>Ga0310786_10002954_pt1 | contig 25274 bp, 14 predicted proteins | sample AusTroGonzalo_MG_FD_203881 | JGI IMG/M metagenome (GOLD analysis project Ga0310786, IMG submission 203881) | Bovine rumen microbial communities from tropical cattle in Woodstock, Queensland, Australia - Gonzalo_03 (v2) (version 2) | ecosystem: Host-associated > Mammals > Digestive system >...
ACGGTGTTGACCGTCTCGCGGGTAGCGTCGACGCCGCCCTTGCCGGTCGTGAGGTAGATGAACGCGCTGATCAGGAGCAACAGGAGGATGAAGAACTGGAACCCGCTGTTGCCCGCGAGATGCAGGATCCACTGCAGCGCGTTCTGTGGCTGGTGCGCCGAATGCTCCTGCTCCGCCGCGGCGTGCGCCTGCTGCTGCAGGCGAAGGCGCTCCTCGGCCATCTTCTTGGCCGGGCAGTCCTGGCACCGCTGGCGGTGGCGCTCGTCGATGAGGTTCTTGAGGTCCTCCGGCTTCCACAGGCTCGTTTTTATGTCGATGAGCTCCTGGCTCATGCGTGACATCGCCCGCAGGAGCGCCGCGGACACCTGGTCGCGGATCTTGTCGTCCGCGTCCCCCCTGTCGAGCGCGCTGAGAACAGCCTCAGTCTGCGACTCTGCTATGATGTCTGCCATGGTCTCCTCCTAATTGTCTGTCTCCCGATATGATACCAAAGTGCGGCGGCGCCGGTCAATGCGTCCAGGCCTACGTCTCGCCCGCCCGCGCCATGCCGCCGATCCTCCCGCAGCGGCCGGCTGCAAGAGGATCGGCCTTCGACGTCAGGACGCCGTCCCGCCCCAGGACGAGGGAACCGCGGCCCGCACGGCGACGCTCGCGGTGGAGAACAGCGAGCTGCTCCCGGCGAAGACCCGCGACGTGTCGTCCCACAGGAACCCGCCCATCGCTTCCTTGCACTTGTTCGCGTCCACCGAGTACTTCTTGCCGTCGAATATCGTCTCGGTCATCGTCATCGACGAGCAGTTAGCGAATGCCTGCGACAGGGACACCCATCTCGACGCGAACCCGCTCCCGGGGAGGAGGGACGCCGGGCAGTTGCGCAGGGACGAACAACCCGAGTACATCCCGCACTCCGAGCCGTTGAAGTCCCAGCCCTTCCCGACGTTCGTGCACGGCGCGAGCCTCATGTCGGTGTACCTCAGGGACGAGCAGTTCTTGAACATGAACTGGGCGTCGTAGGACAGCCTGGCGTGGCTCAGCTCGGTAAAGCCGATCGCGTACACGAGGTTGTCCGCGCCGTCGAACATATACGATATGTTGACCATGTTGAGCATGTTGCTGTAGTTCGGTGGTCTTATCGTAAGGAGCTTGTGGGCGTTGATCCCGAAACGGGACAGGTTGGTCACCCAGGAGGCTATCCGGTACTTCGGCGTGAACGCCTGGCACATGATGTTGCTGTTGTCCTTGTTGCTGGGCTTGACTATCTCCACGTTGTCGGTGAGTATCTGGTGGCGGAGCCCCCAGTAGTCCCTGCCGAGCACCTTCACGTCGTAGTACCCCGGCTCGGCGTACGTATGGGAGAAGTAGTAGTTGAACTCGTACTCGCCATCCTTGGACTTCGTGTACACAGCGACGTTCTCGACGTACGAGTCGGCGACCGTCTCCACCGTCCCGTCGCCCCAGTCCACCTTCACGTCGCAGTGTGCCGCGTCGACCGACGAGCGCACGCAGAACCCCTCGGTCATGCCGATCGCCTTGCCGTCCTCCACGGAGACTACTGCGTTGGCGTACTTGATGAAATACTCCGGGTTGCTCTGCGGGGTCGCGACGGTCCAGTAGTCCTCCCACCCCTCCGTGACGAACGGGATCTTCATCTTGGAGGACTGCATGGCGATCACGACCTTGGTCTCCTGCGAGACCGGGTCGTACGCCCTGTACGCCTTTCCGGCCGCGCACGTGGCGGTGGACTCGTACCCCTGGAGCGATATCGCGTTCCCGCCGGAGTCCTGATCCAGCTCGCACGGAACCTCTATCGGATACGGGGACACCGTTCCCGCGGGTATGTCCTCGTTGGTCGCATACACCTGCCAGGAGGAGTACTCCGCACCGGATCCGCCACGGGAGTCCAGGAGAGCCTTGAGGCTGTCCAGCTGCCCAGGCGTCACGTTTTCGGTGGTTATCAGGTTTACCTTTGCCATGGTATGGCTCCTTTCTTGTTCGGCCTGTTACGGGGCCTCTGTTTCAACTGTAAGGGTTCCGTCCTCGTTGACCTCGCCCTCTACCGTAAGTGTATTGTCGTCGTTGAGCTCGCCCTCGGTGCTTATCGTGCCGGCGAGCTCTGGGTCGTCCGGATCCGCCGGCTGGAACGCCGGCTCGGAACCCTCCTTCCGCACGTAGAACGCGCCTGAAGAGTCCACGCCGACCAGGTACCACGCGCCGTCCTCGCCGAGCATCCGCAACGGGCTCGTCACCGTCCCGGACTTGCGCTTGAGCGCCACAATCGCGGCGGCCAGCGCGGCCAGAAGGGCACCTGTCGTAGCCATCCCGCCCACCGGAAGGCCGTCCTCGCCGCTCTCCGCCAGCAGCGCGTTGATGGCCGCGACGGTGTTCGTGTCGATTCCGAGGCCCACGGCAAGTACGGCATTCGAGAATGCGGGCTCGGTAGGCGATATGTCAGTCTTGAGCGCTATGTTAGTTGCGGCTATAAACGAATCCACGGGGTTGCCGTTCGCGTCGAACTTCGCGAGGTTGCCCGTAGTGAAGGTCGCGGGCTTGTCCGCCTTCTCCGCATGGCGCACGAACTCCTGCGGCAGGTCGCGCCAGTTCTCGGCGGCAATCCATGCGTCGTACTGCGTGTATGGCACGATTATCTTGCAGGCCGCGGGGACGCTAGAGAACGCACCGCTACCCAGCGTAGGCACGTCCGAACGCGGCGTGTCTCCGAAGTCAACGGAAGTAAGCGAGGTGCAGCCGGTGAACGCATAGCTCACGATAGTTGTAGCGGCGGGGAAAGAGACGGAGGTTAGTGATGTGCAGTAGATAAACGCATAGCCCCCGATGGTCGTTACCGTATTCGGCGCGGCAATGGCGGTTAGATTGGTGTTGGAGCCGTCTGGAAAATCACCACCGCTCACCCTAACAACCTGGAATCTCGTTCCGTCATCGGAGATGTACGGATTGCCTTGCGCGTCCACGAATGGCGGTATGACTACGCGCCCGTCGAGTCCGCTGTTGTCGTTCGCCGAATCGCCCGTGTTGCAGAACGGCTTGACCGTAATCGTGCGGTTGACCGTATCGGGGTCGTTGTACTTGATTCCCTGCGTGAACTCCGCTGCGCTCTTCACAGAGCCGTCTGGGTAGTACTGGGCGAAGAGTAAGGGCTCGACGGTGCTCTTGTCCACGTTACGCAGATCCTGAATATCGGACGCCCGCGCCACCTCTACCCCGCGGACATAAGGTATGCCTGCATACAGCACGGGGGATACGCCCTCTACCGGCGCAACACCACCAAACCTCAAGTCCTCGATCGGCACGTCATGCCCATCATAGCGTAGCGTAGCCTTGTCAAAGACGGCAAAGGTACCCCACCCGCCGTTCAGGTTCTGCGCATAGATGTAGATGCTGTCTGCCCAGACCGCGACATCGGCCGGGGAGGAAATCGTCCACTGTGAACCGTCAAATTCAGAATACGTGATCGGAAAACACTCCGGTGGGAGCGCATACTCGGCTACCCGTGTCTCGGCAGGGTGGACGTGATCCTCGGCTGCGTACCTCGGCGAGGTACCCGTCGCGGCATCACCGGCAATAAGCGGTACCGCCGTCGGCCGGACGTCGGCGGCGTATACCACCGGCGTCGTCACCTGCGGGTAGCGGCGCGTAAAGGAATACGTCTTGCGCGAAAGCGCGGAATCGGCCGGATACTCGAAAGTGAGCGAAGCGGCATCCCGATCGCCCCACACAACGGGAGCAAGGTCGGGCTTTACGCCGTCCGGCAGGTCTTGGTATAGGTTGAACATCCAGTGGGAGGCGGCGTCAAAGAATACGAGGCTGCTCTTCGTGGTCCCGTTGGTCCAGACCCCGACCGATGCCTCGTACCGGTAGATGTCGCCGGTCACGTCATCTACCCAGTCGTCGTACGTGGCAATCACCCTAGACGCGTCAGCCTTGCCGGCTACGGCAGACGCAAGGTCGACGCTGTTCGTGGGGTTCGTGCCGTCGTAGCCGCCCAGTCCGTAAATAAAGGTCTTGCCGTCCTGCATGGTCTCCACGGCGTTCCTGCGGGCGTTGTCCGCAGTGCCGAAGCCAATGGTGTGAAGCGAAGTTCCGGCGGCCCGCGCGGACGGTGTGCCCGTGTCCACCCTGTGCGGTGCATTGAACTTGCCTTCCGCGTGGGAATATTCGGAATCGGCCTGCGTGTTGAATCCCTCGGCGTGGGAGCCCGGAGCCGTGGCCTTAGTGCCGACGCCTTCGGCGTGCGAGCTCTGCCCGGTGGCCTGTGTGACCTGTCCCTGCGCGTGGGAGTAGTAGTTGTTCGCCACGTTGCGGTCGCCCTGCACCAGGCTGTTCTTTCCTATGACAGCCGGGACGCTGCGGCTTCCTATGGTCACGGCGCTCTTCGTGGGGTTCGGAGAGTTGTCCATCTCCCTGCGGACCGCGTCGCTGAGGAGGTTTGTCACCTCATTCTTAGACAGCCCGCTGTCCACCGGGTTGCCGTTCGGGTCGAACTCCGCGAGGTTGCCCGTAGTGAAGGTCGCGGGCTTGTCGGCCTTGCCCGCAGTCAGGTTGGCGACGTGCTGCTCAAGGTTTGTCTCGCCTACCCAGAACCCCGCCAGTCCACCTTTAGGATTGATGTTGTAGGTCCCGAGTCCGTGCGAGTAGTAGTACTGGCTTACACTTACATTTGGGTTCGGGCCGTTACCACTGTATGTAGCCCCCTGCCATACATATGCCGTGTGGTTCGTTGCACGAGCGGCAATGCCGTCGCTATGGGCATACCAGGCATCGGCCGTAGTCTGTGAGTCAAATCCCTCGGCATGCGAGTAGTTACCGTGTGCCTCGCTCAGATAACCCTCCGCATGAGCAGCGTACCCGGATGCAACCACACCATCCCCCTCAGCATGAGAATACATTCCGCGTGCGTGAGAATCATGCCCCTCGCTGTGCGAATAACCGCCTAACGCCGAGGTCTCGCGACCGTGTGAAACCGCCGCCTCCCCCGCCGCAAAAGTGTTATAGCCGAGAGCCACGGAAAACCTGTTAGTTGCAACACCCTTGTTGGCTGCGATAGACCCCGCGCCGCTGGCCACAGTTCTTTTGTACCGGTCACTCTCGTCGTCGCCGGTAATAGCCACGCTGTGCGGACCAACAAGTGCTGGAACCGTGATAAACTCCCCTGTGGTGTCGTCTAACGCCGGAGTCTCGGCCTCAAAGCCGGGATCGTTGCGGCGTGGAACACCCACTGTCACGGCCGTGCGGTTCGAGTTGACGTCGTATGCAAACGTCACCACGTTCGTCTTCGACAGCCCGCTGTCGACCGGGTTGCCGTTCGCGTCGAGCGCGGCGAGGTTGCCAGCGGCCGTGAGAGGGGCTTTGCGGGCTAGCGGGGAAATAGCGGCAGCAAGTTTGCTCGCGCTGACTATCTTGTTCCAGCCGATAACGCCGCGTCCGTTGTTGTCTTGGACATCGTCTGCGTCCAGGTCTGTGGACGGCGTATAGCCGGGCAACTGCCCGTACCACACTCCATATCCACCAATGCCCCAGTCCCCAGGAAAACCGCCTGGCATACCCTTGATGCCTATATCGTAGCCAACAAGCGGCAATATACCCCCACTGCCTTTGTCGAGTTTGCCGTCTGTATCCGCCGTCGTCGCGACGTTGGTCTTGGCGATGCCGCTGTCCACCGGGTTGCCGTTCGGGTCGAACTCCGCGAGGTTGCCCGTAGTGAAGGTCGCGGGCTTGTCGGCCTTGCCAGCAATCGCCGTAAACACCTGCCCGGTGGCCCCTATGAAATCGTTGGCGGAGACCTTGCTGGAAATAGCCCCCGACAGGGCGTTGGTGGCCCTGTCGATGTCCTTGGTCAGGGCGAAGACGTTGTCGCGGCCATCGCCAACGCCGGTCGGGAAGTAGATGTAATCGAAATAACCAGACCCCCTCAAAGCCACGTAACCATTGAGGTACCCGATAGACGGGCCTTTCAAGATGTTGTTATCCCCCTCCCAATCGGCCCCAACCCAAAGACCGGGCGCATCGCCACCGGTCACCTCGACATAATCATCACCCCATATCTTGAGCCCATTGAAGCCCCAGCGCGACTCACGGTACCAATCGCCATCGTACATGTAAAAGTCAATCCCAGCGTCGGACTCGACTATGCGACTACGCGTGGAATCACCGTTCTCCCACTCCGCCTTGAGGAACGAGTTCGTGGAGCGGTCCCAGAGCCTGTCGACCGCCAGCGTCGAGGCGAGCACCTTGTTGGTCTGCGGGCCGAGCGCGTACCCGGTGACGTCCGTGCGGACGCGGGTGGCCGTGAAGGTAAAGTTCGTACCCCACTCGTCCTCGAAGCCCACAACCAGGTTGGTCGCGTTTGCGTCGTCTGACGGGGCGTATGCCTCGTACGAGCTGCCTGAGGCGGCATCCGCTACCTCATCGCAGTACCAGCCGCCGTACTGCGGGTAGTATCTAGGCCCGCTCAGGACAGTGAACCTGCTGTCCAGCCCCGAGTACTCCCACCCCGTGAAAGTCGGCCTGTCTGAATACATCGCCGGCTGCAGTGCTATGCGCTCGTCCAGATCGGCCGTAACAGACTGCCCTATGGCGGAGTAAACAGCGTTGGTGGCCCCTATGAAGTCATTGGTGGAGACCTTGCCCGCCAGCGTGGTCGATAGCTCGACCACATCGCGCCATATCGGCACGCGGACCCTGCTGGCGTGTGCGTCAAACGTGGCTACCACGACACTGGCGCTAGCGCCGGGGGCCCACTTCAGCCCAAGGATGTCAAGGGAGTTCGTCCACTTCGCGTCAACTTCCCACCGCACGCCGGTCCACTCCAGGTCTGTCACGTCGCCGTACTGGTCGACTACGCCATCGACCGGCCGTGCGATGGCGGTCTCGGCGGAATGCACGGTGTCCGTCGGCGAAAACAGCGACCACTTTCCGGCGTCAGGCCCGGCTTCTACCTGCCGGACGTCCATGTACCCGACAGGCCACCGCGGCGTGACGGCCCACCCCGTAAGGCCTGTCTCCAGGTCCGTGCGCATAAGCGCGTTCGTGTGCTGCCACGCCTCCACCTCCTTGACGCGCTCATTTGCCATGCGTGCAGACTTGTAGTTGTTAGTCGCGTAGTGCATGAGTTGCAGGTACGCGATGTCTACGCCTTCATTGCACGAGTCAACGCCCTCCTGCAGGGCGGCGATGTCGGACATGGTGGGGACACGGACACGGGCTGCGCGCACGGGGACGCCCCACTTCGTCTCCTCGGCAGCCCATGTTATGTTTGTCGCATCATACGCCTCGGTCTTGACCTCGGCAAGACGGGTGCTCTCGTCGCGCACGGCGTCGGCGACATAGAACAGCGACCAGCGCTGGGCCGCCGCCCCCGAGGCAGAACCGCCTACCGGCGCCACGACCACGTCGCCGTCGAGAGCGCGAGCCGGCGTGACGGCCCAGTCCGAAAACCCGGAAGAAAACGCGCGACGCGAGACATACCTGTCCCCGGCCGCAGACATCCGGGCCTCCAGCTCGGAGCTATACACGACATGGGACTCTGCAAGCCGCAGGCGACCGCGAGAGAGGAAGGTGATGTTCGTGACCGTACCGTCGGCCGCGACATACGAGACGTCGACGCGAGACGCAACCGGGAATGCGCCACCGTCGTACATGTACTGCAGCGTGCCGTCGCGGAAGTGCTCGAAGTCCTCGGCCGGGTACACGACCGTGGAACTACCGCCGTCGGCTACGCGCACGCCGCAAGTGTCGCCCGTCGCAACGTCGAAGACAGCCAGGGACGCAAAGACCCGCCGCTCGGGCGTATGCAACTCTACGGCCCGATACTCTACCGAAACCGGCGCGACCCCCTGCTGCCCCGCCACCCACAGGGAATTGCACGTGTTCGTGCCCACCCACGCAACGAGCCCCGTGGCGTCGTCCACCTCAACGCAGCGCAGTACAGTCCCGTCTGCGTCGACGATCCACACATCCGCAGAGTCCATCAGAGGCAGGTCAAGCACGTAGTCGGACACGACGCCGGCCGCCTTCTCGGCAGACAACTGCGCGACGTCCGTGGCAACAGCCTCTATTGCGGAGCGGTTCTCGGAAATCTGCCCCCCAAGCCCGGATACGGCGACCTGCAGGTCGCCGGTGCTAGCCTTCGCCCCGAGCTCTGCCATGGTGGGTATTCTGATCCTGCGGGCGACGGCTGCCCCTCCCCATGACGTCTCGTCGGCCGCCCACGATAGCTCGAGGACATCATCAGGCGCCGGCTTGGCGTTCGCAAGGACAGAACCGGCCGAATGCGCGGTGTCGTCTGGCGGAAACAGCGACCACAGTCCTGTCGGATAGCCGTCCGCCACTACAACGCCGACGACCGCGTCAGACGGGGGTGCGGTGCCTTCCGGCGCATCCGGCGGCATGTCGGCGAACGAAACAACCCAGCCGGACAGGCCCGCAGCGGCGTCTGCCCGCGTCAACGCGTTTGTCGTCCGCCACGCCGCCAGATCCAGCAAACCGGACTCCACCGCGCCTACACGCGGCATGACATTGGTACCGCAGTACTCCGCCACGACATCCTGCACGGTGTTCGTGTCAATGCCCGAACTGTCCACCACGCCCTCGACGGCAACTACGACCGTATCCTCGCGCCGCAAACTTCCCAGCCGCGCCGTGGTAGTCCGAACGCTCGTAGCCGTCACCACGCCGTCGGGCGGAGCCCCGGGAGGCCGCGGCATGCCGACACCGGCCCTGCCGGGGGCATGTCCGCCGGGTGCTGCAAGTGAGACGCCAAATGCGGCCACTGCCAGCAGCGCCGCGACAAATGCCTTGCGTATGTTGTTTTGCATGTCGTTCTGTCCTCGTTGCCGAATATTATACCAATATTACCCCATTCGACACAAGACGGTCGCGGGTCCTACGCCCTGAGTACGCTCACCGGGTCGTTCGCCCCAATCTCGCCGCGCCTATACGCCCTTATGGCCTCCCGAGCGGTGAGGAACACCCGCGGCTTCGCCTTCGACGCCGGCGCGGTGAGCCTGGCCAGGCCGAGTGTCATCTCCATCATCGGCACATACCGCGGAGAGCGCAGGTCCGTCGCGGAAAAGAGGTTCTTGCTGGGAAGCATCCTCTCGATCGCCTCCTGTACCGCCTTGTCGCTCGAGGGCACGTGGAAGTTCATCGTGTCGCCGTCGTGGTCGGCCGTAAACGCCTTCTCCACGACCGGGTTCATCCGCATCGTGTCGCCCTCGACAAGGGACGGCCAAAACGCCATGAGGTTGAACTTGTGCCATGTCGGGGCGCGGTCGAGGATCACCGGACGCCTGCCCATCTCCTCCAAGAGCAGGTCCTTGGCGACAGGCGCACGGTCCTCGATAAGCTGCAGCGCGCGCTCCTCCGGATACCCGCGGCGGCGCAGATTGCGCACCACGTAGTCCTTGTACAGCGTCCAGGCCTCGTCCTCCGGTATGCCGCACTGGTCCATGTCGTAGTTCGGCTCAGGGCTGATGACCGCGCGGCCGACGCCGTCCACGGCCTTCGAGATGACCTTGGACTGCCACAGGCCGAACTTGGGGCTCGTGCCGATGACCTGCCGGATGGCGCCCTTGAGCTTCTTGGCCTGGCCCTCCGGGCTTATCGGGTCGCCGAGGCCGTACGCGGCCTTGACCGCGTTGTAGACGTTGAGGCGCTCCTCTGCAAGCCCGCTGTCCGGGACGTCGGCCCTCAGCTGACGGAACGCGTCCGCCGACTCGATCACGTCGCGGTACAGCTCGTTGATGTCGCTCACGAGCGCCGTGTCACCGACCTTGGCGATCGGGCGGAACATCGGCGGAATGACCGGCACCTTGCTGATCATCCAGTCCTTCGGCGTGATCTCCTGCTTCTTGCAGCCGGAAAGGTAGCCTATGACCTTGACCGCGTTGTCGCGGACGGAGCCGCGGGACTTCCTGGCTATGTCGCGCTGCCTGGCTAGCTCGCGGTCGACGTCTACGGCCTCCAGGGCCACCTGCAGCGCCTTGCCTCCCGTGAGCCCGTTGAGCTTCTCCTCCCCCGACAGGACGGCCTGGAGCCGCTTGCTCGTCAGCCCGAGGAGGCGCCGGACCGGCTCCTCCATCACGGGATTGGGGATCGGCTCCGGAAGCGCGATCGCGGCCCAGCGGCTCCTGTTGCCGTTTCCGCCCGTAAGATACGGGTCGAACAGACCGCCCTTGAGCTCCTTGAGATCGTCGTCGAGCATCCGGGAGTTCGCTATGACGCGCCCGCCGGTCAGCTCGTCGGTGTCCTTGTCCGTCATCGGGAGAATGTCGGTGGCCCGCTGGCCCTCTACGACGTTGATGCCGCCCGCACGCAGCAGGTTCATCGCCTTCTGGTACACGAACGGCACCTGCGGGGCGGGCAGTGGACCGCCGCTGCGGACCGCCTTCCAGTACTCCTCGTTCTTGGTGCCGCGGACGGTCTGGACATCCTTCATGACCTCGGTCGCGCCGTGCGCGATGAGGGCGTAGGTGTCGAGCCCGGAGATCCGCTTCGCGCCGGTCTTGCCGCCCTTGGCCGGCTGCAGGTCGGCCGTATAGCCGCCCGAACCGCCCTTCGCGGAGATCTTCTTGTCCGCAAGATGGTGCATGGCGTGGAAGTAGACGTAGCCGTCGCCGATGCCGCGGAGCGTCCGCCCCGTCTCGGGGTCGAACACGTCGGCGGTAGGGCTGACGCCCGCCGCCGCGAGCTGGTCGGACGCCCACTTCGCCCAGCCTTCGGGCGGAGGGTCCTGCGGGATCCTGACCTGCCGCCCCGTCGCCTTCGCGAGCTTGCCAAGCGCGGTTTCGATGAGCTGCCCCGGCGCGACGCGCGACGGGATGCCGAGCGGATTCATGAGGATGTCGTACGGCTCGTTGGTCGCCGCGTCGCGCGGCATCTGGTCGTCCGGGATGACGCGGCCGACGACGCCCTTCAGCGCGAAACGCGGGCTGAGCTTGTCGGCGACCTGCATCGGGGGCGCGGCCTTGATGTTGACCTTGGCGCGGCCGCGGAACATGGTAGAGCTGACGACGGTGCCCGGATAGTCGTGGTCCCAGACCTGCGCCTTGTCGGTGAACGCGCCGCGCAGCACCTTGCTGAGCTTGCCGAGGTTCGCGTCCTCCGCGGTAAGCAGCTTCGGGCCGACCGCGACCACGATGGGGTCGCCCTTGTTGAGGACGGTGCCCTCCTTCACCACGCCGTTGTCGTCAAGCGTGGCGTACTGCTCCCTGGAGAACTTCTGCGGGAACGCCGACATGTACCTGCCGAGCCCCAGTTCCGCGCCGTCGCGCGGATCCGCCTCGAAGCCGTACAGGCGGTCGGTCGCGAGCTTCCTGGCCGCGGACTCGCTGATGCAGATCGCGTCCTCGTAGGAGTAGCCCTTGTAGGGAAGCCAGGCCATCCTGAGGTTGACGCCCATCGCGAGGCCGCCGGTCTTCGGGTCCACGAAGTTCGACGCAGCCACCATGTCGTCCTTCCCAACCACATCTCCGACCTTCACGGTAGGGGTGTACGTAAGTCCCGTAAGCCCATTGAACGGGAAGTCGGTGACGGTCTCGACGAAATGCTTCCTGCCCTCCGCGTCCGTGACGGTGACGCCCTTGTCCGACACCTTGGTGACGGTGCCCTCCGCCGGCGAGCGCAGGGTGCCCAACTGGCGGCCGTAGTGCTCGCTCCAGGTGGCCTTGCCGTCGGGCATGAGCGAATCGACCAGCGGCGCCTCGCCCTTGACGGTCGGAAGGTACTGCCCCCAGAACTTGGCGCCGTAGAACTGGCGCCCGCCCTGCACTGAGGTGGGCATGGGGTTGAGGTTCACGTTCGACGAAAAGAGCCCAGACATGCTCGGCACGAAGTAGTCCACCTCCTCGCGGGGGACCATCTGCACGCGCCCGTCCTTCATTGCCGGGATGCGGTCGGCCTTGGGGTCGGGGTTGGGGAAGCCGATGACGGAGTCAGACGCCTTGTCGCAGGCGACGTACTCCTTGCGTCCCTGGCGGTTAAGAAAAAGGGAGTAGAGCTTGCCGTCCGATCCCTTCCTGGCGTGGACGCTCAGCCTTGCGTCGACGCCTATCTTCTCGTTCTCCGGGCCTGCCAGCACGTCGATGTAGTTGAGGTTGCCGGGGTTCACCTGGCGGGCCTCGTCCGTCACCACGTCCGCGGACCCGATGCCGCCCTCGCCCATGCGGGTGACGCGCATCATCTGCTCCTCGAGGGCCATCGGGTTGGAGTTGTCGCCAGGCATGGCGAGCCCCGATCCCTGCAGGAGCTCCCGGTGCCAGCCCGAGAACGCGGCACGGCCAAGCGGCTTCAGCGATCCGGCACGGGAGAGCTTCCACATGATGTTGCGTGACAGCTTGCCGGCGTCCTTCTCGATGCGCTCGCGGTAGAGGTCCTCTATGCCGTACACGTCCGCGAAGCCGGGGTTGTCGCGGTCGTCCGGCTTCTCCTCGCCGCGGTTCACGTTGAACATCTTCGAGGCCGCGCGGAGCAGCACCTCCGGGGTGATGCCGTCGGCTGCGATGCCGAGCGTCCTCGAGGTCACGCCCGGGTCGAGCGCGAACTTGGGGAGCGTCTCGGCGATATACCGCTCCTTCGAGACAAGGTCCTGCGCCGTGGCGTTGTAGCCGGCGAACGCCTTGTAGAGCTTGTCCACCGCGGCCCTGCCCGCGACGCTGCTGGCCTTCTCGGCATTCGCATGCGCGACGTCCGCGCCCCACGCCTTGATCATCTGCTGGTCCGTGACGCCGAGGGCCTTGAGCAGCGGGTACAGCGGCATGTTGGCATGCCCGACATTGACTGTAACAACGCCGGTGGACGGCTCCATGCGCAGGCGGAAACCGCGGCCCGTACCCGGCTTCACGTTGAACTGCGTCTCCACGTCGCCCGAACGGCGGACACGGGTGTACACACCCGGACGAAGCCTGAGCTGGTTGGCGACCGTGTACTCGCTGCCGTTGTTGATGACCGTGCCGCGGTCGGTGTAGTACGGGACGTCCATCACGACTTCGTCGCGCTCGTCCACCACCGCGCCGCTCGCCTTGTCGACGAGCCTGAAGTGCCCGGTGACGGGGGTGTGCAGCGGCTTGTCGCTGAGAAGCGCGTGCTTCTGCTGGTCGAGGGTGAACTCCTGCGGCCCGGTATACCGGACGTTGGAGAGCTCGAGCCTGTGCGACTTGCTCTCGAGCGGGAAGCGCTTCTTGAGGGCCTCAAGCGTGCCGGAGTAGATTCCGGCGCGCGCCGCCTTCGGGTCGTCGAACGCCCGCAGGGTCACGCCCTGCGGCACGATCGGCTCGTCACCTGCTGTTCCTGTAGCCGTCATTTTCTCTCATCCTCCCCCATGACCATCTGGGGAACGTCGTGCAACAGGAAGTAGGGCGTCCACAGCGGACCGTAAAGTCCGAGCTTGCCGTAGTCCGCCAGGCTGTCCCAGGCCGAGCCGAGGTCGCCGCTCGCCACGCCGGCCGCGGCCCCCGCTCCCGCCATGTCCCTCCAGCCGTTATCGCTGAAGAACCACTTGGTGGCCTTGGCCGGATACCGCCCGAACGGCTTGGCCGTGTTGTACAGCCACTTCCCGGTCATGCGCCACGGATGCGCGCGGAACAGCCGCCGCCCCGCGGGATTGCGCAGAAGATGAACCGGGTCGTAGAAAAAGGCCTTTCCGGTGTTCCCGACGTCCTTGGCCACTTGCCAGCCTGCACGCCCCGCCGTGTTGGCCGCGTTCATGGTAGGGGACCGGACCGTGCCGGCATGCTCCAGACCGCTGGCCGCCAAGTGCCTTGCGGTGCGCCACGGATGGTGCATGGCGTAGTTGGCCCACCACCCCGTGTCCCCCTTGACGCGCCTGAGCCACTCTCGCGGCCCGTACGTAGGCGGACGCATCGCGGTCATCTGGGCACGGCTCGCCATGTCTGCCGCGGCGTCGGCACCGCGGATCGCCCCGGCAGCGCGCGCAGACGCACTCGCCGGCGCTACCTTGGCTGTCGGCATGGCGACGTTGCCCGCCCACCTGAGCGGGGTGGCCACGGCATTGCCGACATGCTCAAAGCCGCTGGCGAGTCTGTGCCTTGCGGTGCGCCACGGATGATCCTTGACGTACTTTGCCCCCTCCTTCGTGGCATCCCACGCCCTGCGGAAACGCCCTGCCCACGTCGTGGCCTGCGCAGCGGGCGCAGCAGCCCGCGCGGCAGCAGCGGCAACGTCCGCGGTCGCGTCAGCGCCGCGAATCCAGTTTCCGAGCGTACGTGTCCCGACCTCTATCCCCTTCCCGAGGCCCTTAGCCACGGCACCGGCGCCGAGGGTAAGAGCCTCCCCGGCGGCATACTCGCCGGCCGCGCCGTTGACCAGGTAATTGCCAACAGCCGGGTTAAGCGGCGACAGGTTGCTCGTGTCCTCGGGAGGACGCAGGTCGGGGTTGTTCATGCTCCGCATAATACGCAGCTGCCGCGCGTAGTGCTTGTCGGAAGCATTGGCCCAGTCGTTGTCCTGCGACAAGTCGCTTATCTTGTCCGACAGGCTCTTGGGCATAAAGAGCCTGGCGAGGTTGACGTTCGGAGAATAGCGCACGAAAGTCCGCCAGAGCCCGTTCCCCGCATGCTTCGCGGCATTCCAGTTCAGCTGTAGGTTATTTGCAAAGTCTCCGCCGTCCTCCGGCAGGGTGTTGAAGGCATTCCACCACCGGTCGCCCAGCATCTGGCCGTAGCCCATAGACGGCTTGGGCTTGTAAGGCCGCCCGGTCCCGCGCGACCGGAGCCAGTCGTTAAACCGCCCGGCGTAGTCTGCCGCGGCGTGGTATGCCAGATCACCAGTCCCCGCCAAGGCGTTAACTGTTGCCGGAACGCCCATGACGAAAGACCCGACCGTCCGCCCCGCCACTGTCTTGCCCCACGGGGAGACGCCCCCCTCGGCGTCGACTGCCTTCTCCACCTCGTCCCAGCTCATGCGCTGCTTTATGTTGTGCTGTGCGGCTTCAAACCTTTTCTGCGCTGCCGCCTGCTGTTCCGCCGGCGGCATTTTCTCGATATTGGCCTGCCGCGAACGCGCCGCGGTCGCCTCTGCGGCTGCACGCCTCTTGAGGGCATCCCCCTCGGCCATGGAGCGCGAGGCACTATGCTGGCGGTCGAGATTGGCGCTGCCGAGATACTGCGCGAGCTTCGGCATACGGCCGACTGTAGTGCCCCTGTTGACCCTACCAGGGTTGATCACGGTGCCCCTGTTGCCCGCGCCGGGGTTGATCACGGTGCCCCTGTTGACCCTACCAGGGTTGATCACGGTGCCCCTGTTGACCCTACCAGGGTTGATCACGGTGCCCCTGTTGCCCGCGCCGGGGTTGATCACGGTGCCCCTGTTGACCCTACCAGGGTTGATCACGGTGCCCGATCCGGTACCGCCGACCGTTAAGGCCCTGCCGGTGCCGCCTACGGTACTAACTCCGCCAAAAGACACGCCCGAACGCTTGTGCATCCCGGACAGAAGCAGTGACGACAGCGAACCGCCAACGGCACGCCCGCCGTAGGCCTGCTTGGCCTGTGTACGCCCAGCAATCCGGTCCAGAAGACACGCATTATCGGTTTTCATAGTGTCGCTCCCTTTCATGCCGCTATTATACCCTAAAACGACCCCCATAGCAATGGGATCTCCACATACCAGCCCCGATTGCCCTCGTCACGGTCGCCGGGGGTGATGTACGGGCGCGTGTAATAGTACTCGCGGGCGTCTACAAGCCCCTCCAGGGCATCCCTGTAGCTCCGAATGGCCTCGCCGACGCGCTGGCGCCAGTCGGCCGCGTATGCAGACACCGCGGCCATCAGTACTCCCCCTTCGTGGATATGTCCCGCCCGAGCTCCACGCCCTTGGCGAGCGACGGTATCGGGTTGGTGCTGTGCAGCTCGGAATGTGCCCCATGCTGAACGTCCTCGAGCAGCCTGTCCTTCAGGTACGACGTCCCGAGACGCGCCATCCAGTCCCCGGAGTAGGCGGGGGACTCGACGGCGCTGACCATGTGCGGAACCACCCCCGGGGCGGTGCTGTTCACGGGGATGTCCTTTATGCCGTGGCGCTTCAGGCGCTTCGCCACGCTCGGGGTGACGCGCGTGCCGATGGTGTAGTGCAGCGCCGGGACCTCAAGGTACTGGCCCACGGCCTTGTCCACGGACACGGAGGTCGCGCCCTCGCGGGGCCTGTACCCCGCGGCCCACGCACTGTACCTCAGGATGTCTCCGGGAAGCGCGTCGCCCTCGGAATCCGGGTTCTCGACCTGCACGTTGTTGACAAGTGCACGCGAAAGAACCTCCACGTTGCGCCTGTTCACGCCGTACTTGGAGTTGCGGAACGTCTTGGTGAAGCTGTCGGTGAAGTACCTGCGCCCCTCGCCTATGCCCTTATAGGCCACGACATCGGCCGGCGACACCAGCCCCGATGACACCGCGTCACCAGCCTCCAGCCTGTCGCCTGGCTTGACGGAGACCTCCAGCGCCGGCGGGACATACACCCTGGAGCCCGAATCGTCGTCCATGACAACGTACTTTCCGCCCTGCGGCGCGTCCTCTATGGACGACACGGTGCCGTCGGCCGGAGCCACGGACGCCTTGACGTCGTAGGCCTTGGGGACCGTCGTGAGGTTCTTGAGCGCGTCGAACCCGACATAGGCGCCGAGGTCGTCACGACGGCCTTGGTGCTTTGTGTTTAACGCATTTTGCGCAATTTGCTCCCCCAGGGCGGACGCCGCGTTAACCCCGGCGTTGTACCCTATGTCCGGGAACCTGCCGGTCTCCCGTATGCCGACGCACTTCTTGCACAGCCCGTTCTTGCAGCCGCAGGTTATCGGAGAACGTACGACTATCTCGTCCTCGCCCGAATCGCGTATGGCGTCAAGCACCTTCTTGGTGATGACCGTACCGGCCTTGAAACCGGCGACGTCCCCCTGCAGCACGGACCCGACGCTGTCGTTGTCGTCGACCGGCACCGGAATGCCGTTAGTCGTACCGCAGTCGTCCTCGGTCACCACCTGGTCGATCGCCGCGGCGTTCATTATCTTGCTGAGGTACCCGCCCTTCTGGGTGCCGAGCTTGGTGGAGACCACGCCAAGGCGAGCACCGTACCCAGCGGCCCAATACTCGTGCGGCTTGAGACCCTCGGCATACGAGCTGCCGATGAAGATCGGTACGATCTTGCCGGAGCTGTCGGTGTACGTCCCCGGGGACGTGAGCATGGCGCCGAGCTGGTTCTTGTTGCCGCGCGCCTTGTACTTGGCCTGGATGGCGAAGGGGTTGTTGTTGGCGAGCGCGTTGGAGTACGTCTCGTCGGTAAGGCGCTTCGTGGCCTCGCCGTACAGCGTCTCGATCGCCTCGTCCTTCTGCTCCTGGCTGAGCCGCCTGTCGGCGAGAATGGCCCGCTCCTGCCTGCGCACCATGTCGAGGAGCGGCTGCTTGTCCACCACGGGGACGAGGTCGTTCAGGGTAATCGTGGACCCCTCGTCGAACGCGGCGTTCCGGCCGAGCTGCACCAGCTTCCAGCACACCTCGCGGTACCGCTCGGGATGGTCCTTCGCGAGCTGCCCCAGGAGCGCGTTGATCTCGTCCTGCCCGAGCGTCCGCGAATAGTCGCGGAGCTCGGGCGGAAGAGCCTCGTTCACGAGCAGCTGTCCGGGAGTGGCGAGCATTGCCGCGCCCCCTAGATCGAACCCTGGGCGTTGAGGCGCGACACGAGCTGGCGGATCGCCGCCTTGTGTGCCTTGACGTACCGAGCGGCCCCGGGGTCCGCGGCCTCGATCGCTATGGCGCGACGGCGACGCAGCCTCCGCTTTATCTTGGCGGCAACGGCCGCCTCGTCCACGTCGCCCGGCGACGCCGCGGCCGCGCCTTCCTCCTCCGGCGTAAACGCGGACGTGACGAGATCCTCCACCGACGCGGACTTGAGGGCCCTGTCTACGAGGTAGTCCCGTCCGCCCATGCCCGCGAACGCCTTGGTGGCGGCACGGGCTATCGTGTTCCAGGAGCGAGTGAGCAGGCCGTCGTTGGGGCCGCCGGCAAACTGCGAGTCGAGCATGGCGTCGACCGCCTTGCGGTAGATGTCGGGCCTGGCGTCCCTGAGCGCGTGGGCCGCGTTGAGCTTGCTGAAGTTCAGGCCGAAGTTGGTGCCCTTCAGTATCGCCCAGAGCGCCCCCGGGTCGCTGAGGACGACCTTGTACGCAGCGGACATGTCCGCCTGCGCCATCTTCATGAGGCCTGCCGGATCCGTGCCGGCCGCTGCCGCGATCTTGACATAGGGCTCCGCGAGAGTGCGGTTCGGCGCGCCCTCCACGATGTCCATGTATATGGGGAGCATAGCCGTGATCGCGGCGCACGTCTCCGCGGACGCCTTCTTCTCCTTGCCCTTCTCGCCCTCGACCAGCGCGGGCTTGTCGTCCTCCGTGCGAAACACGATGCGGGTGGGGCGGTTGATGTCCTTCTGCAGCTTCTCCTCGGGGAAGTGCTTGTCCATCACCTTCTTGGTGACGTACGCCGTCGCGCCCGTCCCCGCAAGGAGCGCGAGAAGGTACATGGCCGCGGGATAGCGGATGGTGTTCGCCGCCGGGTCTGGAAGCCAGTCCAGGCCCCAGGCCTTCTTCTCCAGCGGCGCCTTGCAGAGTGCGCGCTCCACCGGCGCAATCACCGACTCCACCAGCTCCGCGCGCTTGGACGCGCCGGACATGGCGTCGACATAGGCCTGCTGCGCGGCCCTGAGCTTGCGCTTCAGGCGGCGCTCGTTCATGGCGTCGAACAGGCGGGATACGGCCTCGTACGACACCAGGCTGCCGGCCGTGAGGCCGAGGGCGTTCGCCACCATGGTGCCGACGCTGTGCGGGCCGGGGTTGCCGTCCGCGCACTTGACCCCCTCCTTCTCCGGAGCCGGCTTGCCGAGGCGCTTGCCGAACTTGCCGGCCTCGCGCATCTGCTGCACGCCGCCCTTGCCCGTGGACACGACCTTGGACTCGCCGGGCTTCGCCGCCTGCATGCCCTCGTACCCGTCGGCCGCCGCGGCCTTGCGCGGAAGCGTCAGGACGATGGTGTCCTCGTCGGTCTCCTTCTTCTCGGGCTTGCGCATCTCCAGGTAGCTGCGGAGCAAGTTGGCGGCAGACGCCACGCCCGCGCCGCCGAGCACGCCGGACAGCACTGCGGTAAGGAACCTGCGGTTGTTGATGTCCCCGAGTATCGGGATGGTGGTACGGGAGTTCCCGTTGACAGCAGCTGTCTTCTCGTTCATGTCACTTGCCTCCTGCATAGTGGTGTATCGCCCCGCCGATGCCCAGCGCGGACAGGATCGCGAGCGGAATGCCGACCCTGCGCCCAGCGGGCGTGCGGAACAGCCCGCGGGGGATGCCGGCCAGCGCCTTGCGGAACCCAGGCCTCATCGCACGGAACGCAGCGGCGTCGTGGTTGTTTACGGCATGGACCACGGCTTTGCGCGCGGTGTCCACGAAAGCCCTGTTGCGCGCGGCCTGCTCGGCGAGCATGCCGTTCGCGGCCCGCACCGCAGCCGGGTCAAACCTGCCCGGACTGCCGTACATGGCCTCGCGCAACGTCTTCACGGCATCGGCCTCGCGCCTCGCGTAGTCTGCGCCCTCCAGCCCGAAATCCCGTATGGCCTGCCCGAGTCTCTGCTCGCTGTCGCGGTAGTTGACTATCCGCGACAGGTCGGGATCCACCTTCAGCTGCCTGCCGAGCGCCGTGGCCGCGGAATCCACCTGGCGGATGCCGCGACGCGCGGTGCCGTAGTTGTTGTTCGCGCGGTTGAGCAGCGTATCTGTCATCGTCACCGTGGGATTGGTGTTGGCAAGGGCCTCGGTGATAGTCGAGGAACCGCCGTACGTGCCGTGGAGGTCCACGTTGCGCGACAGGACGCCGTACGCGGGATCCTTGGCGAAATCCAGCACGAACCCCGGCCTCCGGGCGTTAGCCCGCTCTATGGCCTCCCGCACGCCGTTGTTGGTGTACAGGTCGAGACCGGCGGAAGCCGGAGCCGCGCCCTTCTTGCCGTACTGCAGCAGTATGCGGACGTTGGGGTCGTCGGCGAACGCCTTCTCGGCAAGCCGGAGCTTCTCTGCCGCGTTTGCACCCGCCGACCCCGTGGAGATAAGCATGTACTTCGTCTTAGGCGAGACCGTCTTCGGGTCTACGCCGTGCTCGCGCAGAATCCTGTCTATGGCCGCCCTGTACTCCGCACGCTCCCCTCCGCCGAGCGCCTTGGGCGCGTAGTACCGCCACATGCGACCCCAGCGCGACCTGCGGCCGACACCGGGATCATACATCCCCGAACCGGGAATAAGCAAATCGCTGGGAGCCCTGTAGTTTGCCTGGAACTGCGTGTCAAGGCCGAGGTTCCGCGTGCGCGGCGACTGCGGGAACGGGAACGTGTTTTCGGCAATGGCCCTGGGGTTCGTGTCTACCTGCCACCACGGCAACGACGTGTAGTTCATGCCGGTCTCGCCGGTCATGACATACGGCAGCTTCTTGGCCACCAGCCTGTTAAGGAACTCGGCACGGGGCATGACCTGCGCCTTTCCGGAAACAAGACCCTTCGCCAGCGCGCCGTCGGCGCCAAGGGCGTCCGCCAACTCGCCGGGCGTAAACGAGTCAAACGCACCGGACTCTATAAGGTGCATCGCCTGCGCGCGCGGAACGCCAGCCCGCTCGAACCTGCCGAGCAACTCGGACAGGGCGTTGCCCTCCTTGCCGCCGAAGCGCGTCCTGGTGTTCGTGAGGTTACTCAAGTCGCGCCGGCTTATCCTGTTCTCCTCCTGCCAGAACTTTGCATTCTCCCTCGCGGTGGGAGAAGCCCAGGTGTCGTTGGTCGCCCACCCGCCGGCAAGGTCGCTGGCAGTGGGACGCCATTGCGTATTCGTAAAATACGACCCCACGCCGTGCCGGTTAAGCATGCGCGAGATGCGGGACGCCATCACGGCCTCGCCTGAACCGTGTGTCAGGTTGAGGTCTGCACCGGCGTACACCGGCACCCGGAAATCGGGCTGGCCGGGCTTGGGAGCCCGGCGCGTAAGGAGCCTGACGAGCCAGTTGTTGGCGGTATCGGAATCCGCCAACGCCCGTGCCGTCAGGACACCGCCCGTGCCGAGCCCGGCCGCGGCGAGATAGTCCGCCGCGTCAGCCATGTCAGTCTACCTCCCCCTCGCCGGACTCGCGCTTTTTCTTCTTTCCGCCCTGTCCGACGCGGGACCCGAGCGCATAACCGCCGAACCCGCCGGCCGCAAGGCCGCCTGCCCCGGCAAGGCCGACGTGGAGCCCGTGAGCGGCCTGTATCCGCGCCATGATGTCCTGCGTCGTGTCGCGAGCCGTCGCCCCGGCCGCGGCAATGCCGGCAATCGCACGCTGGACGCGCGGATCGGACGTGATGCGCCCCCACACGTCGGATAATGCCCCGTCGCCGGCGGGGGCGTCGCCCTCCTCCTGCTCTGGCGCAGCGCGCATTCCGGACCGGGGCGGAGGCACCGGAGCAGTCGGGGCCTCCTTCGGGCCCTTGACGGCCTTCGACGCCAGAGCGCCGCCGCCACCAAGGATGCCGAGCGCCGCGAGTATCTTGCCAGGAGACAGGCGCGTGGTGGTGCTGAACCCGCCAAGACGCTCAAGATCGCCAAACGCCCGGATGGCCGCGCCGCCGGCTCCGGGCTGGTACGCGCCCGCCCGATACGCGCCGCTCACGCCATGGGCCACCCCGCCAGCCGTAGTCCCGGGCTTGAAATTGGTCGCCGTGGTGCGCGTGACACGCTTGGTGGTGAACAGACGGCGCGGGTCGTACTTGGACCAGTTGGACGTGTCCACTTTGGGCGCCACAGCAGGATGCAGCCGCTTGAGCGACTTAGCATCAATGGCCTTGCGCAGCATCCGAAGCGCAGACAGCGGCAGCTTTACCTTTGCTGCGGACTTCTGCATCTGGCGCGCCTGAAGCGCCTCCGCGAACTTGGTGTAGACATGCTGCGCCCGGTTTGCGGCCTTCTGGGCCTGCAGAGCCTCGGCGAACTTTACGTAGACTTCTTGCCTCATAGCGAGTTCCTTTCTGGGAGTGTGGTAATTATATCAAATCTGCGTTAAACTGCAACACGGCCCTACCCGTTTCCGGCCTTGTCGGGCTTGCCGGCGTCCGTGCGGCGGTACTCCATCCACTCGAGGTACCCGAACCAGCCGGTGGAGCCGTCCTTGCGCTGGAGCATCTGCCGGTCATGCACCAGGATGCGCGCAGTCGCGGTCTGCACCCGCTTGGACAGGTCCAGCATGCGCTTTGCGTACGCCGCGCGTTCCTTCGCCACGTGCATGTCGAAGATCTCCGTCTTGTACCCGGAGATCTCCACGATACGCCCGAACCGCTTCTTCAGCTCCCCGGCCTGGACCTCGTCGTTGCTCGGCGTGAGGCCCTCGCGGATTGCGGGAAACAGCGTGTCCACGTCTGACTGCAGGCCCGCGAGCATCAGGCGCCCCCTCCCGACAGCCCCGCGGCCATCTCGTCCGCCGCCATCTGGTACAGGCGGATCTTCTCCTTCAGCTCCTCCTCGCGAAGGCGCTTGCCGGCGATGCGGCGGCCCATGACGTGGCTGAAGATGCCGATCGGTATGCCCGCGCCGGCCGCAGCGAGGACGTATAGCGTCTTCGCAGCGTCTACGCTGCCCGGCAGTATGCCGCCGTCGGCCTGCTTGACCTGGCGCGCCTCCTGCGGAAGAGGCCCGAAGTCGGCGTCCATCATGCCGGCGTACGCCAGCGCGCCGACCTTCATGCAGGCAATGCGCTCCTGCTTGCTTATGTAGTCGGATAACATCTCTACCCCCTTACCTTGTCAAGTACACCAAGACCTGCGCCCAGCACCGAGCCGGCGGCGGCGCCGCGCCCGGCCCCCCACAGCCCGCACCGCAAGGCCGCCTCTATGATCTTCGCCCGCGCCTCGTCCACGGGCAGGGACGAAGTGCGGGCCGCGTTGCTGGCCACGAAGGTGCCGAGACCGCCGGCCGCCAGACCGCCGAGAACGGCGCCCGCGCCCGTGCCGTACAGGACGCTCCCGAGGAAAGACCTGCGGCGCTCGGACCGGATCGACGCCGGGACCATCGCCCCGGCGTAGTCGCGCACCGGCACCTGCGCGTAGATGGCCTGCATCGTCTCGGGCCGCACGATGACCTGCGCCTTCTTCTCCGTGTCCTCCTTGCGCTCCGGAAGCCCGTCGTGCGGAGTGCGCGCGAAGTCGCGGGCGTCGCTGTCCGAGATGTGCCGCGCGACGGAGGCTACCCGGCGCCTGAGCGAGCGGCTGCCGTGGAACTCGCCCTTGTTGTAGGCGTGCACCATGGCCATTAACCGCTGCTGTGATCTCGACTTTGCCGGCATCGCTCCTCCTTCAGTTTCGTATTATAGCACACTTCTGGCGTTGGCGGTAGTAGGTCGCTGCGCATGCCCGCACCGCTACCCCCGGGTCCACGGCCCGGCCGGATTGTTGGTCACCGTCGGGTCGTCGTCTACGAGCTGCCCTATCGGATCTCCCGGATTGGACGGAGGCTGCCCTCTCCCCCACGCCTTACAGTAGGCGTCACGGACTATAGGCCGCCCCAGCGCGTCTGTCTTCGGGAGGTTGTCGCACACGCAAAAACAGTTACCCGTAGCCTTGTCGTGCTTTGCGTAACCGCCGTTGCACATGTAGCTGTACTTGTCGCAATCGTTGTCGCAGTTGCACCCGCACCACGGCTCGCGGGTCTGCTGGTCGTACACCGAGAGCCACACGCACGGGTCGGCATACACCCTCCCGTAAGTGCTGCACTTCTTCTCATCCTCGTGTGTAATCTCCTCGCACGGATAAAGGCACTCGCATGTGTCCTCCAGCCACACGCCCGCGCCCGTGCACCCCTCCCGTAGCTTTTCGCAAGCATGGGCACAGGTGCAGTGGCACGTTCCACCCTCGTCCGTATCGACGAGCCTGCAGTCTTCGCCGGCGAGCATGCACGTCAGTTGCCACTCCTCGGCATACCCCGCGGTTTCGCAGGTACCGGAAGGCGGCTGGCACACGCATAGACTCTCTATCCAGAGATAACCGTCCAAAACTTTGTCCTCGCAGATCTCGCGCAGCTTGTCGCAGCCGTCGGTACTGCTGGACCCGCTGCTGGACCCGCTGCTGGACCCGCTGCCGGACCCGCTGCCGGACCGCGAAGCCCCGCTGCGGGACGTCGGCTCGCCCGAGGTGCCAGGGCCGTCCCCGGGATCGTCCCCGGGGTCGGAACCAGGACCATGACCGGGGTCAGAGCCAGGACCATGGCCGGGACCAGAACCAGAACCGGAGCCAGGACCAGGGCCAGAGCCGGAACCAGAACCGGAGCCAGGGCCAGAGCCGGAACCAGAACCGGAGCCAGGGCCAGAGCCAGAGCCGGAACCGGAGCCAGAGCCGGAGCCGGAACCGGAGCCAGGGCCAGAGCCGGAGCCGGAACCGGAGCCAGGGCCAGAGCCGGAGCCGGAACCAGAATCACCGGCTACTAAGCACACATAGCGCCACTTGCCGTCCACGTGCCTGAGCTCAGTCCTACCGCGCTTACCGTCGCTGCCTATACGATCCCGACAACACGCGACAAACTCCTGCCACGTCACGGAACCGTCGTCGTAAAACACAGTACCAACGCCAGCACAGGGGCCGGAGGAGGATCCTCCACTGTCGGCGGGATCACACCAGCACTCTTCGCCCCACGGCCTTTCCTCCCTGTGATACACCCACCCAAGCCCGTATGGAGGCGCATTCTCGCAAACAGCCTTGGTGTTGTCGTTACATGTCGTTATGCAGCGACACTGCTTAGGGTCCCACGCAGCCCGAACGCCAGTGCCGTCGGGATCGGGGTCATCCATCGCCTCGCATAGCTTTTGCCGCTCGGCCGCATCTGGGCACGGATCACTGCTGCCGTGACTGTTGCTGTCAGGGCTGTTGCTGTCAGGACTGTTGCTGTCAGGACTGTTGCTGTCAGGGCTGTTGCTGTCAGGACTGTTGCTGTCAGGACTGTTGCTGCCGTGACTGTTGCTGTCAGGGCTGTTGCTGTCAGGACTGTTGCTGTCAGGGCTGTTGCTGCCGTGACTGTTGCTGCCGTGACTGTTGCTGTCAGGACTGTTGCTGTCAGGGCTGTTGCTGTCAGGACTGTTGCTGTCAGGGCTACTGCTGGCCGTAGGGCTACTGCTGGCCGTAGGGCTACTGCTGGCCGTAGGGGAACTGCTGGCCGTAGGGGAACTGCTGGCCGTAGGGCTGGAGCTCGGGGAGCTGCTGGCCGTAGGGCTACTGCT
>Ga0310786_10002956_pt1 | contig 25253 bp, 22 predicted proteins | sample AusTroGonzalo_MG_FD_203881 | JGI IMG/M metagenome (GOLD analysis project Ga0310786, IMG submission 203881) | Bovine rumen microbial communities from tropical cattle in Woodstock, Queensland, Australia - Gonzalo_03 (v2) (version 2) | ecosystem: Host-associated > Mammals > Digestive system >...
TGTAAACAAAGGCGACTGGGATAAATCGCATGGTCTTAGTGACGATTTTGAATTTCATAAAAGATGGATTTGCGCCTGTCATCGTGTACTAAAACCGAACGGTACGCTTTGGGTTAGCGGAACCTATCATAGCATTTATTCGTGCGGCTTTGCATTGCAGTTATTGGGCTTTCACATTTTAAATGATATTACTTGGTTTAAGCCAAATGCCAGTCCTAACATGTCTTGCCGGTATTTTACAGCCAGTCATGAAACTCTCATCTGGGCGCGCAAAAATAAAAAGGCGAAGCATACTTTTAATTATGAAACTATGAAAAATGGCGACTTTCCGAAAGACTTTATCAAAAAGCCAGGTTGCCAAATGCGAAGTGTTTGGGCCATTGGCACCCCAACAAAAGAAGAAAAGAAATTTGGTAAGCACCCAACGCAAAAACCGGTTGAATTGTTGGAACGTATAATTTTGGCATCAACAAAACCTGGCGATTTGATTTTGGATCCATTCATGGGGAGCGGCACAACAGGTGTCGCAGCATTGAAACATGGCCGCATGTTTGTTGGCATTGATAAAGAATTGCAATTTGTTGATCTGGCAGAAAAAAGGCTATATGATATATCTGAAAAAAAGGATAAAAAATGAAGGCGAATGGAATTGGTGGTGCAAATACCAAAACCGGTTTAGTTTTTGAAGGTAAAACAGATTTACGTACGTTTTTATGTTCACAACCAGGGTACGATTGTGTAGATGATAAACGCGGCTGGGTTTCTGTGTTGTACAAAGGCCAAGAAGTTGCGTCTATTTTCAAGAAAACCGCATTATATAAATTCTTGGAATATCGTGGCATCAATTGGAAATCCATATTATCTAAAAAATTATTGCCGGATGATTCCATTTATGTTGTTATAAACAACACGTTTTTTGTTATTGAATGTAAGTTTCAACGTGTTGCCGGTTCTGTTGATGAAAAATTACAAACCTGTGATTTTAAGAAAAAACAATATAAAAAACTGCTGGCTCAACTGAACATGGAAGTCGAATATATCTACCTGTTAAGTGATTGGTTCAAACAACCATGCTATCAAGATGTCTTAGATTATATTGTTTCGGTCGGCTGCTCTTATTATTTTGAATATATACCATTGCAGAAATTTGGTTTACCGGTCCCAAAAAACAGTTAAATAAAAGGATGAGCAAATGAAAATCGCTTTATATATAATATGTTGGCTTGCTGTGGTTATCGGTGGAATAGGAACCTTAATATCTATGAATCTAAATGATGCAATAGTTGGGGGTATTTTATATATTCCTGCACTATTATCGTTGGTTTATTTAGCCACACACAAATAAGCTGTAAGCATTATGGAAATTTTAGGTATTGTTATTTTTGTTGCTTTAGGTGTATTGGTTAGCAATTTCAAACGCAAATTACGCAGGGATTATTATAGAAACGACTATTTGCAATCCGAAGCGTGGCAACGCAAACGTTATCTCGTTTTAAGACGAGATCATTGGCGTTGTGTTTATTGCGGAAAACGAGCCACACAAGTTCATCATTTAAAATACGCGAAAAACATTGGTCGCGAACCTATTGATTGGCTCGTATCTATTTGCGATGAATGCCATAAAGCCAGACATAAATAAATTTATAACCCCAAGGCATTTAATAATATATCAATTGTTTTTATCGTGGCTCGTTTGCTCTGTAAGACTTCCAAACTGATATTTAACGCCAAGAATCGTTTAAAAATTACCGCGCTTTTTTTATTTCCTAAAATCTGCTTTTGTGAATTAAGATATCTTGTTTGTTCTTTATTTTCCGGTTCTCTTTGTTGCAATTCCGTCATCATGCTTATCCGTTTATCATAACCATCAATCAAACATTTGTCTTCTGCTGTTAAAGTAACATTTTCCAGTAAACGATTAAATTTTTCTTTCAATGTAGCCGTGCTGTTTCCTCTAAGTTGTGCCTCTGGAACACCGACAATACTAAGCAACAAACCTTCTATTGCACCAGGATAAGAAATGGCCAATATTGGATTAGCGTTTTTTATATTACATGTTTGTAGTTCTCTATACCGCGTACCCGATAATACATTTAAAGGTTGTCCCCAACGTTCTGCCAAAATTGCTAAATTCTCATCGGTTATTTTACGTTGTACTATACGTTCAAAATCTTCATCAAAAAAAGCAATTACTCTAAGACCGTTATCTGATTTTTTAAAGGCAGTTTCGAGCACATGCGATGCACTTATACCATAACAAGGACTATAATTGACATGCACAGGACTAAATTGAGAAATATAGTCTACAAAATAACCTTCTCGGTACCCTTCATGAACAACGACTATAGAATCATGCTTTTTTTTCTTCGCCATGGTATCACAAATCCTTTATTTTTGGACGACCATCATATTCTCCGGCTAAGTATTTAATAAAATAATTTTCATCATTCCTAACACCTTGAATATCATCCAATCTTGTAAGTTCTGTTTCTTTTCTCGTATTTTTTTCTGCTATAAATATCTGGGTCTTGGTTAAATCTTGCAAAAACCATGGATTATGAGTAGTAAACAAAATTTGAGCATTATTTGGGTTCTTATCTCCATCCAAAAATTTACTAATAATCCTGCTTGTTATATCTGGATGTAAACTGTCCTCTAATTCATCTGCCAGTAACAGGCCCCCATTTTTGAATATGTCATATAAATACACAAATAATTGAATATAGTTTATCGTTCCACTTGATTCTTGTAAAACAAGCAATGGATGAATACGGTTACCAATTTTATGTTCTGTAACTATTGCTGCATATTCTTTATCGCCTGTTCCTGCTGTATTTGAAACTTTTCCAAAAGATAACCCATCTATACCTGTATCTATATTTCTTAATTCATCTGTCAATTCAGCCAACAACAAAGTGTCTTGTTCAAGTCTTTTCGTTAACGAATTTAATTTTTCTAACGGATGCTCAGAACTTACACGAAACTCTGGTATCACATTGGTCACAACATTTTTTAAAGTTTTCAGACCTTCTTTCCCAAAATAATTTAGCTCCAACAACAAAGACATTAAAGACATATTATTCTGCAATCTATCAAGATCCTGTTTGTTTACAGCAATAATGTTTTGCACAATTCTGCCCATCTCACGTTTAAATATGTTATTGTAACGTTTAGTATCATTTTTTAATTCTGAAAAACTTTCTTTTTGCACCTCACCCTTTAAAATCGATAATTCATATTTGTATTGAGTCCCTTCATCTATGAATTCTGTAGAAAATTCCATTGGCTCATTTTTGCAACAAAAATGTGTATCTGATACCCCCGCTTCCCTAATCATAGGAACAGAGTAAGACTTACACATATAGCGAAGGAATAAATAAAAACCTTTCAAAATGTTACTTTTGCCACTGGCATTTGCACCGACAATGCAAGCAATATTGCTTATAGCCTTGTCGTTTACCTCAGAATAAGCACGTATTTTTTGCCTATCTGCAATAGCAAAGCTCAACGTTATTTCTTGACCTATTGAACGATAATTTTTTATTTTGAAATTTAAAAACATGATATTTTACTCCATTTTTAACGAAGTTTTGTTAATTTTGACATCAAATTTGTAAAAAGTCAATAAAAAAACGAACCTTTTGATGAGGTTCGTATTCTTATTTCTCAATGCAAGATATAATACATCATGGTAATATTTCAAGTGCTGCGTAAATTTTTTTTATGAATATCTTTCATGATATCGTGACGATATCGTGAACGATTACGTATCAATATCGATACGTAATCGTATTTAAAATCGCTATTCTTTGATTTCAATTATGATTTCAATATTGATTTCATCATTGATTTCAGTAATGATTTCATTATTGAAAATTTGAAAAAAATTCATTGATAAAAAGGGCTTCTCGGTGTGTTTACGGTGATTATAAAATCACATATTTTCACACAGGTTTGCACCGTACAAAAAATTCACAACACTAAAAAACCGCAGATTTCTGTGGCCTACACGACTATTTTACACACACAACCTTATTTGCTGTTAATCCATATGTCACTTTTTTAGGCAAACCATATCTACTGAACACCGCATATTTCTGCGAAAATTTGATAAAATATAGATTGTTTATAAAGTTCTAAAACAGCTATTTTTACCGAAAATATACTCAAACATACAGAACAATCCGTATGTCACGACCAACAACTTCTTAAAAACCGCAGAAAACCGGCGTCGTTGTCCGTGTGTCTGTTAATTTTTTTATGTTTTTTGTGGCTGATTACCGGCCAAAAATAGAAAATCTACATATTCGCTACACAATATCTACTAAAAACCTTGATTTTATGAATTTATGCGGTAGTATCAATATGTCAACATAACAGGAGAGTAAAAATGGCAGAATTTAAAGTTGCTCTGAAAGCAATTATACACAAAGACGGTAAAATTTTGGTTTTAAAACGCAGTTGTGAAGAAGATGTATTTGCAGAACTGTGGGATATTCCTGGGGGTAAAATTGAATATGGTGAAAAAACCACAGATGGTATAAAACGCGAGGTTTTTGAAGAAACCGGATTAGATGTAGAAATAGAATTCAGACCTTGGTCTTTATGGTCTTTCATGACACCAGCCAAAGAGAGACAAACCGTTGGCATTACTTTGTTGGCCAAATATTTGGGGGGAGATGTGAAGTTGTCGGACGAACACACCGATTACAAATGGATAGATCCGTCAGAATTCGCGGATTTACCTGCAGACCCCAGTTTAAAAAATGAAATCGCAAAATACGCAGAACAAAAATAATTTTATTATTTTGGCAACCCCAGCACCAATCAGCCACAGGACGGCCGAAGAAAATTTGGGCTTGGGGTATTTGTCCGCTGTTTTGCAACATAATGGTTATAATGTAAAAATTCTTGATGCTTGGTTAAACGGTTGGTCTCCGGACGAATTAGCAAAAAATATATTAAGTGAACCAAATCCAATTTTTGTTGGAATTTCTGCATACCAATCAAATATTGATCAAGCAGTGAAAACTTTAAATGCTGTAAAAAAACTCAAAGACATTAAATTTGTTGCGGGTGGTTTTGGACCCACATTTAGCCCTGATTTGTTTTTAGATTCTGGTTTTGATTATGTCATTCGTGGCGAAGGTGAGAATGCAATATTTGAATTGGCAAACACATTGCAAACAAACAGAAATCCGAAAAATATTAACGGACTGTGCTACAAACAAAACGATATAAACATTCATAATAATATAGCGCAAATTTCTTATTGTTTAGATGATTTGCCTTTCCCTGTTCGTGACACAATGCAAATGGCGATTGATAAACGCACACCCATACATCTATTAACTGCACGTGGTTGTACAGGGCATTGTGCGTTTTGCAGTATAAATTCGTTTTTTAAATTATCACAAACACCAAAATGGCGCGGTCGCAGTATAGAAAATATTATATCTGAAATGAAACATTTAAAAACGCTTGGTGTTGAACATATTAAAATTATAGATGATTCTTTTGTTGATGGACCCAGGGACGCCCAATGGTGTCAAGAATTTGCACAACAGATGGAACAAAATGATTTATCTTTTTATTTACGTGGTTCAATCAGGGCTGATAAAGTTAACGACGAAATTCTGAGTTCTTTAAAACAAGCTGGATTTTTTTCTTTTTCTTGCGGGATTGAAAATTTTTCAACCAGTGCATTAAAACGCATGGCCAAAGGTGCAACCGTAGAACAAAACTGTATGGCATTAGATTTATTCAAAAAACATGGATTTTATGTCCAAGCTGGACAAATTCTATTCGATCCGTACACCACAGTATATGAATTACAAGAAAATTATGAATATATGCAAAAATATGATTGGATTATCAGTAAAGGTATATTTACAGAAATGTTCGCTGCAACTGGAACCCCTTTTCAGAAAAAAGTTGTAAACAACAATATTGTCACAAATCAAAATCCTTTGTTAGGAAATTATAATTATAATGTCTTGGATGAAAAAGCCGGAAAAGCATATAATGCACTTAAAAGATGGCATACTGCCCATATGGCATTCTATGACAAAGCCATAGACCCACTGACATCGCCAAAAGCATTAAATAAATCTGAAATGAACAATTTTTATCAGGAGTATTTAAAAATACGACATGTTGACCTTAGCATAATGCGCGATGTTTTAGATTTAGTTTATAATGGCACCGATAATATCATGAATTTTATTGAGGCATCGATTATAAAATATCAACCATTTTTTCAAGATCAAGAACGAAAAATAGATAATTTATATCGGCAATCTAATTTGATATACAACGCAAACGTTAACCCATTTATAAAGGTAAGATAGTCATGTATGATTCAATGGAACATTATAAAGTTCGTGGGCCAATAACAGAATTTGGCGATGCGCCAGAAACACCATCCGTTATAAAAAACGTTGGTTGGACACTTGGAAATTATTGCCCACATAAATGCAAACATTGTTATTCTATGTCCGCACGCAAACCCGGTGCGAACATGACAACAGAAATTGTAGACAGAATCATAGATCAATTAGCAAAAAACAATGTTGAAACAATAAACCTGGGTGGGAATGAACCGATTTTTACTAACGGTCCAGATATATCTAAATCTTTGTTACCGTATATTATTGAACGGCTTGATTCGTATGGACTTTCGGCAGGTATAACGACAAGTGGTGATACACTGTTATATTTATATGAATACAGACCTGATATTTTTAAAAAGATAAATGATTTTGATATCAGTTTAGATTCTCCGTTTAAAGAAGAACATAATTCAAATCGTGGTGATGATTTATATGATGACGCGATACGGTGTCTGGATATATGTAAACAATCAGGAAAACCACATAGTATTATTATGGCAGGTATGAGCTGGAATTTTACCGAAAAACATTTATCTGCATTGATAAAGTTATGCAAAAAATATGATGCTTTTGTTCGCATAAATACTATGAAGCCATTAAATTCCTATCAAATGAAATATGTTATGTCGATTGAGCAATTTTATAACGGTTTTCAATATTTAATGCAACATTGTGATAATGTAGAAAATGGTGAAAGCGTTCTTAGAACAGCTCTGGGAATAAATAATACAAAACGTTGTCCTTGTGGTATTTCAAGTTTCAGAATACATTCAATAACGCCAGATAAAAAGATATTTGTATCACCATGTGTTTATATGCATGATTATAAATCGTCAAAAGATTTATTAACAAATGAATTATCTGATATTATAAATTCTGATGAATTCAGGGTTTTTCGCCAACGTAATGCGAATCCTGAAATGTTGCAAGGGTGCAAAGGGTGCGATAAAGCATATATTTGTGGTGGTGGTTGTGCTGCGCGTTCTTATTTGTTTAATGCTGTGCAAACCGGTAAAAAATCATTTCTGTGTAAAGACCCGTATTGTCCAAAAGATTATCAACATAATTTTAATGCGGAACAAGATACCGTAAAAACACAAAGATTGGTTCATATGGATTATCTGTGCACATGGATAGGGAAAGTAAAATGAAAGATGTCCATTTACATTTTACTGGCAGTTTATCCCAAGATTATGTTTTTCAGCAACTGAAAGATAAAAATCCAAATTTTTTAAAACAGTATTCTGTTCAAAATGGCAACGATTTAGGAATTTTATTCCGCAATATGTTTTCCGATAATTATAAAATAAACCAGCAAATATTTAATACAATTTACACGTTGGTTCAATCTGTTACAAAACCATCAAAAGGTGATAATATCCGCGAAACGTACAGAGTTGCCACACATAATTTAACAATGAATTTGATAAGGCATGGTATAACAGATTATACCATAATTTCCGGCCCAGATATTGATATAAATAATACTTACGAGCGTTTTTTCGGAATGATTGAAGGTTTCAAAGATACAGAAAGGATATATAAAAACGCAATAGGAAAAATTTTGATGACATTTATTCGTAATGATAAGGGTATATTAAAAAATTACTCTTTTTCTCTGTTACAAGATATTTGCAAATTGTTGTGCGAAGAACCCTTTAAATCAAGATGTGTTGGATTTGATATATCTGGATACGAATATCCAAACAAAGAACTATTAAATTCTAATTTGAATACGTTGTCTGAAATAATAGAAGCCAAACGTTCCCATAATTTGCAAAAGACTATTGGTTTACATGCTGGCGAGATTATTACCGACACTTCCGCAGATTTTTTATATGATGATTATTTTATAAAATTATCAAAGTTGAAAATTGATAATATTGGGCATGGCACGTATTTATGGTCAAAACCACGCAAACAAAATATATTAAAAATGTTTGCCGGTAAAACCAGATTTGACATTTGCCCCATCTCAAACGAATTGTTGACACCAATCACAAACATACAAAACCACATTGAAAACCTACAAAAATGTGGCATTGAATACACATTAAATCTTGATGATCCGCTTATATTTAATAATTGGCAAATTCATCAACGTTGATATTGTAAAATCTTGGATGACACAAAGTTCAAAACTTCAACGACATTCATATCATCTGTATTTACAACAATCCAACCATCACGTTGTGCGATAGATCTTAGTTTTGCGTTAAAGATTGTTTGGAACTTATAATTTTCCCAATCTGATCGTTTTTGTTTGTGTTGTAAACGTTGTTCGCGCTGTTTATCTGAAACATCCAAAAAGAATCCCAAATCGGGTTTAATAAGACCAGAATAATTTACGTGATTTTCCGAACGCATCGCAGGATCTTGGATATTATTTTGTTCGTCCAAAGCCCAATTAAATGCCTCTGTGGATAAAAAATACCTTTCCAAAACAACATGTTGACCGTTTTGCATAAGTGTTTTTGCTGTTTCAATATCATTTTGCGCAACAGATCTGAATAAATAAAACCTTGTCAAAGGGCTAGATGTTTTTATTATATCTTTCCAAACATTATCAAAAGGTGCTGTTGGCGATTTTAGGAAAGACGTATTTGTCGCAGACAACACCCCCAATCCTGACTGGATTTTTTGCTGTAACCCATTTATCAAAGTGGTTTTGCCAGAAGCATCTCCACCTTCTATCACAATAAACATGATTCTACCTTAAACTAGCTTATACTTGACATTTAAGCAATTTATTATAAAATTTCAAGCAAAAAAGGGATGTTATGACACAATATGTTGCGGGTATTGATTTTGGGACCACTAACTCATCAGCCGCCATTTCTGATGGCAAAGTTGTTCGTATGGTTGATGTAGAAAATGGTAAAGATACAATACCGACCGCTTTGTTTTTCCCAGATAAATCAAATCAAGTATATTATGGACGCGATGCCCAAAAAAAATATACTGATGGCGATAATCCAGGGCGTTTTATGCGCAGTATGAAGCGCGTTCTGGGGTCGTCTTTGATGAAAGGTGGCACGATCATCAATGGCAAGTCAATGCGTTTTGATGCGATTGTTGGATATTTTGTAAAATATTTGAAACAAAAAATTGATAAAGCTGCGGGCCAAGATGTGGAAAGTGTAGTTATGGGACGCCCTGTTCATTTCCGTGATGATGATCCCGAAGGTGATAAACGCGCAGAACAAGAACTGAAAAAAATTGCTCTGGCCGCGGGTTTTAAACAAGTAGCATTTCAATATGAACCAATTGCCGCAGCATTTGCGCACGAACAAGTTATAAAATCTGATAAATTGGCTTTTGTGGTGGATATTGGTGGCGGAACTTCTGATTTTACAGTTATTAGGTTGTCGCCGGACAGAAAGTTCGCCTTTGACAGAGCATCTGATGTTTTGGCAAATACTGGTGTTCGCATTGGTGGTAACGATTTTGATAAAGATTTATCAATGAAGTCTTTTATGCCATGTTTTGGTCTGGGAACAGAATATAAGGCATACGACAAGAATATTTATCTGCCAACCGCACCTTTTATTAGCCTGTCCACGTGGAGTTCTGTTAACGATGTTTATAATTACAAAACATTGAATATGGTCAAGGGTTATGTTGTTTGGGGGTTAGAGCCTGAAAAAACAAAACGTCTTTATGAAATCATTGAAAACCGTTTGGGGCACCAAAACCTTGATTATGTGGAAAATGCAAAGATTGCTTTGTCCAATGTGACAGAACATAATGTTAAATTGGACTTTTTGTCGGACACACCAACAATTCACACAAATCGCGCTATATTTGAAAAAGCCATTGAACAAGATGTTAAGAAAATTGAAAATTCGGTGCAAGAGTGCTTAACAAATGCCAATGTAAAAAACACAGATATAGAATTAGTGATATTGACCGGCGGTTCAACCGAGATTCCATACATCAGTCGCGTAATGCAATCATATTTTCCAAATGCGAAACTGTCATCTGAAAACAAGATGGCTAGTGTAGGTCTGGGTCTTGCGTATGATGCAATGCGTCGTTTTTGCCAAAATAATAAAACCAGGTAATTTGATATGTTGTCACAAAAAAATACATCAAATGTTCCGTATCAGTTCACTATGAGTGTTCGGAATAAATATTTTGAAATGATAAAATCTGGACAAAAAGATATTGAATTACGTGCATATGATGAAAAGCGCAAAAAGATGAAAGCTGGTGACAAAGGGGATTAGCATTCCTAATTTTCCGATTCGAATTCTATTTCTAAAAATAATATTTTGGCCGGTTTTATGTCACAGTATTCTATTTAATAGAGAACAAATTGCCATTATTCATAACAAATGATATTATGGAAATCGTTTGATATCTCACAAAGGAGTTTTTATGACACACGGTGAAATATGGGGCGGCATTTGCAATCTGGCATCAGAATTAAACCTATCGCGTTCGGGGTTGGCACGCGCCGCCGGATTGGATCCAACCGCCCTTAATCAAAGCAAAACTTTTAACAAATATGGACAACATCATTGGCCGACCATGCAAACATTGGCCAAGATTCTGGATGCGGCGGGAATCAGTTTGTCTGAATTTGCGACATTATTGCCATCAGACACACATGAAAACCCGAAATGCTCGTGGTTGCCTGAATACCACGCGTCACGTTAAAAAACCGCCCGTTTGGGCGGATTTTATTTATCATTTTCATCATTTGTAATAAATTTAAAGAAATCTTGGGGCGACGCGTTGGTTGCGTTCAAGATTTTTGCGATACTGTTCGTTGACGGCCAACGTGGCTGTTCGTATTTTGAAAAACGCTTACTCTTGTTAAACGTAGTCGGATCTAAACCGCTACGCTTTGCCAACCCCGAACAAGTCATACCATGTTCACTAGCGAACAATTCAATGGCATGCCAGATTTGATAATGGTTCATGGTTCTCTCTCCGTGTCCATATTTTATTTCCCAATTCGCTTAGGCATATTATCATTATAATAGAATTAAATCAACAAAAACTATCAATTTAAGAACACATACCTATGAATCTGCGGTATGCATAAAAACCTAGGCATACAAACAAATTGTCACAACGCGCACATTTTGACATAATATTCAGGTGGCTCAGGGCATTTATATCAACAACAACATTTTGTTTTCCAATTCAAACGGTAAATGTGCCCTGAACCGCAATCTGATATAAATTTATTTACGGACAAAAAATTCAAAAAACGCATTTTTTTCTTGATTTTCTTTTTTATATATGCCAAAATATGCCCCGAACTCGGTTCTGGAGACATAGCTCAGTTGGTAGAGCAAATGACTTTTAATCATTGGGTCCAGGGTTCGAATCCCTGTGTCTCCACCACGAAAAATTGTTGACCCGCGCAGTAAAAGCGCGGGTTTAAAATTTTTCAGTGCCGCGCCATAGCCCAAAACATTATAGAAAGATGTCCGAATTTTAAGAACTGCGAAGGCGGGCATAAAAACGCACCCTTGTGGTGTGTTTTTGTTTTTGTTAGATATGGTTTGGTTTGAATCCATCGCAATGTGAATTGCAGGTTCGACTATGAGTAAGCGAAAACGCAGTTTGAGCACTAACGAATGCCCCGCAGCCGGCACCCCGTGCCGAGTGAGGGAATCCCTGTGTCTCCACTAGGAAGTTTTAACGAAGTGGCGAAGGCGGATGGTCTTTAATTCCCCGCCTGGGGCGGGGTACGGCGTAGCCGTGGGAGGGGGCGGATAAATGATAGTTCGAATTCTTGGAAAATCACCCCGTCAAAAACTCTGTGTCATTCCGAGGGGGCGATAAGCCCCCGTGGGAATCTAGGTTAATAAAGTAGTCGGCGGCTGTTTCACAGTCGCCAAATTCCGATTCACCTGGATTGCCACGCTGCGCTCGCAATGACAATGTCCTTATGTGTGCTTGGATTCCAGAACGCAAATTACCTCGACACTGTGTGTCTGCGGGTATACCGTGACGGTTTTGCTGCGCTATGCTTGCGAAATCTACTTGTGTTCCCCGCCTGGGGCGGGGTGGATTGGCGGAACGTTAGTGACGACAAGACGGGGAGGGTTGAATTTTTTAATTATAATTTATCCAACCCTCCCCACCACTTCGTGGTCCCCCCCGCCCCGGGCGGGGAATACGCACTCTGGAATTAATTTCCTAAATCAAATGTCCAACCGGTGAACACGTGGCCACGTTTGGTCGGGGCGGTTGTCGGTGTTGTTATTGACCCACCATATGAACACGTTCCCGCGGTGTATCCACCATTACCATCATCCCATTGAATATTAATTGTATTCGCATCACATGCGGTATTTGATACATTGGTGCTGTATCCCGTGTCGCACAGATATTTCGCATAGAACGTTTTATCACCCGTCGCGGTTGTGCCGATTGTCTTTGGTGTTGTGCAATTCGACGTTAACGCCGCATTATCACACCATCCCGCAAAGGTACTATTGCTGCGTGTTGTCGTTGGATTTGTTGTTGTCCCAACACCATAGGTATATGTTTGAACGGTTGTGCCACCATCTGGTCCCGCAATAAAATTGCCAGTTCCAATATTCGTTTTAAATGTACCAGATACTGTATCATACAAACCTAATACATTATCGCTGTTGCGACGTGCTGGAATTCCATTAAATGCTGTTGTACCATTATTTGTAATCATAAAATTATACAACATCATTGCAGACATATATTTAGCAGACACCGCCGGTTCTCTGTGAGAAGAAAATATATACGCAGTACGAGAACCCGTATAAGATGGATAAAAATTTTGGAAATATATTATTTGTACCCCGTTTGCGAAAATCCCACTATGGGTATACCGTATTGAATAAATAGCATTTGCCTGTAATCCGCCCACAGGTGAATTTGTAGAAGAATTATTGGATAAGGGGCAAACAGAATCAAATCGCCCATCATACCAAAACAAACCAATTTCTCCGTTATTATATGCTGCACCGTTTGATGCGCCAAAAAAAGCGTGATTATCAGAGGTGTCTGGAACCTTGGCAATAAAATCAATTTGAGAATTAGCTGTAAGATAAACCCCTGTATCAATATATTGTCCACCCGTTGATTCAATATATTCCAGTTGAGTATAACCCGATGGTAGCGAATTTCCACCGTTCAGGACATAGATTATATTGTAAATATTTTCTTCGCATGCGGTGCCGGCGGCATTTTGACTATACCCCGTATTGCATGTCCATTTGGCGTACAAAGTTTTGTCCCCCATCGCGGTCGTGCCGATTGTCTGTGTCGCCGCACAGTTTGTTAACCCCGCATCCGTGCACCATCCCGCAAATGAACTATTGCTGCGTGTTGGAACGTAATCTATCGTTGCGCCAATACCATATGTATATGTTGTTTGTGTATTGGTGCTTGGGCCAGCGGTAAAAGTCCCTGTTCCTGCATTTGTTTTGAATGTTCCTGATACAGTGTCATATATTCCCAAAACATTATCACTATTACGACGCGCCGGAATTCCATTAAACACTAAATCATCATTATTATATATTTTGAAATAATATATTATCGTATCACCACCAATCCAACTGGTGTCACCACGATTTGTTGCGAACATATATACACTTCTGGTTCCTTGGTATCCAGAATACCAATTGGTGGCATAAGAATATAATGGATAATTGATTTTTAATAAATTTTTATCCATGGATATAGCATAATCTGTATTTAAATCAAAACTTGGTTGAGTTAACACATTGCTAGATGCATTAGAAGTCGGAACAACTGGTTCAAACACAAGCATTTTTGATGTTGGGTTATGATAGAAAAAACTTATTTCACCGTTATAATGATATGCACCATTTGATGCACCAAATACTGCATTATTACCCAGATAATTAATCACTTTGAATTTAGTTTCTATCTTTGAATCAGCGTTTAAAATTATACCAGTATCAATATATTGTGTCCCCGTTGATTCCAGATATTTTAATTGTGTGTATCCTGATGGCAAAATATTACCGCCATTTACAACATAACTGACATCATACGATGCATTAACACAATGTGCCAACACACTAAGGTTTGTTGCAACATAGGTATAGCCCGTAGCGCAAGAATTTGAATCGGCCGGAACACATGTTTTTGTTCCATTTGAATATACATTACCAGTGACGGATGTTGCGTGGGCGACGTCTGATGTTGTGCATGTGCGATAACAATCGCTTTGTTCATCCGACCCCGTCGCTGATGATGTATATCCAGATGGACATCCGGTTGCGCCCTGGGCCGTTGTTTCGTTGTATGAATATTCGCCACCCGTGCAATATTTACCACCCGGACACGCGACACATTCAATACCATCGGCGGGCAGGTATGTTCCGGCACTGCAATTATATGTTATTGGTGAATAATTCGCAGTTGCGGTAATTGGTGTGGATGATGAACCAACGATATCAATTGTGCACGATGAAACGCCGGATTGATTGTTCGAAAAATTGTCGGCCATTGCGGGCATCGCAAATATCAACAAAGCCAACAATATCCGAATCATTTCTCTTTCCTTTTTTCTTTCGTTTTGGGTTTTTGCCAACCCTCCCCGTCAGTGCTTTCGCACTGCCACCCCGCCCAGGGCGGGAACTAAAGAAACCACCGAAATCGCTTTAGGTGGTTGGGAGTTAACGACAATTCAAGCAGAAATTGTGCGCTTATTTTGCCGGTCGCCCGACATTATTAGGCAGCCCCCCAACCAATTTATATCAATCAGTTGGGATACACTGTCCATTAAAACCGCGGTTTTCGTGGACACTGCTTGCATTAGGTCGTTACACCCAATCGGAAAAATTCTTTCCGACAAATCCAGGTTAGCAAAATATTCCAGTCCAGCGCAAGACAATTTTTTACAAAAAAATACTAATTCGGATTTGATTGTAATTTTTTGCGCGTTGTGTAACCTGTTGCGGAAAACCAATCGTCTATCATCGACAACGTTGTTTCCAGGTATCGCGCGATTTCGCGTGGCGAATTGTGAAATTTACATTCGTTCAAAATCTGGTTTAATTCTTGCGCGATAAATGACAAAATTTGTGTATGCTGGGGATCTAAGACCTCTATCTTGTCTGATTTGTAAAGCAATTCTTCCAATAAATTCAGTTGCTTTCGTATCGCGCGGATGTATTTTTTATCAAGATTCAATTTTTTATAATTCAAATTTATGTCCTGCATCGGGACTTCAATTCGTGGCAGGCCGATTATGTTTTTCATTTGTGTTAAAACTTTGAATAAATGGCCGTCGATGGTGTTGATAATGCTGGTGTGTTGGTGTTTATGAACGCGACGCGTCACCAGAAAATTCGAATAATCGTAAAACAAAAATACCAATGGTATCGCCAACAAAGACGCTGCGACGTTGTCCATTAAATCTATCCAGCCGGGGCTATGCAGATATCGTTGCGAAAAATCAAATACGAAAACACCCCCTGCGATGGACAGGACGTATGGTATCATTTTCAACAGCAAATTTATGATATTCATACAAAAAATTATACACCCCACCCCACCCCATTGTTGATAGGAATGAAAGACCACAAAAACAAAGCAAACACTTGAAAAAAATAGCGAAAAATGCTATAATAATATAATGGTGGTGTGGGTTTGAACCACCACGAACCAAGAGGTGACAAGATGGCAGATACAATGTCTTTGGATAAATTTTTATTGCGCTATTTTCGACAACTGCATTTTAACAGTATGCCTGCACCAAAGCGTAAACGGTTCGAATCATATGTCGATAAAAACGATTTTATCGGCGACATGAAATCATGGGCAGATGATTTATTAAAACACAATGACAATGGCGAATTTATCAAAGAAGAAGACAAAGACGAAAATGGGAATCCCATTAAGGGAACCAGCCATTATGTCAACAATGATTTTCCTGGTGCGTCCGATATGGATGTGGAAACGTGGAAAAGATTATATGAATTATTACAGCTGGTTTTCACAAGATTAAGTAATAACAGGGATTCTCTGGACAAAGCAACCGTTGCATTCCTGGACAAATATTTTGGCAACAAAACTGATCATATATTTTCACCTGCACCGTTGGAACAAGATACAAAAGAGGCTGTCAAGGTATTGTTCGACGCATTCAAATCTTTGGATGAAAAAAGCGCATATACCTTGTTTGCACGCTGTCTTCATAACGAAGAAACACCAACACTGTTCGAATTCCGTGATTTCAAAAGCGCAATTGAAGATGGTTCTTATGAAAAAAAACCAGCAATCAGAAAGACATTAAGAAAATTCATAGTTGGATTATCAGACGCTATAAATAACGGCGAAAACATCGGTTTGAAAGTCACCCCGATGACTTTGGAAACTATATTTTATGGTTTGGACCCAGCAAAAGAAGCAACTAATGAAGATGTAAAAAAATTACAACCAAAAACCAAAGATATTTTAAGTGCGATTCATGATAGCGAAAAAATCGCTGCAGATGTTAAGACATTTGATAATGGTAAAATTTCGGAACCTTTGGAAAAAGCCATCAAGAAAACTGATTATACCGGTAAAATCACTGAAAACGATTATATTGCTGATAAATACGAAGATCATCGCAATTTCTTTGAACAAACCAAAAAAGATGTCAAAGATTGGGTCGATGACAAACTGGGGTTCTTCAAAAAATTCCACCGTGAACATATTTATCATAACCCTGCTGCTGAAACCATTATGGGCGCAATTTTAGATGTCGGAATCAGCCCAACAAGCGGATTAAAAGCCATAATAGAAAAAGAAAACGATATTATTGCTAAATTACAGGGAAAACAGCCGTTGGTTTCTGTTGATTATTTCAAAGACATGGTCAAAGAATTAAAACGCCTTAAAGATGGCGGCATGAAAAACGCATTTGAAAATGCGACCAAAGAGCCTGGTAAGATGCGCAGGTTGGCCGAACAAATAGGCAGAAACGCTGCTGATTTAATAAATTCACCAGAATACAAAGACAACAAAGACAAACGCCATAAATTAAAACAAGAAACAAAAACTGCTATGGAAATCATGCAGGTCATGGAATATGGGACGTTTGATGGGAAATTGGTAGAAGGAATAAACAACACCGAACTTAAAATTGCTTCGGATCCGGCGTTGTCATTTAACAAAAACAAAACAGTGCAAAGCATTACGTCGGCTGTCGATGCAACTTTGAAAAAGACAATTCAATTGGCTGCATACGCCGGAACGGGTATTGCAAACCAAATTCGTCGCACCCAGGCCAAAATGAAACATTCTGGGGTTTTGGAGGTCGAACATCTGAAATGGCAGGAAAAAAACAAGGCAGAAAAAACCAATTTCGAAACAACAAAGCAAGAACAAGATGCCGCAGATTATCAAGAAATCCAAAAATATGAAGATATCAAGAAAAATACAAAGATCACAGATATAGATGATGCGGAATCTCAATTAACTATATTAAACGGGAACAAGGCGATTGCACAAGAATCCTTGGATGATGCGCGCGATGAATTACAAACATTAAAAAACAAATCGTATGATACCATCGGTTTTTCAAGCATAGAAAAATACTATAAATCTGTATCCAGTGCTGAAAAACAAGTTGATGCAAATCAAAAAGCGCTGAAACAGGCCCAAGACAAATTGGACAAATTGCAAAAGCAAGAAAATGATTTCCAAGAATACAATAAATTAACAACTAAATTCGCCAAAAAGGCCAAACATTTGTATAATCTGGAAACAAAAATGCACAATGCATCAACCCAGGATTTGGATAAATTAAACCAAGAATTTGAACAGCAAACAAAAGAACGCGATCAATTAAAACAACAAATGAAAAAATTGGCTGCAAAATACACACCAAAAGGACAACCAATTTCCGACACTCATTTGGTCACGTTGCACAAAAATCTGGTGGCACCAAATGGTTTGTTGGCCCGGGCAAAACGTGGGTTGGTGGCGGCTCAAAAAAATCTGGATGATTCAAACAAAGAATTACAGACATTAAAAGGGCAAGAAAATTCTGTCAAAGCATATGAAAAATTGATAAACGACGCGAATGCGAAAGTTTCTAATACTCAATCAAATTATGATATATGCAATAATGCTGTGAACAATATGGAACAAAATATTGCGACATATAAAAACGCACAGTCTGAAATCGACGAATACACAAAAGCCATAGAAGAACGTAAGAAACAACTGGAAAATTGGAACCAAGACCATGTTGATTATTACGACTATTTTATGGGATATTGGGATTTCTTGCATACTGGGAACACAAAAAGATTATTACAATTCAGCAAAAAAGCAGCGCAAAAAGCGGCATACAAAGAAGACGGTATGGAAAAAAAGTTGATGGATTATATGCAAAAGAATGATTATTCTTATGCGGCTTGATTTTTTGTGCGATTTGTGATATAATGCTTAGCAATTGGACGGCGGGTTTTGCCGCCCTTTTGTTTTTATAAAAACAATTTTCAAATCATAAAAATTTCAACAAAAAAAGGATTTAATATGACACGAATTTTACAAATTCGCCGCGGAACCAGCGCGCAAAATGATAACTTTACAGGATTAAACGGCGAAATAACTTTCGATACTACAAACAAAAAAATACGCGTACATGATGGTGAAACACTGGGCGGGATTCCACTGGCACGCCAAGATGAAGTCAGCAGTTTCGATATAACATCCGTATCGGCAACGTTTTGGACAAACCTGTTTTCGACGTACCAGACCAACAAAAATATTCAAAACGAATCCAGCGATTTAATTTCAATTACCAACGCTGTTTTTATCGACAACGAATTTACATATTCACAAATTCCGCCGATTTGCGAAGTGTCTTTAATTTGTCAAAGCCCCGAAGCGGGATACAGTATAAATGACACTGTGCGTGCGTTTGGAATCGGTGATTATGCATATCCGCGACCAAATTTGTATATATCAAATGGGCATTTACACGCGAAATTATTTGTCGGTGAAAAGGCGTTTTGGGTGTTTCATAAAACCGACGCGACCAAGACAAATATTACCAACGCAAATTGGAAAATAAAATTCACAGTTTATTATTGAAACGCGTAAAATAATTTGCTATCTTGGCGGGCGTGAAAAAGATAATTTTACAAACAAAAGGATAGAAATTATGTATATACTTGCTTTGAATTGTGGGTCTTCATCTTTGAAATACCAGGTTTTTGATGCGGATACAAAACGCGCCATTGTTGGCGGAAATGTCGAAAAAATCGGATTACAAGATTCTTTCATTACTCAAAAATATCCAGACGGAACCAAAGATAGAAAAGAAGTGTCCATGCAAAATCACATCGAAGCGTTAAACGAAGTTTTGTTGATGTTGCGCAAGGCATCTATTGATATGAACGAAATCGGTGGTGTTGGACATCGTGTTGTTATGGGTGGGGCTAAATTTGCTTCATCCGTAGAAATCACAGACGAAGTTATGCGCGCAATTGCAGAATGGAAAGATTTAATGCCACTGCATATTCCCGCATCATTGATGGGTATCGAAAGCGCACGCCAAACATTGCCAAATGCAAAACAAGTTGCCGTGTTTGATACTGCGTTTTTGCAAACAATGCCTGAACAATCATATCGTTATGCAATTCCAGAAGCATGGTATAAAAACCTGGGCGTGCGTCGCTATGGGTTCCATGGAACATCACATTTGTATGTGTCAAAACGTGCAGCGGCAATGTTGGGTAAACCGGCAGATCAGTGCAATTTGATTACTATGCACATTGGTTCGGGCGCATCTGGCGTTGCAATCAAAAATGGTCGCGCAGTTGATACTACATTGGGTATGACACCAACCGCTGGTTTGGTTATGGGAACACGTCCGGGTGACGTTGATGCGGCGGCTTTGTTATACGTCATGGAAAAATTAAATTTGACACCGGAACAAATGACAAAACATTTGAACAAAGATTCTGGGTTGATGGGTATTACAAAATGCTTTGCTGACCGTCGTGACGTCGAAGAAAACAAAGATACAAATCCAGATTGTAAATTAGCGATTGAAATCGAAACACACAACGTCAAAAAATACATTGGTGCATTTATGGCCGAATTGGGACATACTGACGCAATTGTGTTCACCGCTGGGGTTGGCGAAAACGACGATTTCTTGCGCGAAAAATTCTGCAGCGGATTGGAAGAATTGGGCGTCAAATTGGATGTAGAAGCCAACAAGAAAGCCCTGGCACGCAAAGGTGTTGACGAAGCAATTATCAGCACACCTGATTCAAAGGTTAAATTGTTAATGATTGCTACAAACGAAGAATTAGTTATCGTCGAAGATACAATTGCAATTATGAATGGAACGTATAACCCTGACCATTTGAAAATGCAATATTCGTTTGCAGAAAAACAAAGATAACAATATTTTATCGAAAATTGCCGATGGGGACATTTCCCATCGGTTTTTTATTTTTTTTAATGACAATCAATATATTTGCTATTATAATAAACGACGTGTTCAGCGATGGACACATTATATATCCGAAAGGATATTGCGGGGGTAGAATCCCTGAAAAAAAGAACTAGAGTGTTCGGATAAACACTTAAAAGAAATATCCCGTTTGTATGGCGGGATTGTTCTGTTATATATTGAAGGCAGAGCCGTCGACTAGTTCCGATAGATTCTAAGTCCCGCCAATTCCTTTTGGCAATGAACAAAAGGAATAAAACATGCAAAACGATACAGACGCCCAAGAACGTATCGCGCATATGATTGCCGAATTGTTAAATCAAGATTTGCTTACTATACGGCCGACTGTATTTGATTGCTTTACCGACAGAAAAATCTTTATATTTCAAATTTTTCCCATCGACCAATCTGTTGAAATGTGTATGCTGCAACAAATAATATATTCGAACCAAACAAAAGAAGCGCACATATTTATCCGCGCTAAAAATCAACACTGGAATCAAGATATCGTTCAAAATTTATTAGATATCGTTTTTGAAAAATTAAAAACTAACGCCGATAAACAACCCATAAACAAAAGTTTTTTTATTGAATAAATATAGCGAAATTTGCTACATTTATATATATGAACAGGCAGATTTTTGATTTTTTTAACCAAGATTTACAATTTATACACGGCGTTGGACCCGTGCTAGCCGCACGTTTTAACGAAGTTCTGGGTGGTCGTCGCGTTCTAGATTTTTTATTGCACAAACCATCATATGTGCGTCCGCGTGAAATTTTGGATTCGGTGACAGGGGCACAAAATGGTGACACGATTACTATATCGGTTTTGGTAAAATCGCACAAGAAAGGCGGCGTATTCAAAGGCAAACGTCATCCAACACAAATTGTGTGTGCTGATAAATTTTCTGCGCCAATAACGATACAATTTTTTAATGTGAATTTTCTGGATTATTGGATGGAAAAATTACCCATTGGGCAATGGCGCATCGTCAGTGGAAAATTAGATTACAACACGCGCAACGGCGCAATTATAAATCATCCTGAATTTATCGAATTGCCTGAAAATGCGGCAAAAATTCCGCAGCACCAGGCGATATATCCATCTGGCGAAGGATTAACCCAGAAAACATTTTCTGCAATACGTGACCAGATTTTTAAGATTATACACGAACAAATTGCCGCACATGTCGATGACCCACGAATGATGGAATTTATCGACGCACTGGAACATGTGCACTATCCCGAAACCAATGACGATTTGGCACCCAACAATACATATGTTGTAAAATTGGCCTATTCTGAATTATTGGCCCACCAAAGTGCGATTGCTATTAATCGCCGCACACGGACAGAGGCGAAAAACACACGCCCAGTGCGTGCAAAAAAATATGATTTGATTGATAAATTTTATGGTATTTTACCGTTTGAATTGACCGGTGCGCAACAGCGCACCATTGATGAAATTTTTGCTGATTTCAAAAAGCCAGTTCCGATGATGCGTCTGGTTCAGGGGGATGTTGGTTCTGGGAAAACAATGGTTGCGATGGCAGCGATGGTAAAAATGGCGGAAACTGGTGCACAATCTGTATTGTTGGCGCCGACTGATACATTGGCACAACAACATTTTACAAAAATAAAATCTATGTGTGATAAATTAGGATTGGTGTGCGATGTTTTAACCGGCCGTGACAAAGGTGTGGCGCGTCGCGAAAAATTGATTTCATTAAAATCAGGTCGCACGAAAATCGCGATTGGAACGCACGCATTGTTTTCTGATGACGTTGAATACAAAGATTTGGGGTTAATTGTTATTGATGAACAACATCGTTTTGGCGTGCAACAGCGAACCACCATGCGCAACAAAGGAAACAATCCCGACATGTTGGCATTGTCTGCGACACCTATACCACGAACATTATCTATGACGGTATACGGTGATATGGACATTTCGATAATAAACGAAAAACCGGCGGGGCGTATTCCAATTAAAACATCAAAAATTTCTGCAATGCGAACAAATGCTTTGATTGAACGCATCGCACCCCAGGTTGAACATGGTGCCAAGGTTTTTTGGGTATGCCCGTTGGTCGAAGAATCTGAAATTTCAGATATGACGGCGGCACAATCCAGATTTGACGAATTAAAAAAGCAATTTCCGCACACTGGATTATGCCACGGTCAAATGGATAAAAAATCACGCGACGCCGTTATGAACGAATTTGCAGATGCTAATTCAAAAATGCGCGTGTTGGTTTCAACCACTGTGATAGAAGTTGGAATCGACGTTCCGTCGGCTACAATTATGGTTATTGAAAATGCAGAACGATTTGGACTGGCGGCGTTGCATCAATTACGCGGACGTGTGGGACGCGGTTCATCGCAATCATATTGCATTTTGATTTATGGGAATAACGTGACGCCTGATGGTATTAAACGATTGGATATTTTATGCGAAACAGACGACGGCTTTGTAATCGCCGAACAAGATTTAATGATGCGTGGCGTTGGCGAATTACTAGGAACGCGACAAAGCGGTTGGATTCAATATCATTTCGTTGATTACCGCGAACACAGGGATTTATTCAAATTGGCACAAAGCGCGGCTATGAATAATAATAGTGACGATGAAACATGGGCAGCCGATTTACGTCAAATATTTGATTGTTCAACAACTGCGGGGGCATAATGAAAAAGATTGTCGCTTTTTTGATGATTGCTTTGTTGGCGTTAAATGCGCGCGGGGCGACATTGATTAACGACACAGAAATAGAACGCGGCATTGCTGAAATTATTGCGCCGGTGGCAAATGCTGCGAAAATTCCGAACGACCGGTTAAAGATTTACATCATAAACGATGACGACTTTAATGCGTTTGTCCGCGGTGGCGAAGATATTTTTGTTTATACTGGATTACTTAAAACCATCAAATCACCAAACGCTTTGCGGGCGGTGATTGCGCACGAATTAGGACATACGATTGGCGGACACATGGTACAAATCGCCGACCGGCAACGCGCAGAAATGATGCGAACCATGATTATCCAAGCGTTGGGCGTTGGATTGATGGTTGGTGGCGGTGATCCGACTGCGGGCGTTGGTGTGTTGGCGGGTTCGACGGGCATTGCCCAGCAATCTATGTTATCATTTACGCGGGACGAAGAACGCATCGCCGACGATTTTGCGGTTGATTTGATGGTGAAAGCAAACGAAGACCCCAACGGATTAATTGATGTCTTTGAACAAATGCGCGACATGCACGGTGCGTTTGAATCGCGCATAAATCCAGACCGCATAAACCACCCATTAACGAGTGAGCGATTGAACAACGCAAAAACCAAAATTAAAAATTTGAAAAATGTCCCGACGAAATCCGCCGACACAATCGCAGCGGAAAACGCAGCGTATGATATGCTGCGCGCGAAATTGGTCGGATATTTAGATAATGAAAAAACGGTATTAACGCTTTATCCATATACAAACAAATCAGACGCGGCGATTTATGCGCGCGCAATCGCGAATATGCGTTCAGGCAACCTGGACATCGCGAAAACAGGCACCCAAACATTGATTAAACGCCATCCAAAAACGCCCTATTTCTATGAATTGTTGGGCGATATCGAATACCAATACGGCCATTATGACGACAGTATTGATGCATACGAACAATCTTTGAAATTAATCAATGATGCACCACAAATTGAAACAGCATTGGCATTGGTGTTGGCCGAACGCAATCGTGGTGACGATACGACGCGGGCGCGCGAACTGTGTAAACGCGTTATTTTAACCGAACCAACCCCGTTGGCATATTGGATTTTATCACGCGCGACCACAGGCGGCGAATCCGATTGGGCGATGGCAGAATTCTATAAAATGAACGGCAATGTTGCAAAAGCCAAACAATACGCCATATCTGCGCGCCAAAAATCGGTCAGTGGGTCACCTGAATACATTAAATCCGGCGACATTTTGAAATAATATGCCGATTTTGTCGCTATTTTTCTTGACATATTTTTTATTTGCGCTATATTTTGGCGGCTATCAAACAAATAACCAAGGGGTGATTGTAATATGACAAAAAAATATACAGAATGTCGAACCGCCACAGAATCAGAAGATTTAATTTTTGCCGAAAAAACCAAACCCGATGAAAGCGGAAATCGCGACATATATTTCGTAGACGATATAAAACAATCCAAAGAAGCCGTAAAATACTGCCGCGAAGAATTGAAAGCCCACGAAGCCAGCGTGAAAGTTGAGCATTGGCGCAATTATTACGAAGTTTTCAGATTTTATCGTCACCCGGGCACCCAAAAAACAGAACGTATAAAACTGTTCACATTGGAATGCGGAACCGAAGGATTCAACGAATGCGTTAACTATATAATCGAAGGAACCGTATATTACCAAGGCGG
>Ga0310786_10002957_pt1 | contig 25252 bp, 23 predicted proteins | sample AusTroGonzalo_MG_FD_203881 | JGI IMG/M metagenome (GOLD analysis project Ga0310786, IMG submission 203881) | Bovine rumen microbial communities from tropical cattle in Woodstock, Queensland, Australia - Gonzalo_03 (v2) (version 2) | ecosystem: Host-associated > Mammals > Digestive system >...
GCGGCAGGCGCGGGGGGCGGGGTCGTGAAGCTGGTCCGGGCGAGTCGGTTGCGGGAGGCGGAGCGGGCGGCCATCGCGTCGGGGGCGGCGGACGGGGGAGCGATGATGCGGCGGGCGGGGGCGGCGTTGGCGCGGGAAACGGCGTCGGCGGCGCGGGCGGCGGGGCTGGGGGGGTGCGGGGTGGCGGTGTTCTGCGGGGCGGGGAACAACGGGGGGGACGGGTTCCACGCGGCGGCGTGCCTGGCGGCGGACGGGTTCCGGCCGGTGGTGTTTTTCGCGGGGGACGCGGGGAAGATGTCGCCGGAGACCGCGGCGTGCCATGCGCGGGCGGAGCGGAAGGGCATCGAGGTGGTGCCGGTGCGGGCGGAGGAGGCGTTCGCGGGGCCGTTGCTGCCAGTGGCGGTGGATGCGCTGCTGGGGACGGGCGCGGGGGGCAACCTGCGGGGGGCGGTGCGGCGGTGCGCGGAATTCCTGGCGGAAACGGCGGGATTGCGGCGGGCGACGGTGGCGGCGGACGTGCCGACGGGCTACGACGCGGAGGCGGGGACGGTCGCGCCGGACGGACTTTTCGTGCGTACGGACGTGACGGTGGCGATGGGCTGGCCGAAGGCGGGGATGGAAACGGCGGCGGGGCGGGACGTGTGCGGGAGCATCCGGGTGGCGGACATCGGGTTTCCGGAGGCCTGCCGGGGGGCGGCGGAGGAAGGTGCGGCGGAAGTGGAGGCCATCACGGAGGCGGAAGCGCGGGCGGTGGGGGGACGGCGGGCGGCGGAGTCGCACAAAGGGGATTACGGGCGGGTGTTTTTGTTCGCGGGGTCGGCGGCGTATCCGGGGGCGGGCGTGCTGGCGGCGGAAGCGGCGCTTCGCTCGGGGGCGGGCATCGTGCAGGTGCACACGGCGGAGCCGGAACGGGCGGCGGCGCTGGCGGCGCGGGTACCGGCGGCGGTGGTAAACGCCGCGGAGCCGGGGGCGCGGACGGACGCGGTGCTGGTCGGGCCGGGGCTGGAGGCGGATGCGGCGCGGGCGGCGTTCGCGGCGGTGGAGGCGATGGGTCGGCCGTGCGCGCTGGTGCTGGACGCGGGGGCGCTGGGGAACGTGGAAGCGGAGCGGATCGCGCGGTTGGCGGCGTCGGGGTGGCGGGTGGTGCTGACGCCGCACGGGGGCGAACTGGCGCGGCTGGCGGGGGGCGTCGCGGCCGACCGGGCGGCGACGGCGCGGGAAGTGGCGCGGCGCACGGGGGCGGTGGTCGTGGCGAAGGGGAACCGGACGCTGGTGGTCGCGCCGGACGGCCGGATGGCCGTGAACCTCACCGGGAACGCGGGGATGGCGTGCGGGGGGAGCGGCGACGTGCTGGCGGGGTATCTGGCGGGTTTGCTGGCGCGGTGTGGGGGCGCGGCGGCGGAGGCGTTCGCCGTGGCGCGGGCGGCGGTGTGGCGGCACGGGGCGGCGGGTGACGTGGCGGCATTCCGCTTCGGGCAGGAAGCCATGCAGGCCGGGGATTTGCCCGCGTTCCTGGCGGGGTGGTGAGGGGGAAAATCAGGGGGTGGAAGGGACGAGGAGGAGGAAGCGGCGGGAGGCGTAGTTGAGGTTGGAGGGAGGGCGGACGGGGGTGAAGCCGACGTCGAGGCCGACCTCGGGGGCGTTGCGCTTCCAGATGTTCTCGGTGAGGACGAGTCCGACGGGGCGGGTGGCGGATTCGCGGAGGAGGGTCCAGCGGGTGTCGTGGTCGAGGGGGAGGACGGGGAGGTCGGCATCGGCGTAGTAGAGGCAGGCGCCGACGTGTTTTTCCTGCATGGGGGCGAGGTAGATGCGGCGTCCGGCGGCGGTTTCGGCGGCGAGGAAGCGTCCGAAGTCGCGGGGGGAGCGGTGGGCGTCGTAGACGGGGACGGCGGCGGCGGCGAAGAGCACGAGGAAAAGGGCGATGGCGGGGGGAATGCGGCGCGCGGCGCGGAGGGGACCGTCGGGGCCGGAGCGCCAGAGGGCGGCGAGGCGGCGGACGGCGGAAAGGGCGAAAGCGAAGGCGAGGAGGGAGAACGCGGCGATGGCGACGAGCAGGAAGGGAGAAAGGAGGGCAGCGGCGGAGAACCCTTCGTGGGGGATGAAAAACGCGACGGGCAGGACGAGGGGGGCGACGAGGGCGACGGCGGCGAGGGGGATGGCGGGAATCAGGACGAGGATGCGGGCGGTTTTGCCGGAGAGGGTCGGGCGGGGGAGGGCGTCTTCGAGCCAGAGAGCGGCGGCGAGGGCGATGAAGGGGTAGGCGGGGATGAGGTAGTTGGCGACCTTGGCGGAGGAGAGGTGGAGGAGGAGCAGCATGCCGGCGAGCGCGCAGCGGAGGAAAAAGCGGAGGTCGGTGGCGGATTTCCCGCGGAAAAAGGCAATCAGGCCGGCGAAAAAGAGGAGGGACCAGGGGGCGGCGGCGCCGGGGAAGGTGCGGAGGTAGTAGAAAACGTCTTCCTTGTGGACGAAGTAGGGGTCGATGGGGAGTTCGGGGTGGTCTTCGGGGGTGCCGAAGACGAAGAAGCGGCCGAGTTGGTTGTCCCAGAATACGCCGCGGAGGTTGTCGAGGCCGCCGTCGCGCCAGAGGGCCCAGGCCCAGGGGGCGAGGAGGAGCAGGAGGAGCAACAGCCAGAGGGAGGGAAGGGCGAAAACGAGTTTCCATTGCCGGCGGCCCAGCAGGAACAGGCCGCAACCCGACCAGACGAGGGCGGGGCCGACGAGGCCTTTGGCGTAGAAGGCGGCGGCGGTGGCGGCGAGGAAGGCGAACCAGCGGCGTCCGGCACCGGGGCGGTCGCGGCGTTCCCACGCGCGCCAGAAGAGGAAAAGGGAGACGCCGACGACGAAGGCCACGCAGGTGTCGGTGAGGACGATTTTGGAGTATTCGAGGTATTTGGCCGAGGTGGCACAGAGGAAAGCGGCCATCCAGCCGGCGCGTTCGCGTCCGAGCCGGCGGGCGAAAGCGACGAGGACGAGGAGGGCGCCGAAGCCGAAAAGGGCGGCGGGCAGGCGGAGGAGTCCTTCGGTGGTGGAACCGGCGGCGCGGCAGAGGAGGAGGGAGGTCCAGTGGAGGAGCGGGGGTTTTTCAAGGTAGGGGACGCCGTCGAGGATGGGGGTGACCCAGCGGGAGGTGCGGACCATTTCCCAGATCATCGCGCCTTCGCGGGAGTCGTTGGGCCCCCAGAGGGCGTGGTCGAAGATGCCGATGGCGAAGAAGGCGGCTAGGAGGAAGAAGCAACAGCGGCGGAGCCGGGGGGAGAAGGGGGGGGAATCGGCGGGGAAAAGTTGGGCGGATGAAGGCGTCATGGGTGGCAAAAAGACTAGCCAACGGCCCCGCGCTGTCCACCAAAAACCGCGGTGGCGGGACGCCGGGCGGGGAATTCGGATTTTCGAGGGAATTGTTCCAAAGATTAAGGAAAACAAAGGAATTTTGCTTTGTTTTATCCGATATGAAATCCGAAATCCTGGGGGGCGTAGGAGCGTCGGCAGGGCGAAAAAGAGAGGGGAACGGATAAAGGCAACCGTTTCGGCCGTGTTTTCCTGAGCGCGGCGTTTGGGGTTGCGGGGGGCGGGGGCGGGGGGATAGGATGCGGGCATGACGACTGCCAAAGATTTGATGTTGAAGAAAACCCGGGTGAAATGCGTGACGGCCGGCGGGGTGCGGTTCGGGGGCGGGGCGCCGCTGGCGCTGATTGCGGGGCCGTGCGTGATCGAGTCGCGGGAAATGGCGGTCGATTTGGCGGGACGGCTGGCGGGGTGGGCGCGGCGGGCGAAGGTGCCGTTCGTGTTCAAGGCGTCGTACGACAAGGCGAACCGGACGTCGATCCGGGGGTTCCGGGGGCCGGGGTTGTCGGCGGGGCTGGACATCCTGGCGGAAATCAAGGAGCGGTTCGGGGTGCCGGTGCTCGTGGACGTCCACCGTCCGGAGGACGCGGCGGCGTCGGCGCGGGTGGGGGACATCCTGCAGGTGCCGGCGTTCCTGTGCCGCCAGACGGACCTGGTGGTGGCCATTGCCGAGACGGGACGGGTGGTGAACATCAAGAAGGGGCAGTTCCTTTCGCCGTGGGACATCCGGCACGTCATCGCCAAGGTGGAAAGCACGGGGAACCGGCGGATCCTGCTGACGGAGCGGGGGGCGAGTTTCGGCTACGGGAACCTCGTCGTGGACATGCGGTCGCTGGCGGTGATGCGGGAGACGGGCTATCCGGTGGTGTTCGACGGGACGCACAGCGTGCAGATTCCCGGCGGCCGGTCGGAAGGGACCGGCGGGGACCGGCAATTCGTGCCGGTGCTGTCGCGGGCGGCGGTGGCGGCGGGGTGCGACGGGCTGTTCTGGGAGACGCACGTGCGGCCGGAGGAGGCGCTTTCGGACAAGGACAACGCCTTGCCGCTGGAGGCCATCGGCCCGTTGTTCGCGGTCTGCCGGAAGGTGGCGGAAGCGGTGCGCTAGCGTGGGGAGAGGGGGGAGGCATGTTCCACGCGCGCGGGAAAGGGCAAAAAAAGGTCTTGCGCGGGAAAGGGGGGCGGGCTAGAGTGGATAGTGACGAAGAGGTGTTTCCTTTTTCCACCATGATGCGTTTTCTCCCAATCCAACATCTGCCGCGGTCTTTCCGGCGGTTGGCGTTTCTGGCGCTGGCGGCGTGTACGCTCCTTGGAGGAACGGCAACCGTGTGCGCGCAGAGCGTGGTCGTCAATTTCTATATGGGATTGGGAGACGAGTACGACCTACAGGGAGGTTTGTCCGAATATTCGGCCTTCCATCCGGGAGATATTGTGCAGGTGGTAGCGGTGAACAGTGATTTTCCTGCAGCGGGGCCGTATGGTAGCGAAATCACGGAAGAGAGCGACCCGCTGTATCCAATGCGGCACTTGGCAGAAGAATTGGAACAGAACATCAATGCTTACCAAGCAATGGAGCCCGACAGTGCAACAGATCCCGCGAATTATTTCAGTTCCACGTTCGGCGGGGAAGGGGAACCGTACGATCCGTATTCCGTCGGGCCCGGGCAGATGATCGTGAAAACGACAACGTTGGAGAGTTTCGAGGGGTATTATGGCACGTCTGTTTTCATCAACTACACTTCATTGGCGGCGAAAGGTTACGATGGCATCTACATCCGGGTGTTTTCGACAAATGCGTTTGAGCAAGGGGTGGTGACGAGCAATTATTGGGGCGTTTCTGCGATATACAATTTTCAGTATGCATCGGGGACGGAAGAGGCCTATTTCGGCGGGCTCCAAGCGATTGAACAGACGACGTTCGAAGTGATTCCGGAGCCGGGGACGGCGGCGTTGCTCGGGACGGGGGCGGCCGTGGCGTGGCTGGGCCGGAGACGGCGCAAAAAGGTGCAGGAAAACGCGTGAAGCAGGAGTGGACGTGATGAAAACGAACTGGATGCGGATTGCGGCGGCACTCGTTTGCGGGGCGGTTTTCGTGGCGGGGACGGCGATGGCGGCGACGAAGGGCACGTCGGTGGAAACCATGTTCCAGGCGGCGTTCTACCTGGCGCCGAACGCGCCGATTCTGGACGAGACGGGCACTCCGTTCCCGGGGACGTGGGGGAAGAAGGACGGCGGGCTGGTGGAAATCCGCGAAGCGGGGGCGGGCATCGTGGCGCCGACGCCGGACAACGCGGCGGAAGTGGAAGCGGCGAATCCGCTTCTTGCTTCGGTGCGGATGGGCGACCACGTGGCGGGACGGGACACGGGGTTGTTCTGCGCGGCGCTGGTGACGAACCGGCCGCAGACCGGTGTGCGCTATTTCATCCGGGCCTACGACAGCAAGAATCCGCAGGAGTCGTTGCTGTACGCGGATTCGGAGATTTTCACGATTGAATATTATTCCGACGTGGTGACGGCGCGCGAAGTGGCGTTCGGGAGCGCGAAGGCGCTGACGGCGGAGGATCCGTACGCGGACGACGACGGGGACGGTTTCACGAACGCGGAAGAAGTGCGGCTGCGCCAGCTGGACAGCGACGGGGACGGGTGGAGCGACTGGTTCGAACTCAAGCACGGGATGGATCCGGACGTGCCCTACACGCTGGCCATCACGAAGATGGAGAACTACGAATTGCCGGATCCGGACGCGGTGGCGGCGACGGGCAAGACGCTGGCGGAGCTTTCGGACGAGGAACTGATGGAGCTGCCGTGGTCCATCTCGGGAACGGAAATCTTCTGGCCGGCCGTCAGCGGTTTGACCTACGTGGTCGAGTTCGCGGACATCCTGGAGGGGCCCGATGGCTTCAAGGGCGTGCTGACGAACGTGGCGGAAAGCGGGCAGGGCGTGGCGGATGTCACGGAATTCCTGACGAATCCGCTGTATCCGGTCGGCTTCTTCCGCGTGAAAGCGGTGAACGGCGGAACGGCCGGGGCGCCGGATGACGGCGAATAGCATGGCGGGCAGGCCAAGGAATGCCGCGGGGGGGAAGCGTCCGGACCACCGCACGGCCCGTCTCGCGCGGACGACGCGCGAGACGGACATCCGGCTGGAGCTGGACGTGGACGGCCAGGGGCGGGGGGACGTGCGGACGGGCATCCCGTTTTTCGACCACATGCTGACGTTGCTGGCGCGGCACGCGCTGTTCGACCTGACGTTGCGGGTGAAGGGGGACTTGGAAGTGGACGACCACCACACGGTGGAGGATGTCGGGCTGGCGCTGGGGACGGCGCTGGACCAGGCGTTGGGCGGGCGGGAAGGCATCGCGCGGTACGGGTTCAGCCTGCTGCCGATGGACGAGACGCTGGCGCGGGTGGCGCTGGACTTGGGGGGAAGGCCGTACCTGGTGTTCGCCATGGCGTGCAAGCGGCAGAAAATCAAGGATTTCGATTTGGGGCTCATCGGGGAATTTTTGCGGGCGTTCGCGGTGCAGGGGCGGATGAACCTGCATGCGGCGCAACTCTACGGACACGATCCGCACCACGCCTACGAGTCGGTTTTCAAGGGGCTGGCGCGGGCGCTGAAGATGGCGTGCGCGCGGGATCCGCGGGTGCGCGGGGTGCCGTCGAGCAAGGGAATTTTGTAGGTCCGCCGGGAACGGGTCGCGGCGGGAAGACGGGAAGGAACGGGTCATGGGCGGCTTGAGGATTTATCCGGCGATCGATTTGAAGGGGGGCAAGTGCGTGCGGTTGCGTCAGGGCCGGAGCGAGGATGCAACGGTTTACGGGGAGGACCCGGTGGCGCAGGCGAAGGCATGGGAGACGCAGGGGGCGGAGTGGCTGCACGTGGTGGATCTGGACGGGGCGTTCCGGGGGCATCCGGCGCACGCGGCGGTGCTGGGGGACATCGTGCGGGCGGTCGGCATTCCGGTGCAGACGGGGGGCGGGCTGCGGACGGACGGGGATTTGGAGGCTGTGGCGGGGACGGGGGTGGCGCGGTTGATCCTGGGGACGCGCGCGCTGGCGGCGGATGCGGGTGTGCTGGCGGAGCTGGTGGCGAAATACGGGGAGAAGCTGGCGGTGGGGGTGGATGCGCGGGACGGGTTCGTGCAGGTGCGGGGGTGGACGGAGACGACGGGCATCCGGGCGGCGGACCTGGCGGCGCGGGCGGCGCGGACGGGGGTGAAAACCATCATTTACACGGACACGGCGACGGACGGGATGCTGCGGGGGCCGAATTTCGCGGGGGTGGCGGCGGTCTGCGACTGCGTGGGGGAAGGGTGCCGGGTCATCGCGTCGGGGGGCATCCACGCGGCGGAGGACATCCGGCGGCTGCGGGCGCTGGGGAAGGCGAACCTGGAAGGGGCGATCGTGGGCAAGGCGCTCTACGACGGGTTGGTGACGCTGGCGGAGCTGAAATCGGCGGCGGAAGGGTAACCCCGGGGCGCGGGGGAACGACAGGATAGGCCATGGAAACGTCCAACGGGAAAAAGCCGGTCGTCGTTCTGGAAGATTTCTGGAGAACCTACCGTTCGGGGGAGGTGGAGGTGCACGCGGTGCGCGGCGTGAACCTGCGCGTGGAGGAGGGGGAAATGGTGGCCATCATGGGGGCGAGCGGCAGCGGAAAATCGACGCTGATGAACACGCTGGGGTGCCTGGACCGGCCGAGCCGGGGGCGGTACCTGCTGGACGGGGTGGACGTGGGGCGGCTTTCCAAGGACGCGCTTTCGGACGTGCGGAACCGGCGGCTGGGATTCGTGTTCCAGGGGTTCAACCTGCTGTCGCGGACGTCGGCCATCGAGAACGTGGAGCTGCCGATGCTCTATTCGCCGCGTTGCCCGCCGCGCGCGGAACTGCGCCGGTGCGCGGAGGAGGCGCTGGAGCAGGTCGGGCTGAAGGGCCGGACGCAGCACCATCCGAGCCAGCTGAGCGGCGGGCAGCAGCAGCGGGTGGCCATCGCGCGGGCGCTGGTGAACAAGCCGTCGCTGTTGCTGGCGGACGAGCCGACGGGGAACCTGGACACGCGGACGAGCATCGAAATCATGGCGATTTTCCAGGCGTTGAACCGCAAGGGGATGACCATCGTGATGGTGACGCACGAGCTGGACATCGCCCGCTACTGCCTGCGGCAGGTCGTGATGCGCGACGGCGTGGTGGTGGCGGACCAGCCCGTGGCGGACCGGCTGGACGCGGACGAAGAGCTGGAAAAGGTGCTGGACGAGCAGGCGGCCATCCAGCTGGTGGCGGAACGATGAGCCTGCTGGACGTGGAAGGGCTGGAGCTGGGGCTCCGGACGCCGGAGGGGGGGACGGTGCCGTTGGTGGAAGACGTGTCGTTTTCGCTGGAAGCGGGGCGGATGTTCGCGCTGGTGGGGGAAAGCGGCTGCGGCAAGAGCGTGACGGCGGCGGCCATCGGCGGCCTGCTGCCGGGCAGCATCGTGCAGACGGGGGGACGGATCCGCTGGGGCGGCGGAAACGCCGTGCGGCGGGGGGAGGGCATCGCCTACGTGTTCCAGGATCCGGGGGAGTGCCTGGATCCGGTGTTCACGGTGGGCAGCCAGATCGCGGAATCGCTGCGGATGCGCGGGAGCCGCCGGGAACGGCGGGAGGAAATGGAGCGGCTCCTGCGGCGCGTGGGGTTCGCGGAGCCGGGACGCGTGCTGGCGAGCTATCCGCACCAGCTCAGCGGCGGCCAGCAGCAGCGGGCGATGCTGGCGATGGCGCTGGCGGCGCGGCCGCGCCTGCTGGTGGCGGACGAGCCGACGACGGCGCTGGACGTGACGGTGCAGGCGAAAATCCTGCGCCTGCTGGCGGAATTGCAGCGCGAGGCGGGGCTGGGCGTGCTGCTGATCACGCACAACCTCGGGGTGGTGGCGGAAGTGGCGGACGAGGTGGCGGTGATGTATGCGGGGCGGATCGTCGAGGCGGGGCCGGTGCGGACGGTGCTCCGGCGGCCGGAGCACCCCTATCCGGCGGCGCTCCTGCGGGCGCTGCCGCGGCTGGATGCGGTGCGCGGCGACGAACTGGCGGACATTCCCGGCGTGGTGCCGCCGCCGGGGCGGCGCGGTCCGGGGTGCGCTTTCGCGCCGCGGTGCGCGCGGGCGGCGGCGGTCTGCCGGGAATGCGTGCCGCCGTGGCGGACCGCGGCGGACGGACGGGGCGTCGCGTGCCACCACGCGGGAGGGGTGGAGTCATGAGCGCGGAAGATTTCGCGATGCGGGTCGAGGACCTGCACGTCCGCTACGGGCGGTTCGAGGCGGTGAAAGGCGTTTCGTTCGCCGTGCGGCGGGGACGTTGCCTGGGCATCGCGGGGGAAAGCGGGTGCGGCAAGAGTTCGCTGGCGCGGGCGATTCTGGGGCTGGAGCCGGATGCGGCGTCCGGCCGGGTGTGGTTCGGCGGGATGGACGTGCTGCGGATGGGGCGGGCGGAGCGGCGCGCGTTCCGGCGGCGGGCGCAGATCGTTTTCCAGGACACCTACGGCTCGCTGAACCCGCGGATGAAGGCGGGAGAGGCCATTGCGGAAGTCCTGCGCGTACACGGCCTCGCGCGCGGGAAGGAAGCGGCGGAACGGGCGGCAGGATGGCTGGAAACGGTCGGCCTCACCCCGGACTACGCGGAACGCTTTCCCCACGAAATGAGCGGGGGGCAGCGCCAGCGGGTGAACATCGCCCGGGCGCTGTGCGTCGGCGCGGAACTGCTGGTGGCGGACGAGCCGGCCAGCGCGCTGGACGTCGGGATGCAGGCGCAGATCATGAACCTGCTCCGGCGGCTCCAGCGGGAGCGCGGCATCACGTGGCTCCTCATCGGCCACGACCTGGCGGCGATGCGCTACCTGGCGGACGACCTGCTGGTGATGCGGGAGGGCCGGGTGGTGGCGCAGGGCGACGCGGCGGAGCTGCTGGCGAATCCGCCGCACCCCTACCTGCGGGAACTGCTGGCGGCGGTGCCGGACGTTCCCCGCGCCTTGGCGCGGCGGGGGGCGGAATAGGGCGGTTTCCCGGATTTGCCAAGGTTTGGCAAAAACGGGGGATTTTTGCCAAGCATTGGCAAATTTCGCGGCGGGCCGTTTTTGGATTTTGCCAAGGTTCGGCAAAACCGGCCCGTTTTTGCCAAACCTTGGCAAACTCAACATCAAGGAAAAAACGCGGAAAACTGCGTATTTTCCTTGATCTTGAAGCAGGAGGAGGCTTCGGGACGGCCCGGCGGGGGGGGGATCAGGGCAGGACGGGTTTCGCGGCGTCGGCGGGAATCCAGGCGTTCAGGCCGTCGCTTTGGATGTTCACCCAGCCGGAATGCGCGGCCTGTCCGCGGACGATGGTGCCGGCGGGGAGGGTGGCGAGTTCCACACCCGCGTCGAGCGGGGCGGAGGAAGCGGCGACGGGGGCGAGGAGCACCCATTCGGGGATGCGGCGGAAGTCGCGGTGGCGGGCGAGTCCGGCGAGGGAAAGGGCGAGGAGGAGGACGGCGGCGGCTACGGGCGGGAGGAAGAATCGGCGCGCGGCGGGGAAGAGGAGGGCGGCGGCGGCGAGGAGGAAGAGGGCGAGGTAGGCGGCGCGGCAGAGGTGGCGCCATTCGGTTTCGGAGAGGGAGAGGAGGCGGGTGGCGGCGAAACCGTAGTCGGGGAGGGAGACGCCCGCGGTCTGCGCGGCGAAGCCGAGGTTGGCGCGGATGTCGGGGTCGCGCGGGGCGAGGCGCTGGGCGGTGCGGTAGGCGTGGATGGCCGGGCCGATGTCGCCCTTGCGGTAAGCGGCGTTGCCGAGGTTGTAGAGGGTGGCCACGTCGGCGGCTCCGGGACCGGCGGCGAGGGCGGCGAAGGCATCGGCGGCGGCGGCGACGTCGTTGGCGTCGTAGGCGGCGGTACCGGCGGCGAAGGCAGACGAAGGCGCGGCGGCCGGGGTTTGCGCCGACGCGACGGCGGCGAGGAACAGGGTCGCCAGGAGCGGAAAAAGCATCGAGCGGGGGATGGAGCGCATTTCCGCGGGAAAATACCACCTCCTTTCCCGCGTTTCAACCGCCGCCCGCCGAAAAACCGCCGCTTGACATCGCGGCGCAATCCGCTATCTTGCCCGCTGTTCCAGGTTCCAGCGTAGCTCAATGGTAGAGCGGTTGGCTGTTAACCAATAGGTTGCAGGTTCGAGCCCTGCCGCTGGAGCCATTTTTCCGTGTACCGGGCGCGACCGGCGGCGGTAACCGCCGGGAGTCCCACCGACAGGCCGGTCCTGTCCGTTCCAACGGCGCGCGGGAAACCTTCCCACGGATCGCCCTTCCGATCCTGGTCCGCCGGGCAGGCTGTCGTTCAACCCTCCATGCATCCACCATTGGAATGAAAACCACAGTACCCAAAGCATCCGAAATCCAGCGGAAATGGTTTCTGCTGGACGCCGAAGGCCGCCCCGCCGGCCGGCTGGCCGTCGAAATCTGCTCCCTGCTCCGCGGCCGCGGCAAGGCGGATTTCGCCCCCCACATCGACATGGGCGACTTCGTCGTCGTCGTGAACACCGCCAAGGTCAAGCTGACCGGGCGCAAGGAATCGACCAAGACCTACGCGAAATACACCGGCTTCCAGAGCGGTTTGAAGGAAACCACCGCCGGTGCCATGCGCGCGAAGAATCCCAACTACATCATCTGGCACGCGGTCAAGGACATGCTGCCGAAGAACCACCTCAGCCGCAAGCTCTTGACGCGGTTGAAACTCTACCCCGGACCCGAGCATCCGCATACGGCCCAGAAACCCGTCGCGCAGGCATAGAAAGGCGTACCCATGGCCACGAAGAAAACCGAACGAATCGAATACATCGCGACGGGCCGCCGGAAAACCGCGATCGCCCGCGTCCGCCTGTTCCAGGGCGAAGGGAACATCACGGTCAACGGCCGGAAGTTCGACGAATTTTTCCCCACCACGGATTTGCAGCTGCTCGTGACGGAGCCTTTCAAGACCGTCGATGCCGCCGGCAAGTTCGACGTCATCGCGCTCTGCGACGGCGGCGGCGTCTCCGGCCAGGCCGGCGCGTTGCGGCACGGCATTTCCCGCGCCCTCCTGCAGGTGGACGAGGCGTTCCGCCCGCTCCTCAAGAAGGCCGGTTTCCTGACCCGCGATCCGCGCATGAAAGAGCGCAAGAAACCCGGTCGCCCGGGTGCCCGCCGGCGCTTCCAGTTCTCGAAGCGCTAAACGCCAAGGCGAACGGAACGCGGTCCTCCCGGACCGCGTTTTTTTTGTTTTGGGGCATTTCCGCTTGACGGCGGGAGGGACGGAAGAAGATGTTGGGACGTCTTTCGATTTAACCTCCAAAAAGGAACCGGAAAATGACGAAAACGACGAAAACCACCGCTTGCCTCCTGGTGCTCCTCTTCATCGCCGGAACGGCGGTCGCGCAGACGTTCAGCCTTGGCGTGGGCGCGCAGTACTGGAACGGCAGGGATTTGGACGAATTCGACGGAAACGGCATGTGGGGCGGGAACCTCATCCTGCGCTTCAGCCCCGTGAAATACCTCGGCATCGACCTGCGCGCCGGCGCTTCGGGCGTTTGGGACGGCGAAAGCTACCGCATCGACGGGCAGAAATACAAAACGGACGTCATCTTCTCCTGCCTGCCCTTCGAAGCGGGTCTCCTCCTCCTGCTCCCCGTCAACGACAGGGTCACGTTCTACGGCGGCCCCGGCGTCGGCTACTACCACTACGACCTCGACATCAAGACCTCCTCGAAACACAATCACCACTACCATTCCGAGCACACCGACCACATCAAGCTCGAGGACGATGTCGGCTGGTACGCCGTGGCCGGCATGACCATCAAGGTTTCGCACCACTTCTCGGTTTTCGGCGAAGCCCGCTACACCGCCAGCGAAACCAAGCTCAAGCACGACAAGTCCGACAAGATCGATTGCAGCGGCGCCGGCGGCCAGGTCGGTTTCATGTTCGATTTCTAGACCCGGCTCCGGCCGCACGGAAAGGCTCCGCGGAAGCGGGGCCTTTTTTGTTTTCCGCCCCGCCAGGCGCGATGCGGACGGAGAGGGGGCGGAAGGCTCAAGATTTAGGAAAAACAAGGAAAAACAGCATATTTTTCTTGATCTTGAGAATGGGACGAATCCACAAATGGCGGAGCCAGACCCTTGGCGGGACCCGTCCGTCAGGCGGGGCCTGGCAAAGAGGGGGCAGGGGAAGGTCTACGGGTTCCCGGGCGGGGGAGGGGGGGCGAGGCGTTCGACGAGGAGGAGGTCTTCGTAGGGGGCGTGGTGGCGGCGGTAGGCGGCGCGGAGCTTTTCCAGGAGCGTCTGCCAGTGCGCGGGGGTGGGCTGGAAGGTCATCCAGGTTTCGTGGGTGCGGGCCTGCCGTTTCCAGACGACTTCGCGGCGGGCGATGGTGACGTTGATCTCGTAGCGGAGGCCGTCTTCGAAGGTTTCTTTCCAGCCGATGCGGTTTCTCATGGGGCGGGGTTCCGGGGGGTCAGGGGTCGAGGACGGCGGTTTCGCCGCGGACGGGGAGGGCGGCGCGGATGGACAGCTGGTCGGCGAGGAGGCGGGCGAAGGATTCGCGGGGGCGCTGCTCGCCGTGGACGAGGTAGGCGGCTCGGGGGCGCATGTCGCGGATGTAGCGGAAGAGTTCGAGGCGGTCGGCGTGGGCGGAGAAGGCGTTGAGGGAGCGGATTTCGGCGCGGACGCGGAAGGCGTCGCCGAAGATGCGGACGTTCTTTTCGCCGTTCTGGAGGTGGCGGCCGAGGGTGTTGATGGCCTGGTAGCCGACGAGGATGACGATGTTTGCCGGGTTTTCGATGCCGTGCTTGAGGTGGTGGCGGATGCGGCCGTTTTCGCACATGCCGGAGGCGGCGAGGGTGATGGAGGGGGTCTTGGAGGAGGTGATGGCCTTGGAGTCGTCGATGGTGGTGGTGTAGGTGACCCAGGGGGGGGAGAGGACGGTGCCGATGCGCTGGTGGAGGGCGAGGGTTTCTTCGTCGAGGCATTCGAGGTGCTTTTCGAAGACGCCGGAGACGTGGGTGGCCATGGGGGAGTCGATGTAGACGGGGACGTGCGGGATGCGGCCGCGTTCGCGGAGGTTGGAGATGTGGTAGAGGATTTCCTGGGTGCGTTCGAGGGCGAAGGTGGGGATGATGACCTTGCCGCCGCGGGAAAGGGCGGCGTTGATGCCTTCGCAGAGGTCGTCGGCGGCGTTGACGGCGGCGTCGTGGAGGCGGTCGCCGTAGGTGGTTTCGGTGACGAGGACGTCGATGTCGGCGAGGGGGTCGGGGTCGCGGAGGAGGGGGAGGTCGCGGCGGCCGAGGTCGAAGGTGAGGGCGATGCGGAGGGGGCGGCCGGAGGGGCGGGGGACTTCGAGGAGGGTGAGGGCGGCGCCGAGGACGTGGCCGGCGTCGACCTGCGTGGCGCGGATGCCGCCGGGGAGGTCGAAGGGGGTGCGGTAGGGGTGGGGGACGATGAGGGGGAGGACGGCTTCGGCGTCGGCCATGGTGTAGAGGGGCTCGACGGGGGGCATGCCGCGGCGGGAGGTCTTTTGGTTGAGGTAGGCGGCGTCGGCCTCCTGGATGTGGGCGGAGTCGCGGAGCATGATGGGGAGGAGGTCGGCGGTGGCCTCGGTGGCGTGGATGGGGGCGCGGAAGGCGCCGGTCTTGGCGAGCAGGGGAATGCAGCCGCAATGGTCGATGTGGGCGTGGGAGAGGACCATGGCGTCGATGCTGGCGGGGTCGAAGGACTGCTCGCGGTTGAGGGCTTCGGCTTCGGCGCGGCGGCCCTGGAACATGCCGCAGTCGATCAGGATGCGGGTGCCGTCGTGCGCGGTGAGGATGTGCTTGGAGCCGGTGACGGTGTCGGTGCCGCCGAGGAATTGCCATTGGATCATGCGGGGTGTCCTTTCCGGAGGGGCCTGGGGAGAGTCTTGCCGCAAGGCGGGGAAAAAGGCAACGGAAAAGGGCGAAAGGGGAAAGAAAAGGATGGATTCCGGCGGGAAAGGAGTGTAGAACGCGCCGTCCAACCCAAAAAGAAAGAGACACGTCATGCAATTCCTGGCTTTCGGAATCTATTTCGCGGTGGTGCTGGCCATCGGCATCTACTTCTTCCTCAAAACCAAGGGCGGCGGCGAGAAGGAATACTTCCTCGGCGGCCGCCAGATGGGACCCTGGGTTTCCGCCATGTCCGCGCAGGCCTCCGACATGTCCGGGTGGCTCCTCATGGGCTTTCCCGGCTCCATCCTCGCCTTCGGCATGGGCAAGGTCTGGATCGGCATCGGGCTCGCCCTCGGCACGATCCTGAACTGGGCCCTCGTCGCCGGCCGCCTCCGCCGGTTCTCCGCCGCGGCGGGCGATTCGATCACCCTGCCGCAGTACCTCACCAACCGCTTCGCCTCCACCAACCCCGCGCTCAAGATCGCGTGCGCGGTGGTGTTCCTCGTGGCCTTCACCATCTACGTCGCCAGCGGCTTCGTCGCCGGCACCAACGTTTTCACGAGCATCGTTCCCGCGCTCGCGGAAAAGAAGCTCCTCGCGATGGAAATCTTCGCGGCCCTCATCCTCTGCTACACGTTCCTCGGCGGCTACAAGGCGGTCTGCTGGACCGATTTCTTCCAGGGCATCATGATGCTCTGCGCGCTTCTCCTCGTCCCCATCGCGATGTGCTCGACCGGCCGCTTCGATTCCGCGTTCTCCGGCGCCTTCGCCGAGGGCATCAAGCCCTTCGGGAGCAACCCCTTCGCGGCGAGCTGGAACGACGTGGTTTCCGGGCTCGGCTGGGGGCTCGGATACTTCGGGATGCCCCACATCCTCGTCCGCTTCATGGGCATCCAGAATCCCAAGGACGTCAAGAAATCCGCGTGGATCGCCTGCATCTGGGTCGTCCTCTCGCTCGGCGCGGCCATCGCCATCGCCATTCTCGGGCGCACCTTCCTCCTCGCTGGCGGCGAATCGCTCGCGGCGAAGCTGATTCCGGCTTCCTCGCAGCAGATGGTGTTCGTCACCATCGTCAACGACCTCTTCCCCGGGTTCGTCGCGGGCATCCTCCTCGCGGCCATCATCGCCGCGAGCATGAGCACGGCGGATTCGCAGCTGCTCGTCGCCTCGTCGGCGTTCTCCAGCGACTTCTACCAGCCGGTCGTCCGCAAGAACCAGGCGACGGACGTGGAAATGCTCTGGGTCGGCCGGTTCGTCGTGATGATCGTCGCCTTCGTCGCGTTCTACATCGCGGCGAGCGGTCTCGAAAAGCCGGGGGCCTGGGCGAGCAGCATCATGGACATGGTCGAAAACGCGTGGGGCCTCTTCGGCGCGGCGTTCGGCCCGGTGGTGATTCTCTCGCTTTTCTGGAAGCGGTTCAACTACACCGGCGCGCTCGCGGGCATCGTGACCGGCGCGGTGGTGGACCTCGTCTGGCTGCTGCTGCCCGTCATGGCGGCGCCGGGGCCGGACGGCGGGCAGGTCCTGGTGAGCCTGAGCAAGGGGCTTGGCGTGTACGAAATCGTCCCCGGTTTCGTCGCCGGGCTGGCCGTTGCGGTTCTCGCCACGCTCCAGACCGAGAAACCCGGCAAGGAAGTCGAAGCCATCTTCGACAAGGCCGTCGCCGGGGAGTGAGGCCGGACCCAGTCGGGGGGAAACGGGCCGCCTGCGGGCGGCCCGTTTCTTTTCGGCAAAGGGGGGCGCAATGGACAAAAATGGACACGGGGGCAGGGCGGAAGTCAAACGCGAGACGGATTTTGCCGGTCCAACGGCCCCGTTTGCCATGCTCCAGATTTAGGAAAAACTGATGATTTTCCATTGTTTTTCCTTAATCTTGAAACTTCTGTCCGCCTTTGCTCCGCTACGTGGCGAGGCCCGGGAACGCTGGCCGTCCCCTTCTCCGTTTTCTCCCCGTTTCGAGGGCCGTAACCCGCCCGGCGGCCGGACCCCAAACCCGTGCGCCCATCCGCGGCAGGGGCGGGATTTGGTTTGCGGGGAGAGGCGGGGGACGGGTAGGATGGACGCATGACAACGGTTTTGGGATGGACGGCGGGGGTGGCGGCGGCAATCGGACTGTGGGTGCTCCTCGCCTACAATTCGCTTGTGTCCCGGCGCAACGACGCGGACAACGCGGCAAGCGGCGTGGACGTCCAGCTCAAGAAGCGTTTCGATTTCATCCCGAACCTCGTCGCCGCGGTGAAGGGCTGCATGGCCCACGAGCGGTTCCTCCTCGAACGGCTGGCCGAAATCCGGTCCGAGGCGCTGTCGGCGGGGGCCGGGAAGCGCGCGGCGCTGGCCGAGGAGGCGCGCGGGGCGATGGAAACGGTTTTCGCCGCGGTCGAGAACTATCCGGAGCTCAAGGCGTCGGCAAACGTGATGCACCTGCAGCGCGCGCTGGCGGAAACCGAGGAGCAGATCGCCGCGGCGCGCCGCTTCTTCAACGCGGCGGTGACGTCGTACAACGACGCGGTCCAGTCGTTTCCGGGGTCGCTCGTCGCCCGCGCCTTCGGTTTCGCCCGGCGCGACTGGTTCGCGGCGGACGCGGAAGAGCGGGCCCGGCCGGACGCCGGGTTCGGCGGGCGCTAGGGGAGGGGAAGGGCCATGCGCAACAGCCGGGAAGTCGCGTCGGACCCGTTGCTGGTGGAGATTTTCGGCGGGATGCGCGCCGCCGAGGCCGCCCGGACGCCCTGCGGGGTGCGGGCCCTCCTGTCGGCGCTGGGGGCGGCCGCGTGCCTGTGGTTCGCGGTTTCCGCCTGGAACGGGAGCGAGTCGCTCCCGAAGACGCTTTCCGCGGCGGTTCCGGGCGTGGCGCTCGCGGTTTTCGCGCTGGTGCAGGCGGTCCGGTATGCCAAGCAGGACGACCTCGCGCAGGCGGCGTTCCGCCGCTTCGCCGCGCGAACGGTGGAGGCGGCGCTGGAAGAGGGGCGCTACGAGCCGTCCGGCGGCGTGGCGGAGGAGGAATACCTGGAGAGCGGCCTCTATCCGCGGAGCGACGAATACCGGAGCAACGGGCTGGTTTGCGGGAAGGAGGGGCGCACGGCGTTCCGGTTCGCGCGGATCAAGGCGGAAAACGTCGAAATCGAACGCGATGCGAAGGGGAACCGGAAGGAACGGCGGACGACCGTGTTTTCCGGCGTCTGGTTCGCCGCCGATTTCAACAAGCATTTCCATTCGCACACGCGCGTGGTGCCGGACACGGCCGAACGGGTGTTCGGCAAGGGGCTGGGCCGGTGGCTGCAGAAGGCGGGCAGCGGCGGGAAGCTGGTCGAGACGGAGAGCCCGGAGTTCGAGAAGATGTTCGCGGTCTATTCCGATTCGCAGCAGGACGCGCGCTACGTCCTGTCGCCGTCGTTGATGGAGCGGCTGGAAGCGCTGGGGAAGCGGTTCCGCGGGTTGCGCGCCGCGTTTTTCGGCGGAAAGGTCGTGCTGGCCCTGCCGGGGAGGGGAAAATACCTGGAAAAAACGTCCGCCGGAAGCGCGGAAGAGCTGGCGGCGTCGCTGCTGGAAAGCATCGCGCCCTACGCGGGCCTCGTCGGCGACCTGGACCTCAACACCCGCATCTGGACGAAAGAGTGACGCGCAGGGTGGCGGACGGGCGGGGCGCTTGACCGTGGGGAGGGGGCTGGGGTAAAGTCGGGACTTTCACGCAACCAACGGATTTCCAACAAGGAGCAACCCATGGCCATGAAGAAGACGAAAGCCCCCGCGCAGCCGGAAACGGACGCGGCGCAGGCGGACAAGGAATACCGGACGCTGGACACGGCGGCGGCGATCAAGCGATCCTACGAGCACCACTTGAAGTACACGCTGGCGAAGGACCAGTATTCCGCGACGGACCACGACCGCTATTACGCGCTGGCGCTGGCGGTGCGCGACCGGTTGGTGGAGCGGTGGATGCGCACGAGCGTGAAGTACCACAACCAGAACGTGAAGCGGGCGTACTACCTGTCGATGGAGTATCTCATCGGGCGGGCGATGGGGAACAACGTGATCAACCTGCAGATCGAGGAGCCGGTGCGCCAGGCGATGGCGGAGCTGGGGCTTTCGTGGGATTTCCTGCGGGACCTGGAACGCGACGCGGGGCTGGGGAACGGCGGTCTGGGGCGGCTGGCGGCGTGCTTCCTGGATTCGCTGGCGACGATGGAGCTGCCGGGCTACGGCTACGGCGTCCGCTACGACTACGGGATTTTCCGCCAGCAGATCCGCAACGGCTACCAGGTGGAAGAGCCGGACAACTGGCTGCGCTTCGGGAACCCGTGGGAAATCGAGCGGCCCGAGTCGCAGTTCGAGGTGCACTTCGGCGGGCGCGTGCAGATGGACGGGCTGGCGGCGAAGTGGGTGGACTACGAGACCGTCGTGGGCATTCCCTACGACCTCCCGATTCCCGGCTACGGGAACAACACGGTCAACAACCTGCGGTTGTGGAGCGCGCGGTCCACGGAAGAGTTCAACCTGACCTTCTTCAACAACGGCGACTACGTGAAGGCCTACGAGAGCAAGACGCTTTCGGAAAACATCACGAAGGTGCTCTACCCAAACGACAACATCGAAAAGGGCCGCGAGCTGCGCTTCAAGCAGCAGTATTTCTTCATCGCCTGCTCGCTGCACGACATCCTGCGGCGGTTCAAGACGGACAACTGCGACATCCACGCGTTCCCCGACAAGGTGGCCATCCAGCTCAACGACACGCACCCGGCGCTGAGCATCGCCGAGCTGATGCGCATTTTCGTGGACGAGGAGCACCTCGGCTGGGACGAGGCGTGGGACCTCACGCGGCGGACCTTCGGCTACACCAACCACACCCTGATGCCCGAGGCGCTGGAACGCTGGGACGTCTCCCTCTTCGAGCGGATCCTGCCCCGCCACCTGCAGATCATCTACGAAATCAACCTCCGCTTCCTCCGCGAAGTGGCGATGCGCTGGCCGAACGACGACGCCCGCATCGCGCGCATGTCGCTCATCGAGGAAGGGCAGAACCGCATGGTGCGGATGGCCTACCTCGCCGTGGTCGGCTCGCACGCCATCAACGGCGTGGCCGCCCTGCACAGCGAGCTGCTCAAGGCGACGCTGTTCAAGGACTTCTACGACATGTGGCCCGAACGCTTCAACAACAAGACCAACGGCATCACGCCGCGGCGCTGGCTGCTGAAGGCGAACCCCGGGCTGTCCGACCTGATCACGGAAAAGATCGGCGACGGCTGGGTCACCGACCTCGGCCAGCTCAAGAAGCTCGAAGCGTGGGCCGACGACCCGGACTTCCAGCGGCGGGTCATGGACGTCAAGCGCGCGAACAAGATGCGCCTGGCGGACATCATCGCCGACGGGATGGGCATCCGGGTCAATCCCGATTCGCTCTTCGACGTCCAGGTGAAGCGTATGCACGAATACAAACGGCAGCTCCTGAACGTCCTGCACATCATCCACCTCTATTTCGAGCTCAAGGAAGACCCGAAGTCGCGGCGCCTGCCCCGGACGTTCCTCTTCGGTGCCAAGGCCGCGCCGGGCTACGCGATGGCCAAGCTGATCATCAAGCTCGTCAACGACGTCGGCCGCGTCATCAATTCCGACCCCGACATGCACGGCCGCATGAACGTCGTCTTCCTCCCGGACTACCGCGTGAGCCTCGCCGAACGCATCATCCCCGCGGCCGACCTGAGCGAGCAGATTTCGACCGCCGGGACCGAAGCGAGCGGCACGGGGAACATGAAGTTCCAGCTCAACGGCGCCCCGACCATCGGCACCCTCGACGGCGCGAACGTCGAAATCCGCCAGGAAGTCGGCGCGGAGAACTTCTTCCTCTTCGGCAAGACGGTGGAAGAGGTGGAAGCGACGCGGCGCGCGGGCTACAACCCGTGGGACATCTACAACAACAACCCGGCGGTCCGCCGCGCGATGGACGCCCTCAAGCGCAACTTCTTCAACCTCGACCAGCCGGGCCTCTACCAGCCGATCTGGGATTCCCTCCTGACCCACGGCGACCACTACCTGGTCCTGGCCGATTTCGCCTCCTACGCCGCGGAGCAGGAAATCGTCGAACAGGCCTACGCCGACCGGACCCGCTGGGCGCGGATGTGCATCATGAACATCGCCAACAGCGGCAAGTTCAGCACCGACCGCACCATCGGCGAATACGCGAAGGACATCTGGAACATCCAGCCCTGCCCGATCGACTGACCCCCCTCCGCCGTTTCTCCGAACGCTCCGGATTGGGCAGGGGCACCGTCCCCGGTGCCCGTCATTTCGCCAAGCGGCTTGGTTTTGCAAGGGAGGGGCACCGTCCCCGGTGCCCGCATTCCCGCGGAACGGCTCGGTTTGAAAGGCCCGCGCTCCGTCGCGGCCCGCCCAACGCTCGTCCCCTGCCGCACGTCTCCACCCCATTCCGGTTTTCACGGCCCGGACAAGCGGGGCCCTCCCCCGCCTTTTCTTGTCCGCGAAGCGGCTTTCTTTGCTTTCATGTAGATTCCCCCAATTCCCGTCCGTCCGTGTCCATTCGCGGTTTCAACCCGTTCCGCACCACGGCGGCCCGGACAGAGCCGGGCCCTCCCATTGCGCATTCAACCCGTTCCGCCAGATGGCGGGCACCGGGGACGGTGCCCCTCCCGTTGGGAGGCGGGAGGGGGTTGGCGTGGGCGAGGCGGGGGGAGGGAATGCGGGGGCATTGCGGAAGGGGGTGGATTTTGGATGGGAGGGGCAACGTCCTCGTTGCCCGCGGGTTTCGCGGAACGGTTCGGGATTGGGATGGGGGCGATGCGGAATGGTTTGTTTTCGGGATGAACGGGCACCGGGGACGGTGCCCCTCCCGCTGGGGGCCCGGGCGATGTATCGCTGAGGAAATCACGGGTGGGTCACGGGGCGGACCAAGGCAAAACGTTCAATTCGCCTTGCCAGGGCCAGTCGTCCGGGTGGGAGACCCATCCTTTCCTGACGGGGTTGGCTCGGACATAGGCCCATTTTTCGTCGTAATTGTCACCGGTGCGGAGTTGGGTATCCCATTGGTCCCGTTGGAACACGGAGGGAGGTTTTTCCGCAATCGAAGGGGGACGGTTTTGGGTGACCAGCCGTTTCCAGTATCCCATCCAGCGGCGGAACGGGACGCGGGGACAAGTTGCGGGTGAACAGAAAAAGTGGATGTGGTCCGGCATGATGACGTAGCGGCCGACAAGCCAGGCGTCCGCCTGCCGCCAAGCGTCGAGAATGAATCGAGGCATCGGAGGTGCGGTCAGGGCCGGGGCATGGGGATGCCGCCGGATTGCCGCGCAAACCGTCACGAAAAGGATGACGGGGCGGTTGTCGGCGTGTTCCTTGACGGACAAGTGGGAAGGATAGGTACGTTCGGGGAGAGAATCCATGGAAAGAACAAGGGGCATTTTCCCGGTTTTGTTCGAGGCGGCAAGGGAGAAGTGAGGAGGTGAGGAATGGTTTGGTTCCGCCAGGGGAGGGGCAACGTCCTCGTTGCCCGCAGGTTTTGCGGAACGGCGCGGGATCGGGATGGGGTCAATGCGGAATGGTTTGTTTTCGGGATGAACGGGCACCGGGGACGGTGGTCGATGCGGAATGGTTTGATTTCGGGATGAACGGGCACCGGGGACGGTGCCCCTCCCGTTGGGAGGCGGGAGGATATGGGCGTGGGCGGGACGGGGGGAGGGAATGCGGGGGCATTGCGGAAGGGGGTGGATTTTGGATGGGAGGGGCAACGTCCTCGTTGCCCGCAGATTTGTTGGTTTTGCCGTGTTTGCCGGAACGGGCGGGCGGTTGCATGGCCCCAAAATGCCGGACCGCCCCGCCCATTGCCAGCGCAAAGTGCCGGAAAAGCGGAACGGGGGCACCTCCGGCCCTGGCGGTTCCGGCCCACCAACCTTCTCTTCTCGGTCCCTCTAGCCCTCCCAGTTCCCCGTCACCTCTTCCCAGTTTCCCTGGCCTTCCTGGTTTTCCTAGTCCTCCTAGGCTTCCTAGCCACCCCTCCCCCCCACTCCCCCTAAAATTCCCAAACTAGGTATTGACACCTAAGTAGAACTACGTATAGTGGGCACCAGATGGCGGGAGTCCCGCCGGACGATTTAAGCAAACAACCCCCAAAAAAGGAACAAAACATGAAGAAATTCGCATGGATTCTGGTCGCGATGCTCATCGCTTCCACCGCTTTCGGCGCGGACGTCCTCTCCAAGAACGCCGTCGGGTTCGTCAAGATCACGATTCCGGCGAAGCAGTACGAAGCCCTCTCGATTCCCTTCAACGACAGCGTCGATACCGAAGGCATCGCTTGGACCAACACCGCCATCGCCAAGGATGCCGTGAATGGTTCCACTGTCTATTTCTGGAACGGCGAAACCCAGAACTGGGATTTTGGTACGCTGACGAAGAACAACACGCGTACGCAGTGGGCCGTCAAGGTTCGCAGCCGCAAAATCAAACCGGGTGAAATGTTCCTCTACAAGCCCGCCACGGAGCAGACGGTCACGATTTCCGGCGAAGTGCCCGAGGAGAAGACGCTGGATGTTGCCATCAACGCCGGCAAAATTTATTCCGCCATCGGCAATCCCTATCCGTGCGATATCGAATGGACGAACACGCCGGTTGCGGAAGCTGCCAATAACGGCGATACTGTTTATTTCTGGAATGTTGAGACTCAGAATTGGGACTTTGGTACGCTGACGAAGAACAACACGCGTACGCAGTGGGCCGTCAAGGTTCGCAGCAAGGTTCTTGAACCCGGCCATGGCGTGTTCTTCAAGGCCGCTGGTTCCGCCGAAGCCAAGGCGGTGACCTTCGACCGTCCCTACAAGTGGCCGAAACCCGAAAACGAAGCCGCCGAATAAGCAATTTAAGCAAGCACTAACCCAAAGGAAAAAAGCAAATGAAAAAAATTGCCTTGATTCTGGTCGCGATGCTCATCGCTTCCTCGTCGTTTGCGGTTCTCAATGTTGGATGGATGGCCAATACGGGCTTCACGTTCAATACCTTCGAGAACAGCCAGCTGATTTGGTCGCTGGTGTGGTCCGAGACGAGCTTCGACACGGCCTTCGAGTATGACTCGGATGCCAAGGTTCTGAAGAACGGCGACATCCAGCTGAAGTACGACACGGCTGCCAACTCGCTCAGCGGCGAGGGCGTCGAAGTCCTCTCGACCCGCACCATCGACACCTCGACCGGCGTGGTCACGATGGATGATGGTTCGGAAAACGGTGAAGTTACCAGCGACCTCTACAGCGGTGATATTGTGGAACAGGCCTTTACTGGCTCGTCCCACACGTCCGGCTATCTCTACCAGACCGTGTTCGGCCTGAAGGATGACACGGTGTCGTGGTACGTGAGTGGTACGCCTTATGTGGCGAAGGACGCGGGCGATCCTCCTCAGGTTTCCTCGATGTTCATCAACGGTTTGGATGAGGATGACACCGGTATCTCCGCTTGGACGGGCACCTACGACATTGGCGACACCCCGACCCCTCCGCAGCCGACGATTCCGGAACCTGCGACGATGAGCCTGCTGGGCCTGGGCGCGCTGGCGCTTGCGCTGCGCCGCCGCATCCAGAAGTAATCGGTCGCAAAACCGAACGCACGGGACGGGCGAAAGCCCGCCCCGTTTTTTTGTGCCCTTTTGCGGAAAGGGTTGGGAGGGCCGCGGCGCGTTGCGCCGCGAGAGAAAAGAGAAAAAAGAAAAGGGAAAAGAGAAGAGAGAATGGGGTGGCAGATGCATCGCGGGAAGGGTGGAATTTGGATGGGAGGGGCAACGTCCTCGTTGCCCGCGGGGTTGGCGGAACGGCGCGGGATTGGGATGGGGGCGATGCGGAATGGTTTGATTTCGGGATGAACGGGCACCGGGGACGGTGGGCGATGCGGAAGGGTTTGTTTTCGGAAATGCGGGCACCGGGGACGGTGCCCCTCCCGTTGGGAGGCGGGAGGGGGTTGGCGTGGGCGGGACGGGGTGAGGGAATGCGGGGGCGATGCGGA
>Ga0310786_10002958_pt1 | contig 25245 bp, 25 predicted proteins | sample AusTroGonzalo_MG_FD_203881 | JGI IMG/M metagenome (GOLD analysis project Ga0310786, IMG submission 203881) | Bovine rumen microbial communities from tropical cattle in Woodstock, Queensland, Australia - Gonzalo_03 (v2) (version 2) | ecosystem: Host-associated > Mammals > Digestive system >...
GTCTGTCCTGTTGAACCTTCACCTGTGCCATCATCGATGCCGTTCTCGAAAACTCTTACGCTCTTTACATTAGCAGATCCGTTTGATCTGTAGCCTTCGATATTAAGTGAAACTTCATAAAGTGTACCTGACATATCCAGACCTGCCTTTGACCATGCGTCAAAGTGTCTGCCAACGTGGATTGTACCCTTCATGTAGTTTGTCTGATTATTTGCCGAACCGCTTCTCTGACGGATACTCCAGTACTGTGGGAATGTCTTTGTACCGTCCAGTGATGGCTGGTTATAACGCATTGTCTTTGCAATATCGTATGTATTGCCATCAAGGGTTACTGTACCCTTTCTCTCACCATCGTTTCCGGGTGGTCTCCAGTCGCCCCAGCCTTCAACGATATAATATTCCATAAGAGGATTTCTTGTCCATCCGTAAACGCACATGTAAGAATTTCCTCTTGGTGTGTACTCAACATCATAGGTAAGTGTGATGTCTTTGCCTATGCTCTTGTAGTTCTGCTTTTTGCTGTCGTAGTTCTTGCCCATACGTGCAAGGAAGTTCTCAATGTTGCTCCATGAGCAGGTAAATGATCCTGCGCCCGGCTGCATTGAAACCTGACCCTGACCGTTCTGGTTCCACATTTCGTAGTCGTATCCGCCGATGTTTCCTCTTGTCTGCTGGTCAGCAGCCTGAACTACAGCAGCAGGTATCGATGGGATACTCGAAGCAACCATCAGTGCAGTAACGCCTGCGCTGACAAATCTTTTGAAGTTGCTCTTTTTCATGTCGATCATTCCTCACTTTCATTTGTGATCAGTATAAATGATATCTTTTCGTTTCGACTAAGGAAAAGCACCAAAGCACTAATCTGCTCTCGCGTCCCTCCTCTTCCTCAGCTTCTGTTATCATTTTATTACATTTCTGTGAACTATTCAAGTCAAAATTTGCTAAGAATTTTTTTGCTTGCTCATTTTTTGCTGTTTTTGTACATTTTTAGCTGATGATTACCATATTTTTTTATACGCTCTGCATTGACAAACCCTTCATCGACCCCTTTTGGCGTAATTTCGCACTTTACCTCTTGTATTTTAATCGCAAAATATTACCGAAATCCCATGACTTTCATACTTGCTTCTATATTATATATTTATAGCTTATGCACAAAAAACATTTTCCGCTCATTTCATCTTACTGCACATTTGCCAAGAGCATTTTTCATGATACTTTTTCATTACAGTCAGCAAAGTATCATTCTCTTTTTCAGTTCATAATATCATTTTACCATTTTAAAATTTTACATCGTTAAAATTTCTTTTGTATGTCTGCACAAAGCATGATGTTTTTTAATGTATAAATCACCGAAAATTTCTCAAAACCTTTATTTTTTAATGCAAATATACTATAATATAGTTTAAGCATAAACTCATTTATTGATCAGACGAGGGGATAATATGAACTCTGGGAAAACAAAAAAGATCGCTGTTATTGTTTCAGCTCTTGACGAGGAGTACCAAAACAATATTATATGCGGCATCAACAGATCTGCCGAAGAAAATCAGCTGAGTGTCTCCTATTTTGCGGCTTTCGGCGGACTTGTCAACAGCAGAAGATTTGATCTCGGCGAATACAGCATATACGATCTGATAGATTATTCTAAATTTGACGGTGTACTCCTGATGCTCAACACCTTCGGTGATCCGGAGATACGCAAAAAGCTTTTAAACAGGATCAATGAGGCTAAAAAGCCCACTGTTGTCTTTGAACCAACCGATAATCCGGATTTTTACGATATATGCATTGATAACTTCTCCGTAATGAAGGAACTCGTTAATCATATCATAAAGCGACACCATGCAAGGGTCATAAATTGCATAACAGGCCCTCTTGCCAATCCCGAGGCTCGTTCAAGATTTGATGCCTTCCGTGAGGCAATGGCTGAAAACAACATCGAACTTGATGAAAAGCGCATATATTACGGCAATTTCCGCAGTCATGACGGTAAAGAAGCCATCGACGAATTTATGAAATCGGGGCTCTCTCTTCCCGAGGCTTTTATATGTGCAAACGACAGTATGGCTCTTACAGTTGTTTCATCACTTGAAAAATACGGGTATAAGGTGCCTGATGACGTTATCGTAACAGGCTTTGACAATACCTTCAATGCACGAAACGCTTTTCCTGCACTGACTACCGTTAACCGTCCTCTTTTAGAGGCAGGCTATAAAGCTTGCGATATACTCGTAAATCTTCTTTACGGCAACGAGCAGCCTCATCATACGATTCTCAGATCATCGCCGGTTTATTCCGAAAGCTGCGGCTGTACCGATGAGACATCCGATGACCTGAAAACTTATAAAAAGCGTACCTACAACCGCATGGAAGCTACAAACAACAATATCCATGCGCTAAACAGACTCGCTGCCGAGCTGGCAGGTGCTGAAACTGCTGCCGCTACCTTTGATGTCGTTGAGAAATGTATGAATGATCTAAACCTTGAAAAGTTCTGCCTTTGCCTTAACGAGGACTGGCAGGAGGTATACTCAACATCTCCCGACCTTTCCGACAGGAGTCTCTATTCTCAGAATATGACAGCACCTCTTATCTGGGATAAGGGCGAGCGAAGAAGCCTTGAGCTTTTTCCCGTCAGTGATATGTTCCCCGAGAGCTTCGGAGACAGCTTTGAGATAAACTATTTTCTTCCGCTGCATTTCAGCGAAAGATGCCTCGGATATTACATAATCAAAAACAGCGACTTCCCCATCTCAAGTCTGCTGTGCCATACATTTTCCATGAATTTAAGCAATTCACTGGAAAATATTCGCAAACTCTGCCATCTTAACAAGGCTATGGACGAGCTCAACCGACTTTATGTCATAGATCCGCTCTGCAATATCTACAACCGCAACGGTTTCTTCAATATTGCCGAGGATATGTATAAGGAATGTATCGCCCATCATAAAAAGGTAATGATAAGCTTCATCGACATGGACGGGCTGAAATCCATAAACGACAATTACGGTCATAATGAAGGCGATTTCGCTATACAACGTCTTGCAGCCATTATCCGCAAATGCAGCGGCACAAGAAGTATCTGTGCCCGTTTCGGCGGTGATGAATTCGTTATTTTCACCGCTAATGCCGAGGAAAGCTACGCCGATGACCTTGAAAGGCGCTTCATTTCAGCTCTTAATGATATCAACAGCATAGTGAAAAAACCGTATATTATATCTGCAAGTATCGGAAGTATTCTTACCTCCGAAGAGAATAACGAAACCATCTATGATATTATCGACAAAGCCGATGACAAAATGTACGCTATAAAAAAGCAAAAGAAAAAAGCGCGTACTTCCGAGAACTCATAAAAAGATAAAGTCTCTTTATTCAGCACACAGCCGAAGTAAAGAGACTTTTTTATGATTTTTTGTAATAAAACCCTTTTTTATTCGTCTAAATGTATGAGGAGGTGAGAAGATGAAGCAGGAATTCCACGAAATATATGAAAAATACAGCACTAATCTTTATTCCTTTATCCTTAAAATGTGCGGCAATGAGCAGCTTGCCAAGGACATTTTACAGGATACCATGCTAAAAGCTATGACAAATGCTGATAGCTTCAAGGGAAGCTGCTCCGTAAAGACATGGCTGTGTACTATCGCAAAAAATTTATACTATGACCACCTGAAAAAGGCTGAAACACAGAATAAATCTCTTGAAATCATTGATATGCCCACCTCTGACACCAATATCGAGACAGATATCATAAACAGAGACACCTCCATGCGCATACATCATCTTCTCCATGAGCTTGAAGAACCGTACCGTGAGGTGTTCACACTGAGGGTATTTGCAGAGCTTAAATTCTCCGACATCGGAAATGTATTCGGCAAAAGCGAAAACTGGGCAGGCGTTACCTTTTACCGTGCCAAGCAGAAGCTTTTGCAGCTAATGAAAAAGGAGGGACTTTTATGAAAAATACTATCCACTGTAATGTTATCATAGACCTGCTGCCCGTTTACAAAGAGGATATATGCAACAGCGAGACAAAAGACCTTGTTGAGGAGCATCTCCGCAGCTGTGAGGACTGCCGCCTTCTCTGTGATAATATGACTCTCCCCCAACAAAAAAGCGAAACTCTCCCTACAGAAGCCGAAACTTTCAAAAAAGTCGGCAAAAAGCTGAAACGCAGCCGATTTACAAAAATAATGTCCTCGCTTATGTGTATATGTTTAGTGCTTTTCGGAGCAATAAACGGAGCATGGTACTTCCTGAAATACCGCCCCATGAAGAAAATGTGTGAGGGAATGCGGTATACCAATACTTCCACTCCCACAGAAAAGTCTGCTCCTGTCTATGTCGATGAGGACGATGATTATGTTTACGCTGTAATACTTCCTGATTATCTGAATTTCTCTGACGGTTACATGACGATATCTCCTAAAGGCAGTGAATATGTCGATGAAGATGAAATGCGCCAATTCAATGATATAAAACAGCCTGTACTTATGATATCTTATCGCATATTCGGCAAAACCAGCCTGTCTGTCCACCGTAAAAATATTCCGGTACTTGTAGGTGACAAGGTAATATATACAACATTTGAGTTGAACAACAAGCTCACATACCTCTATAATCAGTATTATACACCTAAAGATATCCTTGAAACCGGGAAAATATTCAATGCTCATAATGAAGAGCTTGAAGCAATGCAAAAAGCTGCACAGAAAAAATGGGGCGAGTATCTATGAGATCATTGATAAAACAAAAGAAAAAAGCACGTATTTCCGAGAAATCATAAAATAAAAAGTCTCTTTATTCAGCATAAAGCCGAAATAAAGAGACTTTTTGTATCTTTTCAAACCATTTTTCCGTCCTTGACCGAAACAGCCACCTGCCAATCATCTTCATATACTATCGTACCTACAAAGTTTGTATACACAACATCATAGGGGATATTATATTTATCAAGAAGCTTTACAGCAGGCTCCAGCTTTTTTAACATATGCTCCGTACTTTCACATTTAAAGAATGTAATGACCATTTCTCGATTTTTACATTGCTCAGGTTCGGGAAGATTTTCCTTGAACCATTCATTAATGGAAATAAACAGGTTTTCTTCTTCCTCTGTCGTCACCTTTGCATTTATCAAATTCCAGCAAAGACTGAATATCCCTTTGGGATACTTTGTTATATAGGAATTATCCCTGCCTTGAATACGCATATATTTATACATTATATCATACTCCGTAAAATCCTGTTTTACGCTTTTCTGAAGCCCATACACTGCACCGCAGCCACGGGATTTCCAAGTTCATCGCGTATATCCACATTGTAGCAGCATATGCTCCTGCCGTCCTTTATAAGCTTAGCCTCGGCAGTTATGCGCTGTGTTTTAGGTACTCCGATAAACGATGCATCGCAGTTGAGTCCTACTACTCCTGCTTTCTGCCAGTTTGAAGCAACAGCAAATGCGAAATCCGCAAGTGTGAAGTAAACTCCGCCCATTATGCCGCCAACAGCATTCTTGTGATGCTCATTTATAACAAGGCTCACCTTTGCGTAATGGTCGCCTATCTCGTCAATTACTGCTCCCATTTCTGTAGCAAATCTGTCATTTCTGAATATGTCGCGTACCTTTTCAAGTGTTTCAATATCAGCCATAATTACCTCCAGCTTATCAAATGCGCATTATTTTTTATAGTATTCATCTCGTAATATCGAGAAATAATTTCTTCCAACGTACTGCCCGTCCATAAAGAAATAGTCCCTTAATGTGCCCTCATAGGTAAAACCGCACTTTTCAATAACTCTCCTTGAGGGGGCATTTATAGTTTTACAGCATATCTGTACTTTATGCAGGTTCATCTTTTCAAAACCGAAAGCAATAACAGCCTTGGCAGCCTCCGTGCAATAGCCCCTGCACTGGAACTGTGCCCCGATGCAGTACTCTATCTCCGCAAAGTGATTTTTGCTGTCAACGAGGAAATATGCTATCTGACCGATACATTCGCCGCTTTCCTTGTCAATCACAGCCCAGCGGTAGTAATCCTCACGTGAATAATTCCCGATATACTTGTCGAGGAGTCCGTTTACCTCCTCTTTTGTGTGATATGTGGGCTCGGAGTACATTTTCTGCACCTTTTCGTCGCTCGCCCAGTTCTTAAAGACCGCATCGCAGTCCGAATATTCAAATGGTCTGAGTATCAGTCTTTCCGTCTCAATAGTCTGTGTACCTATATGTGTAAGCATATTCTTCTCACTTCTTTCCCGAAATATCATTCAAAATCAAACAAAACTCCCCTGACACGATAAACATATCAGGGGAAACTGTCTTATACAAGTTTTGACATATCATAAAGACCCGGCTTCTGATCCTTGAGGAATACAGCTGCATTTACAGCACCTGCTGCAAAAACAGTCTTTGAAGCAGCTGAATGAGAAAGTGTGATGACTTCATCATTTCCTGCAAATATAACATCGTGCTCACCTACGATAGTGCCGCCGCGGATAGCGTGCATACCTATCTCGGACTTCTCGCGCTTCTGACGGCGTGAGTGACGGTCGTAAACGTAGTGCTTTGAATTGTCAAGAGTCTCATTTATGGCGTTTGCAAGCATTATAGCCGTACCGCTCGGAGCATCTATCTTCTGGTTATGATGCTTTTCAACTATCTCGATATCGAACTGGTCGCCCAGTACAGCAGCAGCTTTTTTTGCAAGCTCTACAAGGAGATTGATACCGAGAGACATATTGAATGTAAAGAAAACAGGTATCTGCTGTGCAGCAGCCTTTATCTTTGCGATCTGCTCATCACTGTAGCCTGTTGCACCTATTACTAAAGGAGTTCCTGTAGAGAAGCAGTATTCCAGAAGTCCGTCAAGTGAAGCAGGATTTGAGAAATCAATTATAACATCCGGCTTTACGGGAAGCTGTGCAGGAGTCTCAACGATGGGAAAATCAGCGTACTCCTTGGTATAGATATCAATACCTGCAACTACCTTGCAGTCCTCACGCTCTGAGGCACAATTATAGATATTCTTTCCCATTTTGCCATTAGCACCGCAAATAGCTATATTAGTCATTTTAACTCTCCTTTATTTTATATTGGATTTCTTATCGCCAATAACTAATTACTTAATGAGTCCGTGCTTTGCAAGAGTAGCTCTGAGCTTAGCATTGTGCTCCTCTGTCATCTCGCAAAGAGGCAGACGGCATGGACCTGCATTCCAGCCTACCATATTCATAGCTTCCTTTACAGGGATAGGATTTACCTCAATGAACAGGTCATTGATAATATCAAGATACTTTATCTGGAGCTTCATGGCCTCTGCGAAGTTGTTATCGAGGCAGAGCTGCACCATATCATGCATTTCCTTAGGGATAACATGAGAAGCAACAGATATAACGCCCTTACCGCCGAGAGACATTACAGGAACGACCATATCATCGTTGCCGCTGTATATGTCGATATCATCGCCGCAGGCAGCCGCAAGCTTTGCAACGTAGCTGATATTGCCGCTTGCTTCCTTGATAGCAGCGATATTCTTGTGCTTTGCAAGCTCCTTTACGGTAGCAACGTCAAATCCGCAGCCTGTTCTGCTTGGAACATTGTAAAGGATTATCGGTATATTAACAGCATCTGCGATAGCTGTAAAGTGCGCGATAAGTCCCTTCTGAGTAGCCTTATTATAATAAGGGGTAACATGGAGGAGAGCATCTGCACCTGCTGCCTCTGCTTCCTTTGAAAGCTCAACAGCATAGTGTGTATCATTGCTGCCTGCACCTGCAATAACAGGAACTCTGCCTGCAACGTGCTTTACAGCGAACTTTATACAGTCGCGGTGCTCATCGTCAGTCATAGTTGCAGACTCACCTGTAGTACCGCAGATAACTATAGCATCTGTACCATTTTCAATCTGATCGTCGATGATTCGACCGAGCTCATCATAATTAATAGAACCGTCAGCATTCATTGGTGTAATGATAGCAATAGCTGCACCGGTAAATATAGTATTCTTCATAGCTTTATTCCTTTCATAGAAGTGGAATGTATTGAATGGGACATCGAGAACGACGTCCCCTACGAAACATTCATACAGTATTCAGATTGTAGGGGCTGGCGTCCTCGACAGTCCGTATAGATAAAGCATTTCTGTGGGTGGATAATATCCGCCCCTACAAAAGTCACCTTAGCAATCAGTCAAAGTAGCCCTTAGCTGCAAGGAGCTCAGCAAGAAGCACACCGCCGCCTGCTGCACCTCTGAGAGTATTGTGTGAAAGGCATACGAACTTGTAATCGTACTGTGTATCCTCGCGGAGACGACCTGTTGATACAGCCATACCGCCTTCAAGGTTTCTGTCCAGCTTAGCCTGCGGACGATTGTCCTCCTCAAAGTAGTGGATAAACTGCTTTGGTGCGCTTGGGAGCTGGAGTTCCTGAGGAACGCCCTTGAAGTCAGCCCAGAGCTTGAGTATCTCTTCCTTTGAAGGCTTGTTCTCGAATGTTACGAATACAGCAGCTGTATGTCCGTCAGAAACAGGCACACGGAGGCACTGTGTTGTGATATTCGGAGCTGTAGCCTTTACGATCTCATTGCCCTTGATCTCGCCCCATACCTTGAGCGGCTCCTGCTCGGACTTCTCTTCCTCACCGCCGATATAAGGGATAAGGTTATCCACCATTTCAGGCCATGTCTCGAAGTTCTTGCCTGCGCCTGAGATAGCCTGATAAGTACAAGCCAGAACGTTCTTCAGGCCGAACTTTCTCAGTGGGTGGAGTGCGGGAACATAGCTCTGGATAGAGCAGTTTGACTTAACAGCGATAAAGCCTCTCTTTGTTCCGAGGCGCTCACGCTGAGCCTTGATGATCTCGATGTGCTCAGGATTTATCTCAGGCACTACCATAGGAACATCAGGTGTAAATCTGTGAGCCGAGTTATTTGAGACGATAGGACACTCAGCCTTTGCATAAGCCTCTTCAAGAGCCTTTATCTCGTCCTTCTTCATATCAACGGCACAGAAACAGAAATCTACCATGCCTGCTATCTTCTCGATATCGTTTGTAGCGTCCATGAGGACCATGTCCTTCATTGCTGCCGGCATAGGAACAGCCATCTTCCAACGGCTTCCTGCTGCCTGCTCATATGTCTGACCTGCACTTCTCGGTGAAGCTGCAAGCACCTTTACATTGAACCACGGGTGGTTCTCGAGAAGCGTTGCAAAACGCTGTCCTACCATGCCCGTTGCGCCTATAATACCTACGTTATACTGTTTCATATTGACCTCTCCTTGAAAAATTTTTCTATAAAATAACAAAAACCGGTTGCAAACCGGCTCATCATGCGTTATAATAGAAATGTTGACATATCAAATACAAAATATGCCGATAGCTCTCCATCAAAGCATGATGACAGCTGCAAACCTATTGAGTGTGCAGCCAGAGCTGAATTTACCGGAAACAGCTCTTCGGCGGCATTGCCTTTCGCTGAACACCATCGGACAGGTGGTCCCGTGTACAGGTACTTTTCGCAGCCGCGCCTCTACCTTGTAACTATAATAGCACTTAAATCCGCTATTGTCAATACATAATTGAAATTTTATTTGCCAAATCATATTTTTGCATAGCAAAGAATATGATTTGGGTTGTTAGTGATTAATGCTTAGTAAAAACTTTTGCGGACTGCCAAAGGCAGCCCCTACAAATAACTAATCACTATGCACTAATAACTAACAACCAATCACTAAGCTAAGGAGATATTAATGGAACTTCTTAAATCCGATTTTTACTACGACCTGCCTGAGGAGCTTATCGCACAAACTCCAATAGAGCCGCGAAATGCTTCACGCATGATGTGCGTTGACCGTAAGACAGGCGAAATAACTCATGACCACTTCTATAATCTATGCGACCACCTTAAAGAAGGTGACCTTCTGGTTATGAATGATTCACGAGTTATCCCTGCAAGACTTTACGGTGAAAAGATAGGCAATCAGACATTTATCGAATTTCTGCTGCTGGAGCAGAAGGGCGACAAACGCTGGGAAATAATATGCCGTCCCGGAAAGAAAGCCAAAGCAGGCACTCGCTTTTCATTCGGCGGCGGACGACTGGTCGCAGAGGTAGTTGAAGTAAAGGACGACGGCAACCGTATCGTACAGTTTGAGTGTGAGGGAAATTTCTTCACTGCTCTCGAAGATGTGGGACAGATGCCGCTTCCGCCTTACATAAAGGAAAAACTCGAAAACCGTGAACGCTATCAGACCGTATATTCCAAGGAGCTGGGCTCTGCTGCCGCACCTACTGCCGGTCTGCACTTCACTCCCGAAATGCTTGACGATATCCGCTCACGGGGAATAAAGACAGCCTTTGTTACGCTTCATGTGGGACTTGGTACATTCCGTCCCGTCAAGGAGGACAATGTACTCGACCACAAGATGCACAGCGAGCACTACTATCTCCCGAAGGAGACTGCCGACCTCATAAACGAGACGAAGGCTAAGGGCGGACGAGTTATCGCCGTCGGAACAACGACCTGCCGCACTCTTGAAAGCGTTGCAAGCTTTTACGGCAATATTTCCGAGCATGAAGGCTATACAGACATATTTATCTACCCGTCCTATGAGTTCAAATGCATAGACGGACTTATCACAAATTTTCATCTTCCCGAAAGCACACTTATCATGCTTGTATCTGCTTTTATGGGATATGAAAACACAATGACAGCCTACAAGACAGCAGTCGAAGAAAAATACAGATTTTTCAGCTTCGGCGACAGTATGTGTATATTATAAATATTATAAAGAATAAGGAGAAAAAAATGGCTGATTTTGAACTTTTTGATTTTTTTAAAGGAATTATTGATTCTGAGGAAGGACCTATAATCATCTGCAACATGGATTACAGGATAATATATGAGAATCCTGCTGCTGTAAAATACTACGCTCCCGCTTCTCCCCTTACGGGAAAGCTCCTTGAGACCTACATGGACGACGAAATGATGAGTAAGATCGTAATGTGTGTTGAATGGTTCAAGGAGGACAAGAACAATAATAAAGTATTTGCACTTCATGATGACTGCAACAATATGGATATGTATATTCTTGCAGTAAGAAATTCAAAATCCGAGCTTATCGGCTTTTATGGCAGACGCGAGGACAGAACTCCCGATCAGGGAAAGGAATTTGATCTTGATTAAAAATCAGCCGCGCTGAATTTTATCTATTAATGCGGAATTATTAGTTTCCGAAATACATCGGATGTATCTGACTATTCTCAGATACATCACTTCCGCATCCCTGATTCTGAATTACGAATTTAATTAAAGGAGCGACTATGTTCACACTTCTTAAAACCGACAATAAAGCCCGCCGCGGCACCTTTGAGACCGTACACGGCACCTTCCAGACCCCCTGCTTTATGAATGTAGGTACTGCCGCAGCCATAAAGGGCGGTATATCCTCAGTTGACCTGAAGGGACTTAAAACTCAGGTAGAGCTGTGCAACACCTACCACCTGCATCTTCGCCCCGGCGATCATGTTGTAAAGCAAATGGGCGGACTTCACAAGTTTATGAACTGGGATAAGCCGATCCTTACCGACAGCGGCGGCTTTCAGGTCTTTTCCCTTGCCCAGCTGCGAAAAATAAAGGAGGAGGGCGTTTACTTCGCCTCACACATCGACGGACACCGCATATTCATGGGTCCTGAAGAGAGTATGCAGATACAGTCAAACCTTGCCTCAACTATTGCTATGGCATTCGATGAATGTATCGAAAATCCCTCGCCCTACAAGTATGTTGCGGAGTCTATAGAGCGCACCACACGCTGGCTCATACGCTGCAAGGAAGAAATGGCTCGTCTGAACAGCCTGCCCGATACCATTAATAAGCACCAGATGCTTTTCGGCATAAATCAGGGCTCCACCTTCGATGATCTCCGCATAAAGCACATGGAGGACATCGCAAAGCTCGATCTTGACGGCTATGCAATAGGCGGACTTGCCGTAGGCGAAGCCATCGAGGAAATGTACCGCATAATCGACGTAGTAGAGCCGTATATGCCTGTTAACAAGCCACGATACCTCATGGGTGTGGGAACTCCCTCAAATATAATAGAAGCCGTTGCGCGAGGAGTTGATATGTTCGACTGCGTAATGCCAAGCCGAAACGCCCGCCACGCAACTGTATTCACATGGAGCGGCATCATGCACCTTACCAACAAGTGCTATGAGACCGACCCCCGTCCCGTTGACGAGCAGTGTGACTGCCCGACCTGCCGCAATTTCAGCCGTGCATATGTGCGCCACCTTTTCAAGGCTAATGAGCAGCTTGCAGGCAGACTTGCAGTTCAGCACAATCTTTATTTCTACAATACGCTCACCGAAAAGATCAGAGAAGCCATTGACGAGGATCGCTTTGAGCAGTTCCGCGGAAAATACTCACAGCTTCTTGCAACAAGAATATAATACACGGCATAACGCCATAATACGGAGTTTATATGAATACGTTCCTGTTTGTTTTAATGTTTGCGGTCTCTGTCGCTGTGACCGCAGTTTTTATGCATGAGATAAAGTGCGACATAAGCGGTATCGGCAGCATAAGCAAGAAAGCCAAGAGTATGCGCAGCATAGCACGCTGTACCGCTGTTCTGCTTACTTTCATTGCTGCGGCTGAGGCTTTCGGTATAATAGCTGTAAGTGAATACAAAGGTGCCTTCCTTATGCTGGGAGGTACAGCAGGCTTGTCCATGCTCATCTGTACTCTTAACAAAAAGAGGAAATACCATACCGCTCTTACCGCTGTAAAGGCTCTCCTCATAGCTGTTGCACTGGAAGCAACTATATTCAATATCCCGACATTCCGCCTGTGGTTCGGAAACTACGGTGAAATGAGCTTTTCTGCTAAGGAGCTTTCAAGTAACAGCAATGTGGATTACCGCCCCGCCGAGGACGACATCGCCGTTATCGGCGACCGCTCAACCACCTTCACCTTCAAGGACATAAATGAAGAGGTTGCGGATATTTTCGTTGATATTGACTTCGGCAAGGGTACAAAAGCTGCTAATGTGTCCATTGATGCTATGGACGAAACAAAGACAAATGACTACAGACAGATGATCGCCGAGGGTACTCCTGTCAAGGATAAACCGCATTCTCACTATATACAGCTCCACCTTTCCGGCGATGTGAGCAGCCTTAAACTGACTGTATCACCTCTTGACGAGGGCATGATATACATAAAGGGCATTACCTTCAACAAGCAGATACCTATGAGCATATCATGGGCAAGACTCTTCCTTATCGTATTTGCTGCCTGCTTCTGGCAGCTTATGATGAAAAGCAAGACCATGCAGTACAGCTTCACAAAGAACAAGAAGATATTCCGCCTTGCCTGCGTTATCATAACGGATATCGCCTGTCTTGCAGCAGTAATGATCACATTCACAAAGCTGGATAATACCTCTATCACTGATATCATGAAGCGTCCCTCGGGAAATCAGATGACTCAGGAGCTTGTTGAAGCCTTTGAGCATGGCAGCACTCATCTGCTGACCGAGCCCTCAGATGAGCTCAATAACTTCCCTACACCATATAACAGTGACGCTCTTGACGAGGCGCATATCCGCTATCAGTGGGATCACGTATACTTCAATGAACAGTATTTCAGCTATTACGGCATAGCTCCCGTTATACTGGTATTTCTGCCATATCATCTGCTGACGGGCTATTTCTTCCCCGACTCCATAGCAGTGCTCCTGTTTGCTATCATCGGCATGATAGGACTCACAAAGCTTTACAAGGAGTTCCTGAAGAAATTCTTCCCTAAAACTCCAACAGGCATAGCAATAGCAGGACTTATCCTCATTCAGACCGTAAGCGGCGTATGGTTCAGCATCGGCAGGCCTCTTTTCTATGAGGTGGCTATGTCAGCTGGCTTTGCAACGCTTACATGGGCAGTATACTTCATGTTTTCCGCAAATATAATAGGCAAAGACAAGCCTGTACTCAGCAGAACAGCCATAGCTTCACTTTTATTCGCCATTGCAGTTCTCTGCCGCCCTACTCTGGTGCTTTATTGTATCACAGCAGCACTTTTCATGATGCTTGCACTGCCGCGTATGTCAGAAGCAAAGAAAAAGTCCGAAAAGAAGCTGTTCACAGCCTCAGGAATTCGCTTTCTTGCCTGCGCATTAGTACCAATGGCTTGCATAGGTCTTGCGCAGATGTGGTATAACTACGACCGTTTCGGCTCTCCATTTGAATTCGGAATACAGTATTCGCTGACCATAAACGACTTCACAAAAACTCAGTTCCACCCCCGCCTTTCATGGACAGCTCTCTACAACTATTTCTTAAATCCACCTGTTTTCAGGACCTATTATCCGATAATCGGCACTGAGTTCCAGTTTATGAACGCAGGCGGATACTTCTACGCAGACTTGAACTCCACGGCAAACACTTCGGGTCTTTTCTTCCTTGCGATGCCTATGTTCGTATATCTGCTCTCGGGCAGGGCTGTAAAAATGGTTCACGGCGGCAGGAAACAAAAGCTTATGTCCGCAGCCTATATCGCAATACCTTGCCTGTTCATCCCCTTCGGCATCGTAGCTTCCGTATGGGAAAGCGGCTATGCCGTGCGCTATATGGCGGATTTCGCATGGCAGTCGCTCCTCGGCGCATACACTATCATATTCTTTATCTACAGCCGACTTGATGACCCGACAAAGAAAAAGCTCATATCAGCCTTTATGTGGTTCTCTGTAATGTGGGGACTTGTAGTTGCGGGAGTACAGGAATTCAATCAGGCGTTCCGATTTGACATCTATAACAGAGAATTCCCCGAAATGGCTTATGAGGTACAGAGAATGTTCGCATTCTGGGTATAATGAAAATGTACTATGTCTATATTATAAAATGCGAGGGAGACCTGCTCTATACGGGCATCACCACTGATGTGGAACGCCGTATGAACGAGCATTTCGGCAGAACGGAAAAATGCGCAAAATATACACGTTCACACAAAGCAGTCTTTCTCGAAGCTCTATGGAGCTGTGAAAACCGAAGTCTCGCTTCAAAGCTTGAATACCGAATAAAGCAGCTCTCCAAAGCACAAAAGCTGAAGCTTATTGCCGATAACAGGTGCTTCGGAGAGCTTTTTGGTACTGAATATACCGGGTTCTACACCCGCGAGACCTTATGACAAGGAGTAATATATGTACGAAAACAAGACCGAGGACCTTCCCGTAAAAACTGTCCTTGCCTGTGTTGATACAGGCGAATTCGATGCGGAGGTCTCCATAAACGAACTGGCAGAGCTTGCTGCAACAGCAAATGCCGAAGTAGTGGGAACTATAATACAGAAGCGTCCCGCCTATGACCCTGCCACCTGTATGGGTGCAGGAAGGCTTGAAGAGCTTAAAGAGCAGCTCGAAGCTCTCGAAGCGGAGCTGGTCATATTCGACCATGAGCTCACGGGAGTACAGGTAAGAAATATCGAGCAGATACTTGATGTCCGCGTTATCGACCGAACTACTCTTATCCTCGATATCTTCGCACAGCGTGCGCGGACAAAAGAGGGTAAATTGCAGGTAGAGCTTGCGCAGCAGAAATACCGTCTCCCACGACTTACGGGCATGGGTACTGCGCTTTCACGACTGGGCGGCGGTATCGGCACAAGAGGTCCCGGTGAGACTAAGCTTGAGACCGATAAGCGTCATATCCGCAAGCGTATAAGCTATCTTGAAGCCGAGCTTGAGGAACTAAAAAAGCACCGAAGCTTTTCACGCTCACGCCGCAAAAAAGACGGCGTACTCTGCGCGGCTATAGTGGGATATACCAATGTTGGCAAGTCAACTCTGCTGAACGCTCTGACAGATGCAGGTGTACTTGCCGAAAACAAGCTTTTTGCCACTCTTGATATCACCTCCCGCTCTATCGAACTCCCCGACGGAAGGAGCGTAATGCTCATAGATACAGTCGGACTTATCAGACGACTGCCGCATAACCTTGTCGAAGCCTTCAAGTCAACACTGGAAGAGGCTGCGGCTGCCGACATTATCCTCAATGTACAGGATCTTTCCTCACCCGAGATAAAGGAACAGGCAGAGGTCACCTCAAAGCTCCTCAACGAGCTTGGCTGCGAGGGCATACCTCAGATATACGTTATGAACAAGGCTGATGCCGCACCATTCACAGATACGGTATTTGAGGACGACAATACCGTTATGATAAGCGCAAAGGAGCAGACAGGCTTTGACAAGCTCCTTGAATGTATTATGAAAAATCTCCCCGAGACCGCAAAGCGCATGAAGCTGCTTATTCCCTATGATAAGGGAGGATTTATCGGCAAAATAAGACAGGACGGCAAGATATTCTCCGAGGAATACGCCGAAAACGGCACTCTCATAGATGCACTTGTGGACGTTAAGCTCATAAAGGAAGCAGAAAGCTATAAGGTCTGAGGACTTTTCCGCTAAAATACGTTGACACAAAGTATTAAATCAGATATAATGAATGTATAATGAACATATGCTTAGTTTTCAAAAGGGCTCACTCCTACCTTGATCGGGTCAACAGCTGAAAGCCCTTTTGAGGCGTGGTTCAACCCCCAACAAGACGTAAAGCGTTCCTTTATTATTACATCAATGACGCTGTCCTCTACAGCATAGATAAAACGAAAGGATAAAACATGAACACAAAGATAAACGAAATATACGGCTTTGACAGCAAGCTCACAGAGCTTGCCGCACAGGCTGAAAAAAACTGTGCCGAAGCATTCAAAAGAATAGATGCTACCGCAGAATACTGCGGAGCAAAGGTGCTTAAAGCCTTCTCCGACAATAAGGTCAGCGAACCCTGCTTCTACGGTTCTACAGGCTATGGCTACGGAGATATGGGACGCGAGGTCATCGACAAGGTATTTGCACAGGCTCTCGGAGCAGAGGACGCTCTCGTGCGCTTCAACTTCGTTTCTGGTACACACGCCCTGTCTGTAGCACTTTTCGGTGTACTCAGAACAGGTGATAAGATAGTCTCGATCACAGGCAAGCCCTATGATACTCTTGAAGAAGTCATCGGCATCTGCGGCAGAAAGGGCAAGGGCTCTCTCATGGACTACGGCGTTGAGTACGGTCAGGTAGACCTTAACGCCGACGGTACTCCAAAGCTTGATGAGATAACCGAAGCTGTAAAGGGCGCAAAGGTAGCTTATATACAGCGTTCACGCGGCTATTCTCTCCGCGGAGCCTTCACCATTGCCGATATCGAAAAAATGGCAGCTGCCGCTAAAAAAGGCAATCCCGATATCATCGTAATGGTAGACAACTGCTACGGTGAATTTGTTGAGGAGCGAGAGCCTGTTTCCGTGGGAGCTGATGTTATTATCGGCTCACTTATCAAGAACGCAGGCGGAGGCATTGCCCGTACAGGCGGATATATCGCAGGACGTGCCGACCTTGTTGAGCTCTGTTCCTATCGTCTTACTTGTGTGGGAATGGGCAAGGAGGTAGGCTGTACTCTCGGTATGAACCGCGAAATGCTTATGGGACTTTTCTTTGCTCCCGATGTAGTTGCAAACGCAATAAAGACCTGTACCTTCGCAAGCGAGCTTTTCACACTCCTTGGCTTTGAGTGCTCACCAGGCAAGGACGAGCCACGCGGCGATATCATCACTGCCGTAAAGCTTGGCGATGAAAAGCACCTCTGCGCATTCTGCCGCGGTATACAGAAGGGAGCGCCCGTAGACTCCTTTGTTACTCCGGAGCCTTGGGATATGCCCGGATATTCGAGCAAGGTCATCATGGCAGCAGGAGCATTTACAAACGGTGCCTCCATTGAGCTTTCAGCCGATGCACCGCTCCGCGAACCTTATGCTGTATGGATGCAGGGCGGCATAACCTTTACCAGCGGCAGGCTTGGCGTAATGCTTGCTGCACAGGAGATGCTCTCTGAGGGACTTATAAAAATCTAACGGCAAAGCCGTTGAATTATGATTTAGTTGAGGATCGAGAGTTTAATGCTGTGAAACCGCCTTCGGCGATATATTTTAATAATGTCAGCAAAGCAAACACATTAACTCTCAACTTTCAACTCTAAACAAAAATCAATGAGGAGGAATTATCATGCCATTCATCAATGTCAAGACAAACGTTTCTGTTTCCGATGAACAGAAAACAAGCATCAAATCCGCTATGGGACGTGCTATCACAGCTATCCCGGGAAAGTCAGAAGGCTGGCTCATGGTAGGCATAGAGCCTGAGTACGACCTCTGGTTCAAGGGCGAGAACGCTCCTGCTGCTATGGTAGAGGTATCTATCTTCGGCAGTGCTTCTTCAAATGCTCTTACCACTCTCACAAGCCATATCACAGGCATACTCACAGACAATATCGGCATACCGTCCGACCGTGTCTACGTAAAGTACACAAGTACCACTGACTGGGGCTGGAACGGTTCTAATTTCTGAGGTGATACAGATGAAATTCAGAAGAATTTGCAGCTTGCTTGCTGCATTTGCACTATGTACCGCCGCCTGTGTACCAACAGTCACAGGCAATCAAAGCTCCGGGCTGAGTGCCTCGGCAGCTGATGCATGGTACTTCGCAGGAGAGACCTGTGATCCCCTGCATGATACTTCAAGAGACGTGCAGAAGGAGGGCGTAGGCAATCCTTTGAATTTCGGCGAAAGAAACACTCCCGAGAATGCTTCTGCTGCCGAAATACGTGCTATCAACCACAAAATGACCGTTCAGGAAGTAAAGTACGCTCTTTACAAGGAGATAGACGAGCACTGGGATCTCATCTCCACACGCCTCGGACAGCCAGACCGTGAAAAGATGTACGCTCTCTTCTTAGGACTTGGTTCACGAGAGTCCACCCTCGGCGAGGGAAAAATAGGCTCAGACCACGAAACTGCCTATGAGGACGGCTGGGGAGTAAACTCCGCACACGCCTACGGTACTTTACAGACAGCCGTCACCGCATTTAAGGACTGCGATCCGAAATTCATGCCAGAGGACAATGTCCCCGAAATGTTCCAGTATTCATTTACCGAGCAGAACTTCTATGACTGCATCATTTCAAATCATATGGGTATCAGAAAGATACTCCACTTTGCCGAGATATGCATAAATCAGGAAGGAATGCACGGCTATCAGGTCATAAGGAACAGCCTGAAGGGCTTCAATACGGGCTGGTGTACAATGGCTAACGACTCAGGTGCATATGAGACATATGCCGATGAAATATGCTCTATGGCTCAGTTCTATTACAATGAGGGACACCTCTACGATAACGTGTTCACATGGACATCGGCACAGGGACAAATGGACAAATACCGTACTCCCGACCGCTGGAACTGGTGGGGCGATACCGAACCGAGCATGGCTCCCATAGCTGAAAAGCAGGAGCCTGTCACAACTACTTCCACAACTACGACGATCAACACTACAACTACGACTTCAACAACTGTCCCGACACCTTCTGTACAGAAAAAATACGTTATGAAGGTAGTTGACAAGGAAACAGGCAAGCCTGTAGACGATGCAAGCTTCATAATCGCATGGAATCTGACATACAACACAGGTGAAAAGCGTTCAAATGTGACCACCTTCAGTACCGAAGGCGATGATCCCGTTACTCTCACTCCCGGAGACTCAGTAAACATAACGGATTATGACCTTGAGATAAGGAGCATGAGTCATCATATATACTATACCTACAGTGCTGATGATGTTGTAATCGAAAAGGACGATGCCAACAACATAATAAACTATACTATCAAGCTTACAAGAAGAGCCGAGCCTCAGATCTCAACAGGCTCATGCATAGTCTACGTTGTAGACAAGGCTACAGGCAAGCTTATAGATGACGGCTCATTTACAGCCGCACTGACTGTTGTATTCGATGATGACCATGAGTCAGACACTATTTATAAGATAGAAACATCAAAGTATAATCCATTCGTTGTTGTACCTTCTATACCAAAGAGCTCAAAATCCAGCTCATTCGGCAAATTCAGGTCAGCAGACGGAAAGTATACATTCTCTGATGAGGATATCGACTGCGCAGTTGATACAGAGACAATGATAAGCACATACACTATCAAGGTCTCACCTTACCAGACGGTATACGGAGATGCAAACTGTGACGGCACTGTAGATATGTCGGACATCGTACTTATCATGCAGTCACTTGCAAATCCTAATAAATACGGCGAAAACGGCACTGCTGCCGATCATATCACCACAGCAGGTCTCAAAAACGCCGATGTTGACCTTTCAAGCAAGGGACTTACATCTAATGACGCTTTGCGTATTCAGGAATATCTTCTCCATAAGATAACAAGTCTCGACCCGAAATAAAAAGAAAAAGCCGCTGCAAAGGAACTCCCCTTGCAGCGGCTTCATTGTTATTTTACAATTATTGTCTTGTATGTAAGATCACTGTCGGCATATCCTAAGATATATCGCTGAAGCTTTACTATATCTGCTACACTGACCTCATTATCACCGTTGAGATCAAGCTCTGCTGACTTATCTCCCGCAACAACTGCCTTTCTCAGCGCAACAACGTCAAATACGTCAATAACTTCATCGTTATTGATATCACCGAGGATAATATCCTTTGTGATAACAGGCTCAGTAGTAGTTGTCGTTGTAGTAGTGGTAGTTGTCGTGGTCGTAGTAGTTGTTGTTGTTGTCGTTGTGGTTGTCACAACGGGCTTTTTCTGAGGATATATGTTCAGGAATACATCAAGTGACTCCAGCGGCTTGCCATGGAAATCAAAAAGTGCCTGATTATCAAAGGAAGAACCGCCTGACTCCGTTACGTCCTTATCATATTCCTTAGCGTAAGAAGTAGCCCAACCCGTACCGTACCTGTCCCAGAGCTGCTTCTGTTGGTCACGAGAAATATCAGGCACACCAAGCCATGCAGGCTCCCAGTAGAATACTCCTATACCGTGACCGTTGCAGTTGGCTACGGTCTGGAAAACATCAGTAAGTGCCTTTGCCTGTCCCTCAACGGATATAGGATATCTAAGGTCACAGCCGGATGAGCCTGAGCTTACGCTGTTTCCGAAATTATCTCCGTCATTGTTTGTATAAGGGTAGGCGGTCTCAACTACCATTACATACTTATTGTACTTATTTCCGATATCAGTAAGAGTTTTCTGAAGGTTGTCCAGTGAACCATGCCAGTAGGAATAATACGAGCAGGCAAATATGTCATAATCAAGGTTACATTCATTCATTACCTGCGCATACCAGCCGAAATGGCCGTTCCCTGCATTGGCAAAGTGATGAGCGATAAGGATATTCCTGTCGAAATCGCGGATAGCCTTTTCTCCGCTGGAAAACAGGTCGCATATCTTGTACATATCCTTTTCATCGCAGAAGAAACACTCAGTCTCGTTGCCCACCTGCACCATGCCGATATCACTGCCGTTTTCGGTGAGGTACTTCACCACCCACGAGGTCCAGTTGTATATCTCGCCCTTGAGCTTGTTGTGGTCGTGGGGCTGCCAGTATTTAGGACGTGTCTGCTTTGCAGGGTCAGCCCAGAAGTCGGAATACTGTATATCCGCAAGAAGTTTCATACCGTACTGTGCTGCACGCTTTCCTATCTTAGCAGCCGTTTCAAGGTCTGAATGTCCGCCGCCATAGCTATGTCCGTTGCCGTCATTGGGCTCATTCCATATCCTTACTCGGATATAGTTAACACCGTGATTGGCAAGAGTCTTGAAGATATCCTGCTCATTTCCGTTGTCGTCATAGAACTTCACCCCTGCCTCTTCCAGAGAAATAATAGAGGAGATATCCACGCCGCGGATAGGCTCGCCGCCGTTTATGCGACTGTCAAAGTTATTGAATGTGACTGAGCTGATGCTTACAGCAGCTGCTGTCTTTGGACTGATATCAGTGCAGAGTGCAGAGGGAAAGGCTATGAGTGCAGCTGATGCCAGTGCGATTAAACCTTTTATTTTCATAATAAACTCCTTTTTGATATGTGGCTGTTATCAATCGTTCTTCTTGCGGGTCCTTATCCACATTTTCTTTAACGGGTTTCTGACCTGCATTTTCATAAAGTAGTGGTACAGCACGTCCTGATTGCAGCCTGCATCGGGAAGTGAACTGTAGAATTTTTCAAGTCCCTTTAAGTCCATGCCTATTTCGGACGGGAACTCAATATCCTTTGCAGAAAAGACGACAGCTCCGTTTACGGGAGTCTTGTCAAAACCGCCTTTTTTCAGGTGGTGGGTAACATTATCCATATGTGTCTTGTTCTGAAGCTGAGGATTATAGAATTTATGCGTCTTGCTTCCAATCGTATGTGTGAGATTTTTGCCGCTGCCTGTTACAGTACCGGAAATCCCCTTTGTCTCGACCACAAGCACACCAAAGCGTCCGAACACAAGATGATCCACCTCGCAAGCCTTGTTATAGAGAGGGAGATAGGCATTATTGAGTATCTTGATATGATCCTTTTTGCCAATCTTTTTCAGATACTTTCCTACCTTTCTCTCGGCAGCTCTGCCCTTGCGCTTGCCCTTGCTGAAATGAACGGATATATAAAGAATGAGCAGAAGCACAGCGGCAGCGATAACGGCTATCATTATCCATGTTTTTTTATCAAAGATTATAAGTGAAATATTATTAAGCAGCATAATTTTTCTCCTTAAAATGAATAATTCTTGTTTTTTCGTCGATAATATCTCTGTACCAGTGAAGAGCGGTATCTATCCGCCGTCAGTGGTTTCAAATTCCCGAATAAAGAGGTGTTCTCAATATGTGGGACAAACTTGCTCTTATTCTTCTGATAATCGGAGGAATAAACTGGGGATTAGTCGGTATTTTTGAATTTGACATGGTAGCATGGCTTTTCGGCGGTGCTGACAGCGTCATAAGCCGTGCGGTCTACATTCTTGTGGCGATCTCGGCAGTATGGTGCATATCTCTTCTCTTCCGCAGAGACGAGGAGCTCGCCGTAGCTAATATCGACAGATAGGCCCATTGATCCGCTCCTTTTGCGATGCCGTAAGGAGCGTACATACGGATATGCAAAAAGGGAGGCAATATTGCCTCCCTTGAATTTTTATGATTAGTCGCTGATGTAAGGAAGCAGAGCGATGTGTCTTGCTCTCTTGATAGCAACTGTGAGCTCACGCTGGTGGTAAGCGCAAGTGCCTGTTACACGTCTTGGAAGAATCTTAGCTCTTTCGGTCATGCACTTTCTGAGCTTAGCGAGATCCTTGTAATCAATTCTCTCGATTCTGTCAGCGCAGAACATACAAACCTTCTTGCGAGGCTTCTTTGCAGGACGGGCATTTCTTTCCTTTTCCATGACTTTTCCTCCTATCGTAATAAAGTAAAGTTAACTTACTCAGAACGGAACATCGCCGTCACTGAGTATTTCCTCAAAATCGCTGAGGTTGCCGTAAGACATACTGTCATTACCCTGTGCAGGCTGTTGTGGAGCTGCCTGCTGCGGAGGAGCGGAATAATTGTTATTGTAATTGTTCTGGGGAGCACCGTAGCCGCCATTCTGATAGCCGCCTCCGTTAGTGCCGGACTCTGACTTTGAACCCGTGAATTCAACGTTATCTACAAATACCTCTGTGGTGTAATGAGTTACATCTGAGTGGTTTTTGTCCTGATAGCTTCCTGTTCTGAGGTTACCCTCAACACAGATCATGCTGCCCTTATTGAAATAACGGGTGATGAATTCAGCCTGCTGTCTCCATGCTACACAAGTGATAAAATCAGCCTGTCTTTCGCCGCTGTTCTTGTCTACAAAGCGTCTGTTCACCGCAATAGTGAATCTGCAAGAAGCAATGCCGCTCTGAGTCTGTCTCAGTTCTGGATCAGCAGTAAGTCTTCCCATTAAAATAACCTTATTCATCTGACCGCCTCCTAAATAATGAAGTAGAATTATTCAACAACTGTAACGAGTGAACGAAGAACGCCGTCTGTGATGTTGAGACGTCTTGAAAGCTCAGCAGGATAATCAGGCTGTGACTGGAATGTGTAGATTACGTAGTAACCCTCAGTCTCGTCCTCGATAGGATATGCAAGCTTACGCTTACCCCAATCCTCGTTGACTTCAACAGCTTCAGCATGACGCTCGATTCTCTCCTTGAACTTTGCTACGAGAGCCTTCATTGGCTCCTCGCCGTTCTTGAGGCTGAAAACAACCATTACTTCATACTTAGCGGATACCTTTGCCATTTAGCACACCTCCTTCTGGGATCATGCCCGACAACTTACTGCGGGCAAGGATAATAATAGTATCTGTTTACACAAGATACTCAAATATTATATCATTTCACAGACGGCTTGTCAAGCATTTTTTATCCATTGCAAAAAGTTTTTATATTTATCAGAATTCAGAGTTCAGGTCATAGAGGGCGGATACAGCCAGACACTGATCACTAATATTGACAAACGTAAGACTTCATAGTATAATAGGTATAAGCAGGGAGCATTTTTGCTCCCTTTATTTACGGAAGGATATGAATGTGAATGGAAACCTACAAAATACTAAAGGACCTTGCCATTATATTTATATGTGCAAAGGGCGCAGGACTTCTTGCACGAAGGCTGAAAGCACCTATGGTCGTCGGTGAGATAATCGCAGGTCTGCTCATAGGCCCCTGTCTGTACAAGGGACTTGTCCAACCCTCGGAGTTCATTAGCCAGATGGCAGAAATAGGCGTAATACTCATTATGTTTTCCGCAGGACTTGAAACTAATCTGCAGGAGCTGAAAAAATCGGGCTTTGCAGCGTTCATGATAGCCTGTGTGGGAGTATTTATCCCACTTATAGGCGGCAGTCTGCTGTATATGGGCATCTACGGCTTCTCCTCCTTTGGCTCTGATGATTTTTTCAAAGCAGTATTCATAGGCTGTATAATGACAGCTACCTCCGTAGGCATAACCGTAGAGGTACTGAAGGAACTCGGAAAGCTAAAGACGACAGTAGGACAGACTATACTAAGTGCGGCTATTATTGACGACGTTATCGGTATGATAGTGCTGACCTTTGTACTCGGCTTTAAAGACCCGAATAGCAATACTCTTCTTGTTACGGGAAAAATAGCTCTTTTCCTTGTGCTCTCACTTGTTCTCGGCTATATATTCTATAAGCTTTTCAGGTTTTACGATGAAAAATATCCTCACACAAGACGTATCCCTATAATCGCCATAAGCCTTTGCTTTATAATGGCATATGTTGCAGAGAGATATTTCGGCATCGCTGATAT
>Ga0310786_10002959_pt1 | contig 25244 bp, 25 predicted proteins | sample AusTroGonzalo_MG_FD_203881 | JGI IMG/M metagenome (GOLD analysis project Ga0310786, IMG submission 203881) | Bovine rumen microbial communities from tropical cattle in Woodstock, Queensland, Australia - Gonzalo_03 (v2) (version 2) | ecosystem: Host-associated > Mammals > Digestive system >...
GTTTCACCGATAAGGATCGGTGCGACCCTGTCTGGTATCAACAGCAGCATATCCCTGGATGCTCTAGCCGCAGCAAAAGCATCCATTTCCACCTTGGCTATTTCTACCAGTTTTCCAGACTTTTCTTCGTATTCCAGTTTCTTTAGCAGTGCCTCAAACAGTTCTTTGTTGGCTCTGCTTTTTTGCAGAGATATGCCTGTGCCTGATTCCGGCACAGGACTTGCTGCCGGCTTTGGTTGAAACCTTTTATCTGTGTTTTCATCCCATTCCTTATCCGCAATCTCTGGATCTATTTGTCCATCTGGCAATAACGTGATGCGTTTATCATCTATTGCACGACGAACGGCAGCATCAGATACCCCTCTATGTTTTGCATAAGCTCTGATTGATAATGATGCCATGGTCTAATCATTTGCGTTCTGCCGCTAGCTCTGCATAGGTTTTGCCGGTTTCAACGTGTATGGCTTTTTGGCCAGTGAAGTCTTCCCAGCGTTTGATTATTGTGTCCACATATTTCTCATCTAATTCTATCATTCTGCAGCGGCGGTTAGTCTTTTCTGCTGCTATCAATGTTGATCCGGATCCACCAAACGCATCCAGCACAATATCCATTGTGCGGCTGGAATTGTTGATGGCTCGTTCTATCAATGCCACAGGTTTCATTGTTGGATGCAAATCGTTGTTGGTTGGTTTGTCAAAGTTCCATACGTCTGTTTGGTTTCGACCGCCATACCAGGGTGCAGTGTCGCCTGGATTCTTTCCCAACATGATTGCCTCGTGTTGTTCTTTATACACTGATTCCGTATTGCCAAATACCAACCATTCGTGTTGGTGTTGGTATTTGGATCGGGACAATGCAAAGGTATTTTTGACCCATACTATGTATGCATCAAACTTGCCACCTGCATCTGTAAATGCTTTGTATAACGTATGCAGTTCGCTGCCACCCATGCAGATATACAGTGATCCGTTTGTGTGTTCCAGGATGTTTTCCATTGCTCTGGTTAGGAACTCTTGGAACTCATCGCCCAGGTTGTCGTTCTTTATCAACCTCGGGTTTTCTGCTTTTTCGTTTTTGTTCCGGAAGCTTTCATCGTATGCGACATTGTATGGTGGATCAGTGAATACCATATTTGCCATTTCGCCATCCATCAGCTTGTCGTAGTTTTCTGCTATGCACGCATCGCCGCATAACAAACGATGTTCGCCCAGTTGCCACAGGTCACCGATCTTGCTGACTACCCGTTCCGGTTCTACATCCGGCACGATATCTTCAACCTCGGCTGATTGCTTTTCTGATTCAAACGATGCCTTGATCTTTTCCAATTCTTTGTTGGAAAAACCCAACGCCTCTAAATCAAAACTGCCGTTGTGTAATTCTTCCATTGCCTGCTGCAACAATTCTTCATCCCAGCCTGAGTTGTCTGCGATCTTGTTGTCCGCAATCAACAGCGCAAGTTTTTCGTCTTTGCTGAGGTGTTTTAATTGTGCGACAGGAACTTTGTCATATCCCAATTCCTTTCCGGCCAGCAATCTTCCATGACCAGCGATGATTTCATAGTTTTCATCAACCAGTATCGGATTGACCCAACCAAATTTCATCATCGATGTGACGATCTGTTGAATCTGTTCCTTGCTGTGCGTTCTTGGATTTTTGGAAAATGGTTTTATCAAATTGATGTCTACGTATTCGACACCTAATTGTAAATCTTTGAAATCAATGTTCATATCCTTTCCTTTCTTTGGTTGAGGTGTTCGCACTAGGTGTTCGCAGGTGTTCGCACAGGTGTTCGCACCCAACAATGCCCGATTTCTGCGACACACAGCCATAAAGTGCGAACTGCGAACACCTTTTTAAGTTCTATGTGTAGCAAGGTGTTTTGCTCGCCGTTACCCTCGATAGTTTTTATTTCTGACAGAACCTATTTTTTTCAACAACCTATTGTAAGTTCTTAGAAAATATGCGAGGGAATTCTTTCTGTGCTGTTTCCGTTCCTATTTCGAGCATCTGTAATCTCTTTGGAACCAGCGCAACGTTTTTAATGTGATATAAAATCTCAATGTCTTTGTTCTTTCTTCGTGCGATAACCAGTCCACCGGATTTCAGATTCATCAAAAATGATTCCGGTTGATTGGTTTTCCGGACGGCTTTTATTTCACGCAGGTCATCGTACTGCGGAATTGCTAACCGTCCGGTCTTTGCGATACGTCTACCGCCTGTTTGCTGCAATGTTGCAAAGCCTGCCATCGTATACACACTTGCTTGAAGTGTTTCTTTGGTGGCTGGCCGCACTTTGATCGATTTCTCAAAATTCGGTTTTCTTAACACAAAGGTGGAATGCAAATGCTGTTGTATTTGTTCCTGTGCTTTTTGTGCCGTTTGAGTCAATGATTTCGCAGCAGTAAATAGGACATCTTTTTCGCATAGGGTCATCAGCTTGTCGTTATCCGATGATGATAATTCAAGTTTAATGATTGCCATTTTTGCGTATTAAAAAACCACCTTTGCGGTGGTTCGTATATCGTTGTCCTATTATATCGAAAATATTATGTTTTTTTTGCAAAACAGTAAAGGCAAACTTTTTAGTCATTTTTTGCTGTAATACTCTCTGATACTCCACAGTTCGCTATATAACGCAAAATTATGCTATTTTTCTCTACAGTTTGTTCAAGTTCTGCACGAGTCGTTCTAATGCTGTTTGATATCGTGCGATTATGGTTTGACGACTGATTCCTAATTTTTTGCTTATCCTTGGATAGCTCAATCCACAGGATCGCAACCATATAATTTTTTTATCTTTATCGCTGTCTATCATTCTAAACCAGCGCAATACTACTTCTTCCCACATTGATATTTGTTCATTCGTTGGTTGTATGCGTGGTTTCAAATCTTCTGTATCTTGATCCCATAACAATTCATACCATTCTCTGATGATATCCCATTTCTGGCCGGACACTTTCGGCGGCATCACTGGTGGCAAAGCTCTATCTACGAGTGCTGCTATTCCAAGCCAATACTTTACTTTTTCTACTGTCCATTTTTGTTCTGTCATTTCATATCCTTATGGTTTTGTTGATAAAACATTCTTTCTTGTTCAATCCATTCCACAATCTGTTTTATTGTCAGCCTTTGACCATATCGTTTTTGTATGATGGTTCTTTCTGCTCTGCTAATTACTGCTGGCAAAAATGGAGCAATGTATCTTGCGAATGCAGGCATGATTATTTTTATGTTTTGGAACTTGAAGTTTTCATCTATTAAAATTTTTTCAACATGGTTTTCAACATTTTCAACAGAGTTTTCAACAGGTGAAATCGACATACTACTATCTTTTTCTTTTTCAATATCAATATCTTTATCATTATCTTTTTCTATACTACTTTTCTTTACTCCTAATTTAAGGTCTGATTTTAACTCTGATTTAAGGTCTAATTTAAGGGTCTGTGTATCACGTGCGTGAGCTGCACGATCACATTTGTCTTTGTACTTGCGTGCATCTCTATCTATTTGTGTCTTGATGTATTTCCATAGTCCTATCTCGCAATCTCTGTTCGGATATTCAAATATGCATTTTAGTATTTCTGCACATTCTGCATCGGACATGTCTTTGATTAAAATTGCGATATTTGGATCCAACAGTATTTTCATATCGTGTCCTTATTTGTCGAATAAGTTTGGTTGCCTTGCTTGTTCTTTCCATTCGATTTTGTATTCAACACAATCTTTTACTTCGGTTATAAAAACTAGTTCTGTGCTTTTACGAATAACATTTGCGTTCCTGGTTATCACAAATCTTGATATTTGAATTCTGCCTTGCAAAAACCAGATGCCTTGATCTGTGATTTGCCATTCACTGTGTTCATTGGTTGGTATTGCCAAACCGAAATATCTTAGCTTTTGGAAATTCGTGAATTGTGTATAATCCAATCCCATCTTGTCTATTCTGGCACGACCACCCAGCGCATTTAATCTTGCCAAACCTATAATCAATGTTTTGTTGATCGTGTGTTTGTATTCTGTGATTTTACGTCCGCATGTAGGACAAAACGATGTGTTATTTTTCATCTTTTGCCTCCACTAATGCTTTATAATCACCGGTTCCCATTATGGTTCGTGCTTGTTCGTACGCTATTACCGCCTCAATTGGATAAACTGCTTTTGAACCGATTTTTATGTAGGCTGGTCCAATTCGTAATGATCGCCATTTTTGTAAAGTTCTTCTACTCACACCCCAATATTCAGACAATTCTACTTCTGTTAGTCTGTGTTTGGATAGAGTCTTACTTTCCATACCAAACTCCTTTCTTTATCGTTTTGGCTATGGTTTTACTCTAGGCTGATATTTTTAATTTGTCGGTGAGGAGATTGGGCGGAGATTGGGACATGTCAAAGCCACATGGGGGTGCTGGGTGGGACCAAAGTGGAACCAATGTGGAACGGATTCGGAACCAATGTGAAACAAAATGTATTACTTGAACCAACCGTTTGTTTTTACTATGATCTGTTTATGGATAAATTTACATTGGAGTTTATACGGTTAAAAATTGATGAAGCGATTCAACAGAATCCTGGTGTACGACCATTGTGTGTTACCATTGATGGCAAAGATTGTAAGTATATAATTTCGTATGATACTGTGACTCATACTGTGACAGGTGTAATAGTCCAGTATGCTCACAAGAAAAGACCTATATCTTTATCCGATATTTTACTTAAATAACGTCATTTGTTTCGGTGGCAAATTCAACTTGTATTTTCCTTTATTGTCAGATTGTATAATCCTGCGCCAATACTTATGGTGACTGAATATGTTTTTAATTCTGTCGGTTGTTGCACCTATATCTTTTAATATACGTTTACCGTATACCCATGGCTGTCCATCTTCTCGTGCTTGCCATAGTCGTTTTATAACCTTGGCCTGCATTTCGCCAAATGTGTATTCTTGACCACACCACAACAAACAAGAAAAATCATCAGCTAATCGTTCAAACTCCGGTTCTCTTTGTGCGTTATTACTGTACATAAACTCAAAATTTTCTACCTGGGTTATAGGAATTACGAGATCAAAAAAATCCACACGCAGTGGATCTTCTAGGATTTCTTTCACATCATAATTGCCGATGCGAGCCAATTCTATTTTGTGTTCTTTGTCTTTGCACATCAAGTACACATATCTGTGGTCTATGTACATGCTGGCTAATCGTTGGACAATCGTGTTGTATTTTTCTGGTGGTGTCCTAGCCAGCGCAACCTCTAATGCTGCAGGTCGCAAACAGAATTTTAATTTATCAGTTTCGGCCAATGATTCTATTGTAGATATTCTACATTGCCAACGATGTGCTAAGTCCTCGATGCCCAAGAACTCCACTGGGATAGCCAGTCCTACCATGAATGTCCTTTTGCTGTGTGTTTATAAAAAGAAAAAGGGTCACCCAACAGGGTAACTCCTTTCCTCGATTGTAAAATACAATATGTTTTTTATCTTTGCATCAAATTTATTTTTATCTGAGTTGCTTGATTTTTCTGCTGTGTGTGTTATAATTTGGCTACTTTCCCCCCCATTATGACTTTTGTCCTAGGTATAGTTTCTTATGGTATGTTATAAGTCACTGTTGTTCCGGTTTCGTCTATCTTGATCCGGATCTTGTGTTCTTTGTTCCGGTGCATAAAGTGTGCATATAATGTTTTGTTGTCTTTGTTTATTCTGGTCAGTTTGAATCCCTGGTTGTTGCATTCTGTTATTGCCTGGTTCCTATTCACTCGTAACCGGTTGGCTATCTCTGCTGCGGCTGTTACTACTTGGTACATTTCGTCATAGTTCTTGTATGCGTTCAGTGCGAATTTGATTCCGTCTTGGTATCCTAATTCGTATTGCGAACATTCCAGCATTTCGGTTGCATTATCCATCATGCTGTCTTCGCTTTTCCGGATCTCTTTTTCAAGTGTCTTTTTGTATGTCATTATAGTCCTGCATTGCATAAGAATTTCTTTCTGGTTGACCCAACGACTGTTGCTGGTATTTCATAGCCCAATTTTCGCAACACAGCGATTATTTCTTGTTCTGTGTGTTTCTGGTGCATCCATTTAAATGCCGGCTCTGGACCGCCAAATAAATCGCAAAATTGGCCTAGTGATTCACAATGGTGTAATTCACTGTCCAGCGCAGCTGCGTATAAGTTCTTATTCGTCATCTTTGCCACCTATGAATACGATGCCAAACCATTTCCGCATCAAGTCCAGGTGTCCTTGGTACGTTGTCTGTGCATCTCGTTCTTGTTTGAATTCGTTGATTTCTTCGTCCGACAGTGCCAATTGTCTTGTCAGCTTGTCTGCTATCCCAAACAGGTAGAAAACGTTTCCCTGTGGCCCTCTGATGTCTATCATAAGGTCTGTTGGGTACTTTGCCTCTGCTGGTCTATGCTGTTCAGCACGTTGCAGTTTCTGTCTTAGTGTTTCGATTGTGTCCATGTTTGGTCCTTTTGTTCAATACGTCTTGAATATAACCCCACATAAGGTGCATTTCCTGTGCGGTGGTGTATTCGGATTCCAACCACATTTCCGGTGTCTGCCATACTTTGTCCTGGCCGCATCCTACAACGGTGGCTACAAGTTCTTTGATTTCCTTTTTCCGCATTTCGTGTTTGATTGCTGACCGGAATAAAACCTTTTTGTCTAACACTGCCACCGCTGGTGTGATGTCGTTGTAATAACCCCACCAGGGTGCCATCTTCAATTTGTTCAGCATTGCTATTTTCAACATCAGCACGCCCATCGTTATCCCTTGTGGATCGCTTAACAGGTCGTCCGCAAAATGTCTTCCGACTCTTGAATCCAGAAACTCCACCAGTTCGTCTTCCGATTTATGTGGGTACATTTCTTTCAGCTTTGTCATCATCAGATTCCAGATGCGTTCTGTGGTTTCATCGTCAAACTCATTGTTCACTGTTCCGTAAAAGCCAAACTTTTTATTTACTGATCCCATGGTTAGTCCTCTTGTACTGTGCTGTCAAATTTAACGGTTTCGGATCCGATGAAGTCCTTTGGTATGTCGTATCCGATCTTTCGTAACAGTGCTACGATTTCCTTTTCGGTTCGGCCATCTTCAAGCCAGCAATATGCATCACTTTCAGATTTGCCGCCTATCACTTGCAAAATTTGGTCCAATTCTGTGTCGTCCATTATTGCCCGACCCAGCGCAGCCAAATATATGTTTTTCTTTAGTTTTCTCATGTTTTTACCTCTTTATCTACACACAACATACCCGAACAAAAGCACAAGTCCAGCGAATAAGACTCCTATTCGTATATGGCTGCCACGATGTTATTTACGGCTCTAAATGTGTTTTGGTCTGCTATATGTGTGTACATTTCTGTGGTAGTGATTTTGCTGTGTCCGGCGGCATCTTTCATTGCATTCATGTTTTCGCCCATATTAGCCCCCATAGTAATAAATGAATGTCGCAGGTCGTGGATTCGCATGTGTGGCAGGCCAGCTCGTTTTAATGCCCAATTAAATGGTTTTGTTACATTTGAAATTGGTTTGTTTATATCATGCGCCCCAGGGAATACATATTTGCTACCCAGCTCTTTTGCCTCTGCCACAGCAAGTTCTAATTCTGCCACCGCTGCATCTGATAGCTTTATATCTCTTGCGCCGGTCTTGCTGTCTTTTAAATGGATGCGCTTTTCTTCCAACGCAACCTCATCCATTTCCAGGTCTGTTATTTCGGAACATCTGCATCCGGTTAACGCCAACAGCTTTAATGCTCGGAAGAATCTTGGCTGCGTACCTGGGTGCTGCAAGCCATCCTCTAATGCCTTGAATAGTTTTTTGTATCCATCCAGGTCCAATACCACCGCTTGGAATTTGTCATTGGATCTTTTTTTAACGTGCCGGCATGGATTACAATCTCTTGGTACGTATTTATATGTTTCGCACCAAACCCACATACTTGAAAATAATGATAGCACTTTGTTGGCTGTTGAAAATGATGTTGCTTTGGACCAGGCTGTGTAAGCATCAACAATATCCTTTTCTTCTATATCTCTAATGTACTTATTACCAAATCTTTTCTTGATGTATAAATCGTATTCTCTGCCATCAGAATATTGTGTACTTGGTTTCTTATATACTTTGGAATATTTTTCCATATATTCCATGAATGCTTGTTCCACTGTTACACGTGTTGCCAGTTCTTCTTCTTTCTTTTTTTTGTCCTTTTCCAATTCTTCTATCGGGTCTTTTCCTTTTGCCAGCATTTGTCTTAGTATTATTGCTTTCTCTTTGATCTCTGGCAATTTGAAATCACAGTATCTTCCAATCAATATATTCTTGGTCTTTTTTGTTATAAGGTGTCTGTATCCTAAATAAAAACTTATCTGGTTTGACCTTGCATAATATCTCAAATATAAACCAGGGATCGTACTGTCACTGATCTGCATATTGCAGGTGCTGACCAAATTTTTTAACCACTGGTCCTTAAAAACTTTTGTCGCACATTGCCATTGCATACGCATGTTATAAACCTCTTTGTTTTTGTTTGCTACACAACACATACCGAATAAAAAACACAAATCCAGCAAAAAGAATTATTTATTTTCCTGCGGTTCTCTGGTCCATAACCAAACCTCTATATCTCTTCTTCTGTATCTAATTATGTGGCCAAATTTGATATACTTGGGTCCGGTGCCATTAACCCTGTATTGAATGATCGTTGATTCTGCGACATCCAAATATTCGGCCACTTCTCTTGTTGTTAATAATTTGTTTAGACTCATGGTCGCCCCTTTGTTCATATCGCAGTTAAACAAAAATTATGATAAAGTCAGGCGAAAAATTGGAATATTTTGCTCAAAAAATCAGCAGCAAAGTAGTGCAGAGCAACGCATAGGAATACGGAATAATTTGGCGTATTTTAGCAAAAACAGTTCGTAATTTTTACCTGATTTTTTCTCGTCTACACCCTGTCTACACCGAGGCCAAATTTGCCTCGAAAGGCGGATTCTTGCGGTATGTGAATTTTCTTTGCAAAATGTTTAGAAAGTCCTTGACTTGTGCGGATTTTATGGTTATTATATGTCGCGTTATTCGGGCATAGTTCAGTCGGTAGAACAACGGACTGTTAAAGCAGTAGCAGCTCAGAAAAAAGTTTTAAGAAAAACCGCAGAAATCTGCGGTTTTTTTAACATTTGTTCGCCGAATACTGGCATCAAATTTTGGAAAAAAGTGAGCGTTTTGTATGCTATTTATGGCTATTTATTGCCCCTTTTTTGTAAAAAGTTATACATTGACATACGGAAGTCCCAGACATACGTTTTTGCATACGCAAAATTATGGTGTTTTTACACCCCATTTTTTGACATCAAAATTGGTCAGAAAAAACGACATAAAATTTGGATGTTTTTAACCCCTATATGCCGGAACAAGTTGCCGCAATTTTAGAATAAAAAAATCTGCGGAAAACCGCAGAAATCTTGGCTCGGGCAACTGGACTCGAACCAGTGACATATGGATTAACAGTCCATTGTTCTACCGACTGAACTATGCCCGAATGACAGGGCATATATTATATCTAAAATCCGCACAAGTCAAGGACTTTGTGAATAATTTTATAAAGAAAATGCGTCTATCCCAAGATTCTGCGTGTCGTAGCAGATTTTATTTATGGGTTTGGTCTTGATTTTTTAACACGAAACTACTATCATAACAAACATAAAGGTGGATTTAACCTGACTTGTCCTGCCTTATAAATGGACTAAAAAAGGAGTTGTTATGCTTATTTCCCGTTTTTTAACGTACATTATGCGTGGTACAACGCCGCAATCCACCTTTGGTTCAACTTGCAAAAACCAAAGGAGTAAATCATGCAAAGAACAGCCGAAGCGGTGTCATTGGGACACCCAGATAAAATCGCCGATTATATTTCAAGTTATATCTTGGATCGGTTAATAGAACAAGACCCACATACCAGATACGCCGTTGAGGTAATGATCAAGGATAATACAGTCGTCCTTGGCGGCGAGGTTACCACTTCTGCCCTACTAGGCGATTTGACCACCTATGTTAAGTCTGCCCTATCAAAGATCGGATACGATGAACGTTACGCATCAATATGGGGCAAATACGCTATTGACCCAGCGCAAATCAAAGTTATCAACATGATCGGTGTACAATCGTCCGATATTGCCCAAGGTGTTGATCACGATGGCTGGGGCGATCAAGGCGTGTTTGTTGGATATGCCTGCAAAGGCGAAGGTAAGATAAACAGGGAATTATTCCTTGCCCGAAAGCTGAACGATGCCTTGTACACAGCGGCACGCAGATCTGAGAATCTGGGGCTGGATATCAAAACCCAAATTACCCTTAATGATGACCGGATAGAAACCGCTATTGTGGCAATCCCGATGCTGCAAGACGAAGATCTGACAGATTTGATCGTCTCTGTCCTCGGCGAAAGACCGGAACGTATCATAGTAAACGGCACCGGACGGTACACATACCACAGTTCCATCGCAGACTGTGGCATTACAGGGCGAAAATTGGCCTGTGACTTTTATTCCACCGCTTGTCCGATTGGTGGTGGCTCGCCTTGGACCAAGGACGCTAGCAAGGCAGATTTGACCCTTAATTTCTATGCCCGTATCTTAGCGTGCGAAAATTTGGCCGACAACGACGAATGTTTTGTCTACCTGTCTTCGTGCATAGGCCGTAGCGAACTGCCCAGTGGGTTGATAAAAACGGTTAAAAACGGCATTGTCTCTTATCGGGATCTGTGGTGCAGTCAAACCCCCAGCGCATTGATAAAGGCATACGGCTTAGATAAGCCAATCTATGCCAAACTGTGTGGCAAAGGTATATCTGGGATACAGAATTAAAAAGACCGGTTTTTACCGGTCCTTTTTTGTTTGTTTCATAGTTTTTGGTGTTAATCATTATTCGCATAATTTGTCATCAACAAACCAATCGTTTTGATCGTGTTCGATGCGCAAATCGCCATTTACAAAAACATCTTTGTCTGAAATAGTCATGTCTTTCAACATAAATAATGCGTTGTTCTGTGGTTCGCATTTTGAAATGTCTGAATTATGACATTCAATTATATCAGCTACTATTAACCCATTATTTGTGTAACTGTTTACTTTTATTATTCGATCAGATTTTGGACATTTGTAGGTTAAAACTTCGGTGGAATTAACTTTGGAACACAAATGTCCAAGTAATACCCATTCGCCATTATTGTTTATGAAAGCCTCTCTGTCTTTGTGATATAACAATTTTCCATCACTGTATACCTTTACCCCATCTTGTTCTGCTACTTTCGGTATGTTGTATATTGTGCGGAAATCCCTTTTAACCGTTATTTCGTTATCTGTTTCGGCTGTAATCAACATTTCAAAGTCCATACAATTGGCTTGAAATATAGGGCCTGTCTTTCTTTCTATTTTTCTATCTGCGCACATGTGTCCGGTTAATCCCCATTTGCCATTGTTGTTTGTGAATATAACTTCGTCCTCTTTATAGATTTTAACGCCGTCCTGGTCGCTTATCTTTGGTATTTTATAAGTGCTACAACTCCATCCCATCCCCCAGGCACAATCTTCAACTTTTATATCTTTTTCTGTTTCTTCCATAACTGCTATTTTCCAATCGCCACATCCACGTGCAAAAATGGCTTTTGGTTGTTTTTCTATCTTTTCCATTACACTCAGAAGAAAAACATTTCCAAAGGTTTTCCATTTGCCGTTATCTTTTACAAAAGCGACATCGTGGGTTCCGCTTCTGTATACTTTTATACCGTTGTGTTCGCTTACTTTAGATAATTTGTTGGTTGTACAATCAGAAAAAACAGTTTTTGGTGTATCACATGCTTTAACAATTATGTCATTGTCTGTTTCTGCTATGATTGATACGGATAAATTCATAGCATTGGTTTCTACAGTGATTGGTTCCTCCAACAAGCCCTGTATTTCGTTTTTGTTGCTTGCGGCAAATTTAATATAAAGTATGCCAGCGCACGCTAAAATCAATACAAATAGTATAATTTTTTTTGATGACATTTGGTTTTCCTTTATTTATGTCTAGCAGTTCAATTTTTAGTGTTATGTGCTGCGGTAACCATGTTTATTAAACCGTTTACGCCATTTTTTACTTTCTTTTTAAGTTTGTTCTTTGCAAGAATCATAATCAATCGCTTGTTATATTTATGAAGAATATCATCATTTGCTACAACAAAATCAGTCAATTCTGTATTTTTTGCAAGGAACCGCCATTTTGTTATTTTCAATTTCGGGGCATAAAAGTTTTTTAATTTTCTATTTTCAGATAAAAAATTATCTCCTACTTCTTGTAAAGCAGGTAGATTCAATTCTATTAAACCTAAATTTTCAAGCATAACATGGTCGCCAATCTTTTCTACCTTTGGTGCATGTAAATGTGCCAAGTTTTTATTTGCTTTCAAAACACCACCGCCAATTTCACGTACTTTTGGCAAATCCAATTCGGTTAACATAACATTTTCCATCAAAGAAATAGGACCTATGATTTCCAATTTGGGTACATAAAGTTTTGATAATGCGATATTGTCTTTTAAACAGTAATCAGCAAGTTCTTTCAATGATGGCAATTCCAATTTGGTTAGTCCCTGATTTTCCATCAAAAAGCAAGACCCAGTTTTTTCTAAAAGTGGTGCGTTGAACTTTCTTATGAACGTATTATGCGATACAAAATTATGTCCAACTTCTTTCAAAGACGGTAAATCAAGTTCTGTTAATTGTTTGTTTGATGATAAAAACTCGTTGCCAACAGTTTCCAATTTTGGTGCATAAAGTTTTCTAAGATTTTGGGTGTACGCCAAGAAGCTGTCATCAATACGTTTTACGTCTGGCAAATTTAATTCTGTTATTGTGCCTTTCTCAAAACTTAATACGTGCGCATCATCTGCAAATACCATGCGTTCGTGTTTGTTGTTTGGATTGGTACGAATGCTGATTTTTTTATTTTTTAATAAACCCTGCAGAATTTTATGTGTTGAACCTTTTACCCCGACAACATCTTTTACTTCGCCCGTTCTTGTATCTAAAACGAAATAATCCAGCATAATTTCATAACTGGTATTCAGTTTAGTAATCGTGCTGCCAGAGAAGTAATAATCCGGGCCAAAATATGTGTTTTCTATTTCGTGATTAAAATACACAAATTGATCATTTACCATTCGATAATTGTCTGGCAGTGGGTTTTCTGTTGTGTTAAATTCTACATTGAAGTATTTTCTCAACGAATTTGATAAACCATGAATAATGTTGTCCGGGTTATTATTGAATGTTGCATCTGGATTGTTTACAGTATGATTGTAACGGTTTTTTATTGAAATGAAACCGCCTGTCTTGGCAATTTGTATTGATATAACTGATGTTCCGTACTCGTCTTCACGTTCTGGATGATCTGATGGTTGGATCTTATCGGCACCACGTTTAACCGCATGAATCATATAATTATTTTCGTGGCGATGTGGGTCACGAAAAGTGCATATTTCCTCGCCAGATCTATAGTATTTTTTTATTGAATTCTTTTGTTTTTCTGTTGTAACAACAAAAGCATCATATCCAGCCTCACTCAATAATTCCAAAGGTGTTTTATTTGTTTGATATTCTGGTGTATTCTGTGTTTTATAAATTTCCCGGATAACGGGTGCCAGGGCTTTTATTTTTTCCGGATCATTACCAGCAAATTCTAAAATATGCGCAAGGTTAGGAATGTCTAATAATACTTCGCTACGCAAAACCTTGGCAACCGCTTCGCCATTTTGTTTTTTTATTTGTTTGAACGCTTGTTCTGTATCTATTTCTTTCATTTCGGTACCTTTTCATGACAAGACATATTATACCAGATTTTTGGTAGAATTTTAACAGCACATCGTAAATAATGTTTTTTATCGTATAATACCGTTATTCATCTGTTGTGCGCAAGCTGCGCATCGGTTAACTTTGTCTGCTAACTCTTGATATAAAGCGTCTATGTCTTGTTTGAATTTAACCCAATCTGCATTTGGAATCAGTTTGTCTGAGTTTGCCTTTTGTATTAACAAAGTTGTTTTAGCCGCTATTTTAACACGCAGTTTTTCTATATCTTTTGATGCTGTGCCTGGTGCAACTTTTGCACAAAGTCCATCGACTTTGGTTTTTATATCTTGGATGTAATCCAAATATACTGATTTATCTTTTTTAATCATTTTTTATCCTTTCATTTTTCTTCTAATTTTTCTATAAGTTTAATTTCGCCGCCAATAGTAGCTGTGCCGGCTCCAAGCGATCCCAATCCCCATGTTGCCGTTTCATCCAATGCTTTTTCAGCTGTTCTACCTGTGGCATTACCAATGGCATATGAACTTTGTTCTGTCAAAGCTATTCTATAACCATCTTTTGCTTGGTTGCTGTATATTTTGGTAGCATAATGTGCGTATTGTTCGCCCATAGCACCTGTATTTGGACTCATATAATCCACCAAGTGACCGTATTCATGAGAAAGTATTTCTGTCAAATAATCGGGCGAATTAAATTGTGCGGTTGGGTTAAGAGAAATTCTATTCGTTCCGGGTGTATAATACCCTCCAGCATCTGTTGCCCTGTCTATAAGAACTTCTGCCTTAGGAGTACCTAATTTTGCGGCATACTCATCAAGAATTTGTTGCGCAACCCCAAGTCGTTCTTCTTCACTTAAATTTTTCCATGCTTGTTTTGTTAGTTTTGATTGTATTTCTGGATTAGATGCTACTATATCATCCATTATCTTTACTCGTTCATCTACAACATTGGCCAAATTTTTCAATTGAAAATCTTCGCCTAGTTGCCATTGTGTTGGAGCGGCTTTTTGTGCCTCGTTGTATTTTGCTCTATACTCTGCGACCATTTGTCCGTATTCGTCAGATTGACTAAATTCACCGGTTCCGCCATTGTCTAAGAATTTTTGATATCTTTTATCCCATTCAGAATACCACCAATCATTTAATTCCTGTTCTTTCACTTGCATATCTTTGAATGCTTTAGACATTTTGGGATCGTATGTTGAATAGGCTGCGCCTTTGCCAAGACCATCCCAGTTCTTGACCATTTGTTTCATTTCATCCAAATTGCCATTTGTAATTGCTTTAAATTCATCAAATGTTTGGTTGTTTGGTGCATATTGTTTCCATAATTTGTACCACTCTTTACCAACATCATCCAGTTTATCGTAGTCCACGACATTTGCTAATGCTACCTTTCTTGCATTTCTAAGTATCTTTCCTTTTTTACCAAAGGCGATAGTCGTTCTTTGTAACCCTTTTTGCAGCGCAGGGGATTTCTTTATAACCCATTTGCCAACTCCGGTTAAAACAGAAATTGATTGTAATCCGATACCAACAGCACGCCAAATTTGGGCTGATGTCCATTCGCCTGTTTCATTACTTGCTAAGTCTGTACCGTTGCCAAACATTCTTTGATAGAAGTCGGATTCTGCTGGTATTAAGTCTGCCAATCTTGCTAATTCGGCATCAGCTGCACTTAATTCTTCCTCAAGCATATCATTTTGTTGATTGGACATTGTTTTCAAGTATTCAAGGATTATGTCTTCTGCACATCCTGCATCATTACAGTTCGCTGATTGTGTGAAGAATTTATCTGCTGTTCTATCTATGTCAATTTGTGCTTTCAATTCTATTCCAGCACCCAAGGTTTCAACTGCTAGACCTGTTAATATCAATGCTGTTGGTGCGGTTGCTGCACCCATTGTTCCAACAGTTATAACAACACCAACCACAGCACCACCTACAATGGCTGTATAATTCAATCCTTTTTTCAAATTTGTTGCAGATACACTGGCTGGTAGTTCGCATATTTTTGTCTTGGTGTTCCATGTTATCAATTTGCATTCTGGGCAGGCCTGCTTGTTGGCATCTCGTACCACATTGCACATTTGTTCATCAAGCCCTATGCATTTTTTACCTGTAAATGTTCCGCCCCATGCAATACAATTCATTGCCTCACGACCAGATTTATCGTATGTTCCCCATGATTCAGATAAATCGTCAAAGAAAAATTCAACAACTTGGTCATTTATTGTGCAACGTACCATATCATCTTTACCACTGCGGTCTTTCAGTTTGACCGTATGATACGTATCTTCGCAACTGAAGGACTTGACATTTTCTTTGCCCATTGTATTTTCAACATAAGAACGTATCTGTTTTTTTATTTCCGCAGATCCTTTTCTTTGAATTCCGGCTTTCAAGAATACACGTCCATCTAAACCAAACGCTGTTCTTTCAAATAACAAATAACCATCATTTCCTTTTGCAACGTTTTCACTTAATACACAGTATGGGAAGTTGCTGCTGGTTATTCTATAACCGGTTCTGCCGGTCTTGTATCCCAATGGTCCCCACGATGCGACATAACCAATGTTGCCTGCACTGATAACTTGGTCTAATTTGTTACAAGCAGACTCGTCTTTTATCCCATCGCATATATCAAATTGGTGATTGTCCGCAGGTGCCTCTGGCTTTTTGGAAACGTATTTATAACCGAATATTTTACAGATACCTGTTTTGAAGTTTTTATGGTTTGTGGCATCAATGTTTCCATCAGTGCTGCTGAATCTGAATTCATAAAACTTGTTGCTGTTGTATGATGTGCATTGCACGTATGGTGTATTTGTTGTCGATGACATACCCATTGCGTGTATGTTTGTTGAATGGAAGGTTTGCACGTCCATACGTGGTTTTGTTCTGCATTGGATAGTGTTGTCTGATTTACTACGTGCATACAACTTTGCCAATCCTTGTGCCTGTTGCATATTGACAACCAAAGCAGAAAAGTCGTTTACGCAAACTGCACCGGTCATGCTTTTGTCTTTTCCGCAGGCAGCATAGAATTTGACTGTTCCTTTGCTAGTCAATTCGTTTACGAATGTGCGGCATTTTTCTTTGTCTGCAGGTTGCTTTACATCCAAACCACCAGCTGCACAAACATTCCACAATTTTGATGCAGCAATACCTGAGCCATTTGATGCTTTTAATTGTGTGTTGTATTCACGAATACATTCAACTTGTTTATTAGGGAAGTGTTTTGCGACTACTTCTGTAACCGCATCTGGATTTATGTGTATGTTCGCCATACATGGCAAAACAAAGAATATCGACAATAATGTGAAGGTGATTTTTCTCATTTCAACACCTCCGTACATTTTGCTGCCACAGTCGCAACCTTTTTGATTGCGCTGATTTGCGTTGCATTAAATACCGTTGCTGTTGCTGATGCTACTGTTGACGCACCGGCAAGAACATTTGATGCGGTATTCAAATTCTTTTCTTTTTGTTTTCCGGCATCTGTGTTGTCATTACGTGTTTTGTCTGTATTTGCCATTGCAGATGTAACTGTTCCGGCTAGTCCAGTTGTTGCACCAACAACACTTGAAATCATCGCGCCTTTACCACGTTTGTTGATTGGCGATATGTCAACATAGTTATATTCTTTGCAGGCATTAACTATACCTTGTGCCTCTGAAATGTCTTCGCCATCAAAACGAGCCTGCATCATCGATCTTTGTAATTCATCGACTGCTTTTTTGCAGCTGTCTATCTGTGCCTGTAAATCATCATCAACTTTGTTGTTACCAGCAATAATCGCACCAGCTACATTTGTTGCGGTGTTCCCGACCATCAAACCTGTGCGCCAGTTACCTAATTTCTTTGATTGTTTATTCAGTTCATCTAATTTGGCTTGTGCTGTTGTTAAGTCTTTTATGGCGGAGTCATATGATGATTCAAATTCTTTCAAGAACGATGCAACCTCGGCATCACTTGGTTCGTCTTTGCCATCTTCTAATTCGTGCAATTCTTTGATCAGTCTTTCTAACTCTTCGGCCTCTTTATCTTTACTTGCTTTTACCAAGCCGACCACTGTTGCACCAGCACCTGCGGCTGTACCGACTGCTGTTACCGCTGTGTTTATTCCGGCCATCTTTTTTAAATCGGCCAAACTGTCATCGATTCCAACGCATGCTGTGTACGTGGCTCGTAATGCATCATTTAATGGCAAGATATCTGCTTGTGCAAATGGTGCATACAAGACTGCTGCCATAAGATACAAAAATTTCGTCCTTGTCCCTCTCATAAAAAATGTTCTCTCGCTATGTTTTTGTGTCGTTTGTTTCTTTTACAAAAGCTCTGAAAACATAGGTGTTGGGACTGATTTTATGTTGAGTAAATAAAACCGAGGTTAGATTTATCGGTTTTTTCGTTGTAGGTATAAAAACAAAAAAATGTTGTAAAAATAGGAAAAAAGTGGTACAATTATGGTAATGAAAATTGTGGGTGTTTAACCTCCGTTTTTTCTGTAAAAAACCTCCGTTAAATTTATATTTTTAACACAGAAAAAGCTTATTCGTTTACTTGATTACTGGTGTAGACAAACGTCAGTATGTTATTTAAATATATCCTTTATACGCTGAATATTTGCATTAAACAATGGTCTGTATTTCGGATCCATATAATATTTACCTGTGTTAGCATCGTATTCCAATTTTGGAACAACCCCATTTATGAATTCTGAATTTATAATTCTGTTTACACCAGAACCTGATTCTGGAACAGAACCATTTAATCCATACTGTTTCAGTTTTTGAGCATTTAATGATCTTTCTAATCTATCAACTATATCGTCCAGTTCTCTTACAGGATTATTATTCATGTCTGGCATTTTATTGAACCAACCTTCATCGCCAATTCCTGCAATTGGATACCATTTACCAGACGGAATTCCAAGTGCATCTTTTCCTGCTTGACCACTACTCACATAGAAAGGTATTCTATGCCCATTAACATTCACAACAGCAACAGCTCTACCATCAATGTTTACCAATTCAGATGTACCACCATCAGCTGTAGGAAGTTTTTCTAAGAACACTCTGTATCTCCCCATGTTTCCACTAAATTCTTTGGCCCCATGTGATGCATTAAATGTCAATTTCATATAGCCATCGCCCTCATCAACATATTTGAGCATCAAGTGAGATATTTGATTGTTTAGTTCTTCCCATCTTGTAGCAGACAGTAAATCTTTACTTGCATGTGGACTGCCAATTCCGGTGGTTGCTCTCTCCAACAAATCAGAAAACACTTCTTTTACTAAAACTTTATTTCCTTTCAATTGGACAAGATAACCATCTTTTTTTACCATTTCTATAAATTCGGTTAATTCTGATTCATTGTTGTCTAATATAGCAAAATCAAATTCATAATTTTTTCCTTTTCCAAATACTTTCCAATCTTCATATAAGTTAGCAGCACGTGTCGCTTTTGAAGTATTATCTGCGGCTTTTCCACCTCTGCCGGCATCAGCAGCACCACTTGCTGCACGTCCAGAATTGGAAGTTCCTTTACCTGCATCTGAGGTATTATTTGCAGTTCTACCAGCACCCTTGGTGGCATCGGCTACATCATCAGCTTTGGAGGCACCTCGTGCTGCATCAGATACGTTGTCTGTCGATTTAGAGAATTTCAATATATCGCCACCACAATCAGTACATTCAAAGCCATATTGTTTTGCTTTTCTCATAATATCTCTGATTGTCGCTGCGGACATATTCTGTCTGTTTACTTGTACCAAATCATCGGCCCCTCTAAATACATCATCGGATCCGGAGGTGTTTCTACTGAAATAAGCGGCATCATAAATAACATCTTGGGTTCTTCCTGCCGTTGATGCGCCATGTGCAGCATCGTCTGCATGTCCTGCGGCTTTTGCACCACTTGATGCACCACGTGCGGCATCGTCCGCATTTCCGGCTGCTTTGGCACCAGCTGATGCACCACGTGCAGCATCGTCTGCGTGTCCTGCGGCTTTAGCACCACCGGCTGCACCACGTGCGGCATCTGCAGCATTGTCGGCAGCTTTTGCTGCATCATCCGCATGTCCTGCGGCTTTTGCGAACGCACTAGCAGCATCGTCTGCGTGTGCGCCAACAACGGCCAACGCTTTTGTTCCACTTACGGCGGTCTTTGTAGCAGATTTTGCTGCGATTTTTGCTACTGCCCGACCTGTCAACCTTAATGCTGATGCACCAAGTGACGCAAATTGAGCAATGAATCCTATTTTGTTCGCAATTTTTAATGCACGACCTGCTGTGTCATTTGGATCGCCACCCAATTGTCGTACGATGTCATCCCAATCGTTTGGTGAAACTTCACTTTGTAAATCTTCTGGTTCAAGATATTCAACCAAACGTGCCAACTGAACATCAATTTGATGTGATGTACTTGCTGATTTTAACGCATCTTGTACAGTTATTGCTTTGCCTGCCATCGTTTTTAACGTGTTTTTAGCACAACTTCTGTTGTTGCACGCAACAGCAATTTTGATAAACTCATCCGCACGTTGTTGCATTGCAGCACCTGTGGTTAATTCGGTTGCTAAACCTGTAATTTCAACCACAGCTAATGTACATCCCATAACCCCTTGAGCATTACCTATAACAACAGTTGCACAATCAGCTAAAGCGATTACAGATAATCCAATTTGAATACCGTTTTCTAATCTATTTTGTTCTTTAACATCAATCAAAACGCATTGGCCGTTTTGCCATTTGGTTCCAGATGATTTTGGATTTTCTGCTTTCAATTTAGCATTAACTTGTGAACATTGATTTTGATCCAAACCATGACAGTTTTTATTTGCATAAGCACCACCACTGATAATACAAGCCATACCAGATTCGCCAGCTTCACGTGTAGTTTTCCAAGATTCTGATAAATCATCAAATACAAAATCTACTGGCTGGTTTGTATATCTGACACCGTCTTTTGTACCAGTTAATCTGCAGGTTAATGTTTCGTCATCCCCCTCTATAACTCTCTTTTTGATGCGTCCATACGAATTATCACAATCAAAACCAGTTACAACAAAACCTTGACTTTTTATGTATTGTTTTAAATTGTCACGCAATCTTGTTGAACCACGTAATTGAATTTCATGATAAAAGACATAATTATCTATACCGTCTATTGTGTGTAGTGCTGAATCTACATTTTTACTATCTGTTTTGATGCCGTAATCAAATGAGCAAGAACCGTTTTTGGTTTCTGCTTTCATACCAAATCGTTTTGCTGCGTTTTGTAGTTTTGTTGTGCAGGCACCATGTATTACGTTGTTTGATGATTGTGGCAAACCGTATATCAATGCAATACCTCTAACAGTATTACGGAATTTTTTAGCATCTTTTGTTTCTACTGTATCGTCAAATTTAAATGTGTAATAAATTGATTTATCTAATGTCGAGCAATTGAAATAATCGTTTATTGTTCTCTTGTTGTGTGACGGATCGCAATAAATTGTATGACCATTTTTCTCTGTTGCATATAATTGTGCTAAACCTGCGGCCTCGTTTAATCCAACATCAAGATCACTAAATAATTTATCAATACAATATTCTTTTTTGCCGGTTTTTCCTTTGTACTGACGGCAAACATCATAATATTGCAAATTGGCGATTTTTTTATCTTGAGCATCTAACATTCTAGCTTTCGCGTTATCTACTTCTTCACGTGTGGCATTACATACTATACGTCCTTTTACACCACCAAAATTTCTTATTGCGTTACGAACTTTGCAACCTTTGACTGCTTTGCTTTCACAGAATTGCAATGCCTCTTCAGCCTTTGTGATGTTGGTCATGTTTGTATATTCTTTACGCAAACAATCGCCATTCGCATCTTTGTATTCGGTTACGCATGCACCTTTTTCTGATTGGAATCCGGGGTTGCAGGCATATGCTGCACATGTACAATTATAACCTTTACGGAATACAACCTCGCCACCGGCAATATTTGTTGAAGAACAAAAATCGCCGATACGCGTTTGGTCGCCTATTGATCTTAATCCATTTTGTTGTTTTCCATTTTCATCGTATGCTGCAGGACAAAAACCATCAAGAAATCCTTCTTCTACTTCTTGTTCTGCGTTTTCTAATAATTTTAATATAAAGTTACGGCATTGTTCGTATCCGGTTTGACGGTATGTATTAAAACCACCTGCACGACATACCTCAAATAAATTGGCAACAGAAACGGCACCCGTTTCTTGGTTCATTACCCTTGTGTATGTTTCTGCCATTTTTTCTTGTTTCTTTTCGTTCTCAACAAATTCGGGTATTGTTTGTGCCAAATTTTCCGCTGTAAATATATACTTTTGTTCGGTTCCAATGTACATCGTTGTGGCAGCAAATACGCTGACAAAACAGAAAAATCCAAATAAGCACGTCAGTATCTTTTTCATTTCAATACCTCCGTACATTTTTGTGCAACCGTTGCAACTTTCTTGATTGCTGATATTTGCGTTGCGTTGAATACGGTTGCGGTTGCTGATGCTACTGTTGTGGCACCGGACAATACGTTTGCCGCAGTATTTAAATTCTTTTCTTTTTGTTTGCCGGAATCCGTATTGTCGTCACGTATTTTATCAGTGTTTGCCATCGCTGATGTAACTGTTCCTGCAAGACCTGTTGTCGCACCTATAACTGATGAAATCATTGCACCCTTGGCTCGTTTGTTAATTGGGGATATGTCTACGTAGTCATATTCTTTACAGGCATCAGCTATCGTATTTGCCTCGCTTATATCTTCGCCGTTGAATCTGGCTTGCATAATTGAATCACGCAAGTTTTTGACGGCCAGTTTGCAATTATCTATTTGGGTCTGTAAATCGTCATCGACTTTATTGTTTCCTGCGATGATAGCACCGGCCACATTTGTTGCGGTACTGCCTGCGACCAATCCTGTGCGCCAATTACCTAATTTCTTTGATTGTTTGGTTAAAACGCTTATTTCGTCTTCAATTGTTTTTGTTTCGTCTTTATTGTCTTGATAATACTGATCTGTTTCACTTAATAATTCTGCACGATTTGGAGCGGTTATTGTTTGTCTTGATGTGAGTTCTTTTAACCTTGCCAATTTTTCTTCAAGGTTTGCAATTTGTTTATCTTTGCTGGCTTTCACTAAACCGACCACAGTTGCGCCCGCACCAGCTGCCGTTCCAACACCAGTTACTGCTGTGTTGATTCCGGCCATTTTTTTCAAATCTGCTAATTCATCATCTATACCTACGCATGCTGTGTACGTTGCACGCAAAGCATCGTCTAGTGGGAATACCTCTGCTTTAACAACTGTAGCAGATGTTAATGCAACTATGAGGCTAATAATTTTTGTGGTCGCCCCTCTCATTTAAATAAACTCTCTCACCATATTTATTTTCGTTTTGTTTTTGTATCCAAATTCCTAGAAAACATAGGTGTTGAAACAATTTTTACTTTGAATAAATAAAACCGTGGTTAAATTTACATAAAAAACGGTCGTCAGACACCTATAATTTCATAAATGATATTCTACTACTTTTTTCTTTTTTTTTCAAGATTTTTTTCATAAAAGTATTCACATCTGAATTCGTATAAATTTAACCACCGATATTTCTTTTTGATGTTACGTTTGCAAGATACTTATAAACTGTTGAAACACTCACTTTTAATTTCTTCGCTATTTTGGTTTTAGGTATCTTATTATCCAACATTTTTCGGATCTTTTCTGCTTGGCCGTCAAGTTTATGATTTTTGTTCTTGCTGCCTTTTTCACGCCCCAATCGTTGTCCATTTGCTCGTCTTCTTGCCAATGCTTCTTTGGTTCTTTGGCTTATCAGATCGCGTTCTATCTCTGCGGACAGACCAAATGCGAATGCCAGTACCTTGCTTTGGATATTATCGCCCAATACATACCCATCCTTGACCGTATAAACGCAGGCACCGATCCGCATGCAGTGTTCCAATATCCGCATTACCATAAATAATTTACGGCCCAGTCGGGATAATTCGGAACAAATAATCACATCGCCTGGTTTCAGTTTTTTAAGGCACCCACCCAGCGCACGTTTTTCTGGTTCCTTGGTTCCGGATATACCTGCATCTTCGATGTATTTATCAATGTGCAATCCTAAAGCTGCAGCTTTGGCCTCTATACCAAGTTTCTGATTTTCACAGTCTTGGTGATCTGTGCTAACACGAATGTAGCCATATATCATGTTTTACTCCTTGTTTTGGTTGGTTGTTATTATGTCTTTTGTTATAAACCTGTTGATTTTTTTGCGTTTTTGTGATATAATGCTCGGCATCAAGCGGACGGTTTTTTGACCGTCTTTTTTTGTTTTGCCCTGGCTCTGTGTCGGGGCTTTTTTTTAAACTATTTGGAGGAAATATGGCGAGCAATAGTTCCAAATTACTTCGCGCACGTTTGGCGAAGAATGACGAATTTTACACACAATATGCAGATGTCGAATCCGAATGCGACCATTACAGGTCGCATTTTTTTAACAAACAAATTTATTGCAACTGTGATACTGGCGATAGTGCCTTTGTGAAATATTTTAACAATCTAAAATCACAGGGGTTAATTCGGGATGTTTGGCATACTGGCGGCCTTGGTGGAGCTGATTTCCGAAGTCCGCAGTCTATTGAACTGCTAAAAAAGGCGGATTTGGTTGTTACGAATCCGCCTTTTTCTTTGTTTCGGGAGTTTATGTCTTTGATTCTCAGATACAACAAACCTTTCCTTGTCATCTGTAACAAGAATGCCATTGCATATCGTGAGCTGTTTGAACTGATTAAGACAAACAGGATCTGGCCTGGTATTCGCAGGTGGGCTGGCGGCATGCGTTTTATCGTGCCTGATTCTGATCAAACGAGAGAGGTACCAGCAATATGGCTCACAAATTTGGATCATGCTTGCAGACCCGAGTCATTACATCTGTCGTGCCACTACAGCCCTGAATCTTTTCCCAGATATGACAATGCCAGCGCAATCAATATTGATAAAACGGCATCAATTCCATGCGATTATGATGGCATTATGGGTGTACCAATTACATTCATTGAAAAATACTGCCCGACACAATTTGAAATTCTGGGGCTTGATAAGGACTTTACAACGGACGGTGGTGCCGGCATCGTAAATGGTCATCGTATTTATTCACGAATCTTTATCAGAAAAAAACTTGATACAATCACATAATTTGGTTAATACTGTAAATATGATAAAACGTATATTGTCATTTGTAATTACCCTGGCTGCAGTTTTTTGCGTTTCGTTTTCAGTCTATGCTTTTGAACCAAAAGATTTAGATTCTTATAGTGCATTTGCCGTCAAGACGATGAAAGCCACCGATACTATTCG
>Ga0310786_10002960_pt1 | contig 25239 bp, 25 predicted proteins | sample AusTroGonzalo_MG_FD_203881 | JGI IMG/M metagenome (GOLD analysis project Ga0310786, IMG submission 203881) | Bovine rumen microbial communities from tropical cattle in Woodstock, Queensland, Australia - Gonzalo_03 (v2) (version 2) | ecosystem: Host-associated > Mammals > Digestive system >...
GGAGATGAATTAAGGAGACGTATCCAACATGATTCGTTAAATTTTAAAACGTATGTTTTGCTTGACGGGAAAAAACTCGTCGGTACAGGATCGGTCAGTATTCGTCAAAAAAAAGCGTGGTATGTCAATGGAACTGTTGCTTATTTTCTTTGTAATGGGATTATTCCGGAGTATACAGGAAGAGGTCTAAACAAACTGTTGTATCAGAAACGAGAAGAATTCGGGTATATGAATAATTGTATTCTGATTTATTATGATACGGCAGAAGGGAATAAGTTTAAACAGGAGATAGATATAAAGAAAGGGTTCAGAAAAGTAGATTATTTTGCGTCAAAAAGCAAACACTACTCTGTTGTATTGGCTAAATGGTACGGAAAATGCCCCTATTCTAAATTGTACTGCCGCATTAGATTCTTACTAAAAAAAGTATATATACAATTACGATTTAAGCCAGGTAAGATCCGTCGTCTTATATGAATTGTAAGAGTTCCTTTTTCAAGATTTTATCATGTAGTCTTGTGATAGGGTTCTGCCTTGTCTTGTCCATTGTTTCCTGTTCGAAAAGCCCAATAGGAGGTCAAGGTGATCCTTCATACACAGAATTGCACAAGAGGGAAATGAATATATTGATTATCGGGAACTCATTTAGCCGTGACGCTTTCAGTTATTCTCCTATCTTGACTGAATTATCGTGCCGTGGAATTCAGATTAATATGAGTATTCTCCAAATAGGTGGTGTGGATCTTGATACTCATTACAGAGGTATTATTAATGATGATGACGTCTTCATTTTGGATCAATATACCACCCAAAGAGGGAAATGGATTAGCACAAAGAACGTCCGCGCCAGCTCTATTTTAGATTCATTTAAGTGGGATTTAGTTATCTTACAAGATGGGGCCTCTTCTTCAAGAGACTACACCTCTGTTCGCCAAAACATTATAAATGTTAAAACGGGTTTAGGTAAATCAAGTTCAGCGGCAGAATACGCTTTTATGATTATTCCTCCTTTTATAGAAGGATCCGCCTCGTTAAAAGGATTGTCGCCTAATAAAGATTTCCTCGACCTTTATGAATGTGCAAACAGATTGCTCAATGAAAAGTTCGTCGATTATCTAATCCCTTGTGGGACCGCTATCCAACATGCTCGTAATACTTACTTGGATTCCCTAGGAGATTATGGGCATCTGAGTTACGATGGGCGTCATCTTCAAGAGGGGATCCCTTGCTTGATTGAAGGATATGTCGCAGCACAATTCTTTATTGATTTTGCGGGTAACGAGGGATCAATAGAAGACAATGAACTGATAATAACATCATCTTGGGTGAAGGATAAACGTATTCCAGGACAGCACGGGGATGTGATAACTGGGACGAAGGCTGATTATGATTTATGTAAAGAATGTGCTTTATTGGCGATTCAGTATCCTGGCTCCTATGATAACAATCTAATGCGATGCCGCTTCTCTAATCTTTTCCCTTTAGGAGAATTCGGATTAGAGGCACATCGTGGCTTTTCTTCGGAATTCCCTGAAAATACCGAACTGTCTTTCATCGAAGCCGGCAAAAATGAATATTATTCTGGAATTGAGACTGATATCCAAATGACCAAAGATGGGGTCTTGGTATGTATTCACGACGATACTATCTCAAGGACCACCGCAGGGGAAGGACGAGTTTCAGACATTTCTTTTAAAGAACTGCAGAGTTATTATATTGATGGAGGAGACGGTTGGAGTGATAAATATGCTCAACAGTTTAGAGTCCCGACATTCTCTAAATATTTGGAGATATGTAAGGAGTTTTCCAAGATTCCATATGTGGAAATCAAAAATCTTCCCAATAGAGTCGTTGATATAATTGTACAAGAACTACATGACGCGGGCTTTTCTGACGGTGAATTCGTTTTGACCTCATTTGAGTTATCCTCTCTGAAGTATGCTGCGACAATATGTGATACCCCTTTGGAGTATATGAAGCGATCTTTCTCAGATAATGAGTTATTAAACTATTTGGATTATCCGAATCTTGTCCTTCGACCCAAAGCGGACGCTATTAGTCAGTCTTTCGTTAATCGTTGTGCGCAATTAGGGTTTCTAGTGGAGTGTTATGGGATTCCTGCAGGAGATAAAGCATTATTAGAAAAGCTCATAGATTTCGGAGTGGAGGGTGGAACTTGTAATTCGTGGAAGGGCCTGTTTTAATGAAAAACCCAATGATAAATAGTTTATTTAGAAACATACGGAATAGGACATTGTTTGATATCCTCAAAGCTCGATTGTCGCAATGGGGGAATTCTAGGTTTGATAGATTCATCTCCCATTATGTTAACAATCACCAACTAGTTGAGGGGACCATCGTTATTATGAGTAGGCCGGATTATTCTGATAATGCCAAAGCGTTGTCAGAGTATATGAGAGATAATGGCTATTTTGATCGTTATCGCGTCTATTGGCTGGTTGCCGACAAAAAGAGTTGTGAAAACAAGTATCCTGATGCTGGTGTTACTTTTCTTCAGATGTATAATTGGGCGGGTATTTATAAGAAGAAGACATTGGAAATTTATCTGACTGCCCAACGTGTAATGGCGACACACGTTTTTTATGTTCCTAAAGCATTGAGTAATAAAGAGCAAAAACGATATTTATTATGGCATGGCTGTGGGTATAAAGACAAAGGATGGACCAAGTTCATTCCCAATAATTTCGATAAAGTCTGTGTGTCTGGGCCTCTGTTTATTGAGTCTAAAAAGAAGTATTGGGGAATAGATGAGAGTGTGATTATTGCTAAAGGATATCCTAGGTACGATTGGATCGAATCGGAATGTCGTAAAGCCGCACTGTTCAGAAATCAATTATGTGGTAACAATTCAAAGGTCATTATATGGATGCCCACTTTTCGAAATGCCGCGGGATTTCAGGAACAGAGTATATCTGAATTCCCAATAATGTCAAATCGAAAAGACTGGGAAACACTTAATGAATACTGCAATCAGAAGAAGGTCCTACTTCTTATTAAATTGCATATGTATCAAAAAGAGTATAGAATTGATTTTTCTTCTTTTTCAAATATTGTTAGAATCACGAATACTGATTTTTCAGATAATGATATCGAGCTATATGAGTTTCTGGCATATACAGATGGGTTAATAACAGATTATTCTTCTACGGCAATCGATTATCTTCTTGTAGATAAACCTATTGCTTTTGCTCTTGATGATTATGATGCTTATAAATCCTCTCGTGGTTTTGTGTTTGAAGATCCTAGAGTTTATATGCCTGGTCATAAGTTATACAATTTGAATGATTTGTTATTGTTTATAAATGATTGTTCCCTTAATAATGATCCTTTCGAAGAAGAGAGACATTGTTTGCGTGATATCGCAGTTTATAAATCGGGGAACTATTGTAAAGAGATACTCGAAACACTTGATATTCGTTGAAATATAAAGATGGAGAAGGACACGACCTTTTTAATATCCGAGAAGATAAACAGATCCCTTCGGGAAAAGTATAATCCAGACTCTTCAAAACTAAGGAGAGACCAACTGAAATTATTGTCTATGCTAGATGTAATAGACGGTATTTGTCGTGAGAACAATATTCAATACTGGTTAAGTTCAGGTACCTTATTGGGTTGTGCTCGCCACGGAGGGTTTATTCCTTGGGATGATGACATGGATATTTTTATGCTGAGGAAAGATTATAGAAAAATCGACAAATTACTCCGAAAATACGATTCCCCGTTGTATGTTTTTCATACACGTCATACCGATCCCGATTATGTGAACTTATTCGGGAAATTCAGAGAAAGGAATGGACGGATTCATTCAAGTAGTCCCAGATATAAGTATTATAAATATGCAGGTATAGGGCTTGATATTTTCCCTGTGGAAAAAACCTCATACCTCGCCGCAAAGATCTCGGGAATCACGTACAATAAGGTGATGCAGAGCACATTGTTTATCTCGAATCAAGTTATCAGGCATCTTTACACACGAGCACTTGAATGCTTATTTGCCTGTTTCTTTTTCCCTTTGATGCGACTTCTGGGGCTGATTAACCTTAATAATGAGTTCCATTTAGCGCTAGGGATTGGTTGGCCTGAACAAACAGTTCTTTTAAAACATACATTTCCGTTAAAGAACGCATTTTTCGAAGGTAAACCGTATCCTGTCCCCAATAATATAGATGAATATCTTACTTCGTTTTATGGCGATTGGAAAAAGTTGCCTTCAGAGGAAAGAATTATGAGTTCCATTCATTGTCAAGAATATAAAGAGGAGATAAATAAGAATGAGCAGGTTAAAGCATAGTATCGAGCAAGGCCTGGCGGAATTTGCACATCATACGGCTATTGCTTTCCCCATTATTAAAAGATTGTTTTCTCCGCTATATAAACTTCTATACAAGGACCACAATCAAGCGAAGAAAAATCGATTATTCTTGAAGAATGGATTGGATACCTTGAGGGAGTTTGATAAATGTATGACAGAGAATGGTATTTATTATACTTTGGCGTTTGGAACTATGCTGGGGGCTGTTCGCGAGCATGGTTTCATAAAGCATGATTTGGATATTGATGTTTTTGTTTACAACGAAGACTACTCGGATTCTTTGCAGGCTAAGATGAAGAAATATGGTTTTGTTTTGATTCATTCTTTTGTCGTGGATGACGGGAATCTTGGAAGAGAGGAGACATACTTGTATAAAGGCATAACCATCGATATTTTTTATATCTATCCTCCAATTAATGAACTGCCTTATTGTTGTGATTTCCTGGCATATGAAAATATGTCAACTTTCAGGGAGAGTATGAGGAAATGTGGCGGAGTTTTAGCAAGGAGAATTGAATTGCCCTTGGTTAAGAAACGCAAACTTGTAGCATTCGAATCTACGGAATTCTATGTCCCAATCAATGCTGAAGAGATTTTGGAATTCCGATATGGTAAAGATTATATGCAGCCTAATCCGCATTGGGAAGTCAGAAGTCACGATACGCATATCATTGAATGGAGGGATAAGGTTGGTATCTTCACCGATTATGAATAACCTGTATTGGCTTTATCTATGGATTCTATTCTTTATTCACTAGAGCAATCCCCGGGATTAGTAGCGTCGAATATTTTTATTGTTCTTCTCGTCTTTTTAATGATGAGACGTTCTTTGATTTCGCCAAGGAGTATTCGTTCGTCCTATCGGTTTTTTGTGACATTATTACTTTTCATATTTGTCCTTTTTTCTTTCTGGGGATCTGATTGGTTCCATTATAGAACTGCCTTTTTGAATCTAAGACTTGGATATGCCGGCCATATAGAGAATATATATGTTTGGATAAGTCAGCATTTAGCCTATGATTACCTGTCATTCAGATTTGTCATATGGGGGACAGCCTTGATTCTCCTACTGCTCACATTAAAAAGACTATCAATTAACTATAATTTGGCATTGCTCTTTTTAGGATCAGTTTGGATATTATGGTTTTCTTATGCGAGATTCAGTTTGGCTCTTTCCTTGGTCTTTTGGGGAATAGCATTAATATATAAACCCTGGAAAACCAAAACGGTTTCTTATATAGTTGGTCTATCTGCCATCGCATTGTCTGTGTTTTTTCACAAGACGGCTCTATTCGTCGTGGCAATTACGCTCATAACAATGGTATTCAAGAATATGTACAGCAAAGGGCGTATATATTTACTGATACTTCTTACTCCTGTTATTATTGGTGGATTCAGATTCTTTATTAAACAGTATATGGCAATCGATTTTGATGATGCCGAGGATGAGTTTCTCATAGCCCGTGGTCAGAATTATCTATTAAGAGGATTTTCAAAGATTGGTATTGGAACCAGAATACAGAGAATTCTTGAAATAGCTCCTTATTATCTTTTAACATATCAGTGCTTCCGTATTCAGTCTTCTCCTCGTTACAAACGGCTTCCACCGGACATCTCTTTTTTCATTGCACTATTGTTTCTTATGGTGTTTGTGTCGAGTTTGTTCCTGTTGAACATAGATTTGAATACCTCGGTGATTTATATAAGATTTATGCGTTTCTGTTGTGTCCCGGCCGTCGTTTTAATGTCATATTTTTGGGAGAATTCAATATATCGCCGATTGAATAGGTGGACATATCTTATTGCATTGATGGGGACTGGATACACTATGCTTTATTCTTTATATATCGCTATTAAATGAGATTTACGCATACGATATCGCTTTTAAGGGCATACAGTATTATAAAACATATAGAACACTTTTAACACTTATGAGATTAATCGATATAATAAAACTTGTATTTAAGTCACAAATATCTATTAATAAAAGAATTAGAATGGGAGGAGGTAAGGTCGGGAATAATGTTGACATCATAAGTAGTCATATAGATATGCTTTCTCCAAAGCTTATTTCAATTGGAGACAATGTGACCTTATCTCACGTAAACTTGCTTGTTCATGATGCGAGTACAAAGAAAACTCTAGGGTATACCAAATTTGGAAAGGTTACTATTGGTGATAATGTATTTGTCGGTTTAGGAACAATTATTCTTCCAGGAGTTGAAATAGGTAATAATGTCGTAATCGGAGCAGGTAGTGTAGTCTCTCAAGACATCCCTTCTGATTCTGTTGCTGTGGGGGCTCCCTGTAAACCGATTGCTTCTTTTGAAAACTATATGAAAAAGTCCGAGGATATTATCCGTGAGGGTTTTTCCCTTGATAAATCTCCTTCGGAACTTTCGGAGAAAGAGACTGACTCAATCCTGAAGGAATTACAGGATACGAGGTATTTTTACTTGCGCTGACCCTTGACTTTTAGGCGCTTAGCAGTGTAATATGAGGATCCTTCACATCCATCCTTCAATGCAAGGAGGGGGCATTGAATCTATGATCTGCGGTCTTGCCAATAAGATGGCGGAAAGCAATAGTGTAACGGTGTGTTCGATTTTTAAACCAAATAAGACCGATATTTTTTGGAACAAGTTATCAGGGTCGGTTAAGAGAGAGACTTTGGGAAAAGAAACACCGGGTTTTTCTCCCTCTTATTTATTTAAGATTCTCAAGTATATCCAAAAAGGCAAATACGACATCGTTAATATTCACGGGGCTTTCTACTATTATTTTTTGAGTGTGCTGATTCTCCATAAGTCAGTTCAATTTGTTTATACATTTCATTCTGATGCATATATGGAGAACAGTTCTAGAGATAAACAAATACTACCACTGAAGAAATATGCATTGCGTAAAAGTTGGATTCATCCCGTGACGATTTCTGAGGCATCCCAATCTTCATTCCGAGCGTTGTATAAAGTCGAGAGTTCTTTGATAGAAAATGGTATTCCGAAGCCGATAGTCAGCGATAGATCGTCGTTCATTAATGACCTTAAAACAAGCCCAGACACGAAAGTATTCTTTCATCCTGGCCGTATCACTCAAGCAAAGAATCAAGTAGTTTTGTGTAGAGTGTTTAAACGACTAATTGAAGAGAAAGAAGATGTATTATTGTTAATTGCGGGAAGCGTGCAGGATCAGTGTATTTTTTCTCAAATTAATGAGTTTTTTTCAGATAGGATCATTTATCTAGGAGAGCGGAACGATGTCCCCGATCTATTTGCCTCGGTTGATGGCTTTTGTTTACCAAGTATCTGGGAGGGATTGCCAGTAACCTTGTTAGAAGCATTGTCTGTTGGTTGTATCCCGGTTTGTTCCCCGGTTGGGGGTATCGTTAATGTTATCGAGGATGGGTATAATGGCTTTTTATCCAAATCTAGTAAGGAAGATGATTATTATGTAGCTATGAGGCGTCTGCTTGCACTGAATAGCGATCAACTGAAGCAGCTGAAGTCAAATGCGAAGAAATCGTTCGAAAAATATGATATTTCTTTAACTGTTGAAGAATACTTGATGCTTTATAATAAGCTTATATCGAGTTAGTAACATAATGGATATATCAGTTATCATCCCAACATATAAGCCTGGAGAATACATTTGGAGTTGTCTGGACTCTTTTTGTGCTCAGTCAATGCCTAAAGAGTCTTTCGAAATTATTGTCGTCTTGAACGGCTGCAAGAATCCCTATGATGCGGCTCTCCGAGAGTATTTTTCTTCTCATCCCGACTTGAACTGGTATTATATCCAGACAGATATTCCTGGAGTCAGTAATGCGCGGAACTTGGCATTGGACTCTTGCAGAGGGGAGTATGTGGCATTTGTTGATGATGATGATTATGTCTCGCCATCTTATTTGGAGGAACTATTCGCTCGCTCATCGGCAGATACAATTGCTCTTTGCTATCCCTATGCATTCCACGATGGATTCCCGGAGAAGCAACTCTCTTACGAGATCACTGATGCGTATGAGCAGTATAGTGGTAGAGGGAAAATAAAAGCACTGAGCGTCAGGAAGTATTTCTCGGGACCTTGTATGAAGATGATCCCTATTGCATATATAAGTGATCGTCGTTTCGACATCCGTTTCAAGAACGGTGAAGATTCTTTATTTATGTTCTTGATTTCAGACCGTATGGAATGGGTGAACTTTACATCTAAACAAGCAGTCTATTACCGTCGTTTCCGCGCCAATAGTGCTGTTACTTCTAAGCAGAGTGTTGGCGATGTCATTAAGAATTGCAGGGCCAGGATACGAGCGTATACTGGTATCTACTTCAGTAATCCATCACGGTATAGTTTCAGGCGATACTGTATGTATTTGCTGGGGACGGTACATATAATGGTATCTCGCTTATTAACCGGTAAAATATGAGACGTCGTTTATCTACCATGCTTTTTATATCCACAATTCTGTTAATTGGTGGATGTGTTTCAACAAATAGAGTTGTTGAGAGCGGCCCGCTTAATCCTCTTTCTTTCGGCTTGACTCAAGCTCGGACTGGGAAGGATCGTTATAAAGTCTTATTGGCGACTCATCAAGAGGCAATACGAAGAGGGGTTGGCGTCTCTTACAAGGGGATTGAGTCCATTGATTTGGAAATACCACAAGACATGAAAAGCATTCCTTTACCCGATTATACGGATTTTGCTGGTGTGACCATCAATGTCGTCAACAATTACAAGAGTATGGTCTTGTTTACTCTTTCTGCTACAGGAAGACCGATTGCTATTCCCGCAAGCGACATTGACAATGGGGTTTTTACCAATGTCCCTGAACTTTCTAAAGGTTGTTACCTTTTATCTGTAAATGATAAAAAACCATGGGTGGATAAGCGAATTGGATATGATTACAGCCACATCCGTCGTGATGTGTTTTTCATAGAGGATGGGAAAAGCGATGGCCCTCCCATTATGCCTTATAACAATGTGAATTCTTCTCCGTCGTGTTCCTTTGTCCCTGTCTCCGGAAGACAAAAGGTGATTAAGAACCTTCACATCATTAGATCTAATAAGTCGACTCAGATTACCAAGGTATTCAAGATTTCACTTCAAGATAATGTTCTTATTTCAGATTTAGTCATCGAGACGGATAATCCTCGTGAACTATTTGCGGATGGTGCGATATCTATCTCGAACTGTACCAACATTACCTTGGAAAACATATATGCGCGCGGCTCTTATTCACGGAAGAATAAATATGGATATGTCTTCGAGCTTAACAATTTAGCGAATCTGTGTGTCCGGAATGTCGATGCTTTTGCAAATTGGGGCGTTTTTGGGAATAACAACTTGAGGCAAGTTTCTCTTGAAGGGTGCAAATTAAACCGTTTCGATATCCATTGTTATGGCCGCGACGTGACTTGCAAAAACTGTGATTTTTCGAATCTTTATAACCAGTTTTCCTCGACATATGGACATATTATCTTCGATCATTGTCGCTTTACTTCCTTTACGCCATATCTAAATGCTGGATCCTACAATGCTTTCGTCCCTGTTGACATAGAATTCAAGGAGTGTGAGTTTAATCTGGATTCAAAGCATAATAGTATTGTTGGGCTGACCGGTATATCTGACGAGGAGAATTCCCGTCCTGAGCTAGTGGAGAAATGTTTACCGAATGTATCTCTTATTGGATGCACAGTGAACATTGAAGATGGTATGAAGAATTGGTATATCATTAACCCTGGAACGGTCGGGTATAAGAAATCTCTGGGACATATTTCCGAAATTAAGATAGAGAGAACTGTTTCAAATGCCCCGGAAAAGGCTATGAAGGTTTTTTCACGTGAAGTAAAGTCAAGGAATGCTATCAAGGTTAAAACTAGAAATATGAGATTTGCAGGTAATGAGTAAATTAACAATAGGCGTAATTGCTTACAAACTGCTTCATCCCAAAGTCAAGTATGAAGATATTCCCTATTGGTACAGAAGATCCTTATTTGGGGAGATTTGGCATCTTATCAGAAAAGGGATTTGCCAGAACATAGCACCAAATTGTACAATCAATTTTGTCCGTTTGTTTTGGTATCGTTTGTGCGGTTTTAAGATAGGGAAGGGCACGTTTATCGGGATGAAATGTTATCTTGATGATTTATGTGTTAAGGAATTGGTCATAGGCAATCATGTCACGATCTCATATGGTGTATACTTCGCTTGCCACGGTATTAGACAAGGGCACAATAAACTTGTTATTAAGGATCATGCATACATCGGTATGCGTGCAAGCATCATAGCACGTCAGGATTTGGAGATTGGAGAGAATGCAATTGTCGGAGCAATGGCTCTCGTGAATAAGACGGTCCCGGCGAATACGATTGCTATAGGAGTGCCTATTTGTATAAAAGAGACTTCAAAGGTCACGAAAGAATGCAAGACTACGGATTAGTATCAATTATCACACCCTCGTGGAATTGTGCGCAATTCATCTGTGACACAATTAATTCTGTCCGGGCTCAAACCTATCAGAATTGGGAAATGATAATTGTGGATGACTGTTCCACCGATAATACAACGGAGGTTGTGCGACCATACGTTGAGATTGATTCGCGAATTCATTATTATTTGAATGATGTAAATTCTGGGGCGGCCAAATCTCGCAATAATGCTTTAAAAAAAGCTAGAGGGCGTTGGATTGCGTTTCTTGACAGTGATGATTGTTGGGAACCCACAAAACTAGAGAAGCAGATACGGTTCATGGAGAATAATGGATATAAGTTTTCTTATACCAGCTATTCTGAAATAGATTCAGAAGGGAATGAAACTGGAATATATGTTTCTGGCCCACCTCGTATCACTAAGGCTGGAATGTTTGCTTTTTGCTGGCCGGGATGTCTGACGGTTATGTACGACGCCTCAACTGTAGGTCTAGTTCAGATTGAAGACATCAAAAAAAACAACGACTATGCGATGTGGTTGAAAGTCTGTAAGATAGCAGATTGTTATTTGTTGCCTGAGATTTTGGCAAAGTATCGTCGAGGAAGAATCGGATCCGTAAGTACTCACTCCATTTTTACAATGATAAAATGGCATTACAAATTGTTCCGTGACGCTGAACATATGAGTATTACATCCTCCCTTTGGCATACTTGCATCAATCTGGTATGCGGATTATATAAAAAACAGAGGTACGTTAGAAAAGTTACTGTAACGCGATGATTCTTAAATGGATATTTGACCGTTTGGTATCATTCTTTGGATTATTGATACTTTGGCCACTTCTGGTCATTATCGCAATTCTTGTTAAGGTTAAGATGCCCGGCGGCCCAGCATTCTTTACTCAGAAGAGGGTAGGAAAGAATGGCCGTTTGTTCACCTTGTTTAAGTTCAGGACGATGATTAACGCAACGAACAAGGCTTGGTCTTCTGTATCAGTTGCTGGAGAGAGTCGCATTACACCTCTGGGCGCCAAACTCCGCAAGTATAAGTTAGATGAGTTACCCGAACTGTGGAATGTCCTTATTGGAGATATGAGTTTTGTCGGCCCTCGTCCAGATGTCCCGGGTTATGCGGACGCATTGACTGGAGATGACAGAGAGGTGCTAAATCTACGTCCCGGCATTACAGGCCCCGCGTCTTTAAAATACCGTGATGAAGAAGATATTCTTGCCCGGGTTGCGGCCGAAGGCTCTAATCCTGTAAAGTATAATGATGAAGTGATTTTTCCTGACAAAGTTAGGATTAATAGATACTATCTTCACCATTATTCGTTCTGGATAGATATCTGGTTAATCATAGCCACGGTGCTTGGTAAACATATCGAGTACGGAGGGGAAATAATATAGAAGAGTAATAATATGTCTAAACGTATTTATCTCTGCCTCGCCCATATGAGCGAAGCAGGCCTTGAACAAAAATACATCCAAGAAGCATTTGATACCAATTGGGTCGTCCCACTTGGTCCGAACGTAAATGGCTTCGAGAAAGATTTAGAGGATTTCGTGGGTCAGAATAAGCGAGTTGTCGCTTTGTCCTCTGGTACTTCAGCCGTGCATTTGGCACTGATCGCTTGCGGTGTTGGCCCCGGCGACGAGGTTCTGGTGCAGAGTTTCACCTTCTGCGCTTCATCTCATCCGATTACTTATCTCGGTGCTACACCGGTGTTCATCGACTCGGAAAATGATACTTGGAATATGGATCCAGATCTGCTGGAAGAAGCTATCAAGGATCGAATCGCGAAAACGGGCAAAACGCCGAAGGCGATTATACCGGTGGCGCTGTATGGTATGCCGTACCGGATTGACCGGATTATGGAGATCGCGGATCGCTACGGTATCCCGGTGATTGAGGATGCTGCGGAGGGTTTTGGCTCCAGATTCAATGGCCAGGTCCTGGGCACATTTGGCAAGTATGGCGTGCTGTCTTTCAACGGTAATAAAATGATTACGACCTCCGGCGGTGGCGCTTTGATTACTCCGGATGAAGAATCCTGGCGTGAAGTGATGATGTATGCGACGCAGTACCGGGAGAGCTATCCGTACTATCAGCACGAGAAGATTGGCTACAACTATCGGATGTCCAACATCTGTGCAGGTATCGGCCGTGGCCAGATGACGATTGTGAACAATCATGTTGCTCACCATCGGAACGTTCAGAAGTTGTATGAGGAATTGTTAGTGGATATTCCTGGGATTAAGGTTCACGCACAGCCGACGACAGGGGAGTTTGAGAGCAACTATTGGCTTTGCACCATTACCATCGATCCTTCGGTACGAATAAAAGGGCAGGAGAATGCGTATAAGACAATTGTCAAGGGTGCAGTTGGCGGAGCTGCCGGTGTGATACATATGGCGGATTCCGCGACTACTGATTGCCAGCCGAACGATAATGTTGAGGCGCTGCGTGTGGCCTTGGACGATGCCGGAATTGAAGCCCGCCCCGTCTGGAAACCGATGCACAATCAGCCGGTTTACAAAAATGCTCCAGCTTATGTGAATGGTGTATCAGAGTCGATCTTCAAGATCGGTATGTGCCTTCCTGCTGGGCCTTATGTGAGTGATGAGGATGTGAGGTATATAGTGGATTCTATTAAATCGGCCATTGATTGAAGGAGTTTTCGTTTTTGTAACGGAATAGTCATATTAAAGCATTTTTAACTTTACTCCGTGCTGGTGAAAGGTGTTAGAAACAACGATTGGGAGAATGAATTAAGCCGGGTTTTGCCATATCCCATTATGCGTAGTCACAAGACAAAAACCTTTTCCCCACGAATCTTGCTAGTGTTTTTGCTAGTTTTATCATCATTTTCTTGTGATAAAGGGGCCGCATTGGTTAGAGATGAAGATGAATTAAGGACGGTAATACTTAAGGCGAAATGGGGAAACCAAACCGTGGATTCATGGACGTTTGAATCTGGTAAAACTGTATTCACTTTTTCTGATGGGAACACTATTCGCCTTTCAAATGATAGGACCTCGGTTTTTACTTTAAATGAAAATGGTTTCTGGGAGCTGGGGAAAGAAAAATCATCAATAACGGTGGATGAGGTTTCGAAGGAGGAGATGGTTAAAACTTTATGCTCAAATAATGGGAAAGCCATTCTAAATATTGTCGAAGGATATACGGACTGGACTTTTATTTTTCACGCTGGGGAATATATAACTCTGCTAAAATCTTTGTTTATCTATGATCCGGATTTAGTGGTTCGTGGTGTTAACCATAGAGGATATAACACGATAGCACCAGAGAACACGCTTCCAGCCTTTCGTTTATCACGCCTAAAGGGGTTTAAGCACGTGGAAACGGATGTCCGTTTTACTTTAGATGGCATTCCGGTCCTACTGCACGACAAGACAATAGATAGGACTTCTACTGGAAGTGGAAATGTTGGAGATTATTCTTATGAGCAGATTCGAATGTTGGATTTCGGGGGATGGAAATCTATAAACTATAAAGATACTGTTATCCCGACCTTAGACGAATTTCTTTCTCTTTGCTCAAAGATAGGACTGGAACCGGACATAGAACTCAAGGAAGGATCGCAAAAACAGATAGAAGAGATTGTCCGGAAAGTAGATGATTATGGTCTAAAGGGGAAAGCGACCTATATTTCTTTTTCAACGACACTTCTGAAGTACGTTCTTGAAGCAGATCCGACAGCACGAGTTGGCTTTCTGAGTTCAGTAATCAGTGAAAGTGTAATAAATAGTGCGCTGTCTCTTCGGTTAGAATCCAATGAAGTATTTGTCGGGGCCTCCGATTATAGTGAATCTGCTATCGCGCTTTGTAAAGAAGCCAACCTTCCTCTTAACGTTTGGGTGGTTAATTCGGAGAATGCTATTTTAGCACTACCCTCTTATGTCTCTGGTGTTACCAGTGACAAATACCACGCGGGGCGTATAGTTTATGAATCTCAGCATGGAAGAAAAGACGAATCGGTCATAGGAATAGCTCATAATATGATTTGAACGTCGACATCCTGTATTGTTGGCTTCTTTCGAATGAATTGCTTGAATGAAGACGAGAAGTATTTTATTGATAATTATGTGATTCTTAGTAGATGAATCGGACGTTATTGCCGTTGTTGTTTGTCTTTTCTTCACTGATTTCTTGTGAAAAGGAACCGGAAAATCCGGAGGAATTAATTGCCCGTCGCGTTATTATCAACCCGTACGAAGGGATAGACTTTCATACGGCGTCCAGAGTTAAAGCGATTACCCACGAACACATCTACAGGGAGAGTCAAGTCAAGTATGCCTATGACCGTGGAATCCGATATTTCGCCTGCGTGAATTATTTCCCGGCCTGTCCCTCCTATCCCTTGAGCGGGTGGAGTTACGAGTATGAGGATTATGTCTCACCTACGGACTTGACATTGGCAAAGTTCACCTATACGGGAAGCATTCCTTCTTTTGTCGATAAGAACGGAAACGAAATCAAAACGGACGATTTGGTCCAGCTTCCCAATGCCGAGCATGCCTTCTATTCCAATACTGGGAATATGCATTTCAATGTGTTGGGGAGCATGTTCGGTGAATGTACCAACGGAAATAGGACCGGATCGGAATGGTCGGAGTCTTTGCTCGGAATGAAGAAGAACAAATGGTACAGTGATCATCCAAAGTGGGATATCAGTGATATCAATAGGCAGTACCTGGATGAATCCAACCAATTGTTCAAGGGCAAGGTTTTCGGGACGATCAATCATACGAGCAACCGCCATTATGTTACCAAGATGCTGGATGAATGTCCGGGTGTTTTCAAGGCGGTTGAGATTGTCAACCAAGGAATGGCCGAATCAAGTTGGGCGAAGTATCAGGAGATGTGGGACGAACTGCTGAGTGAGAATAGAAGGGTTTGGGGCGTTTCTGTGATAGACTGGCAAGTCGAAGGGCCGGAAGGGAATCCTAAACTTGGTGCTTGTAATGTTTTGTTGATTCATGATTACGAAGGTCAGTCGAATCTGCGGAAATCGGAGATGGGATTAGATGCATATATCGCTGGTAGCTTTATCCCTTCCGGTCTTGCCGACAATGATGTCGTCGACTTCGTTGTCACGAGCACATCGGCCAAACTCCAGGTGACGGGACATCCTTCTCGGATGGTTGTGGTGACTAATCGGGGGAAGAAGGAGTATAAAGGAACAAACGAAATCGAATATACCTACGGTTGGAAGGATACCTACGTCCGGTTCGAAGCCTGGTATCGGGACGAAAAGGGGACTCTTCAGGATTATCTTTTCACCAATCCGATCTTCATCGAGTATGCAGATGAATGAGCGAGAATTACTGTTAACTCTTCTACGTGCGGCGCTGCTTCCGGACTATTCCAGTGAGAATCTGCCGGGATCTATCAATTGGCAAACCTTAATCGACGAAGCCGGTCGCCAAGGCGTCTCCGTCCTTGCCAGTGATGGCCTTCAACGTCTGTACGACGCTGGAGTATACAAGGCCCATGACGAGAAGGATATGCGACGCCTCAAGGCACGTTGGTTCGGCAAGACGATGAAGTACGAGCATCGGTACGCCGGGCAGGTGGCTGCGGCGAAGAAGATGGGTGAGTGGTTGGCATCGACAGGAATCCAGATGGTTGTCTTGAAGGGTTTTACGGTGTCGGAGTGCTATCCGATTCCCGCACATCGATACAGTTCCGATTTGGACTGCTATCTAATTAAGGATGGGGAACATATGGATGCTTATGAACTTGGGAATCAGGTGATGGAGAAGCATGGGCTTAAGGTTGATCGTGGCTATTATAAGAATAGCGCATTTGACCTGCCGGGCCTCCATGTCGAAAACCACAAGTTCTGCACTCCTTTCCGTGGGAATAAGACATTGACACAGTTTGAACGATTGATTCAAGGCTTGGCTCTGGCAGGACCGACAACTCCTATTGGTGAAACTGGGCTTATGGCTCCACCGCCCATGTTCTCGGCCTTATTCTTGACGGAGCACGCATATTCTCATTTCCTGCATGAGGGATTGACACTTCGGCATATATTGGATTGGGCGCTCTTCCGCCGCAAGCATGCCTCCGATTTGGATGAATCCCAATTCGAGGCATTTTGTGCAGATTATGGCTTCTCCCGTTTCTTGTCATCTATTAACGCGGTTGGGGATTACGTTTTGGGCTTGCGAGCCATTGACGACCTGACTCCCGTTGATCGACGTTTCTTAGACGATGTTTGGAATGGACTTTCTCTGCACCACGGAAAGAAAGGGCTGAGTGTCCGGATCTTTTTGGTTGGCAATATTGTTCGTGCGGCATGGAAGTATCGCGCATTCTCTAATATCTCGATGCTAAGAGCCGTGTGGATTTCGGTGAAGGGATTCTTGTTTATTAGGAGACCGGAGATATGAGTTATTTCTTTATTCTTGAAGCGCTGCCCAAACCCTGACCTGAACCAAAACCACTTGATTTCTAGCGAAATCCACAACCCGGTGTTGAAAACTTCTTTAGTTTTTGCCGGGTTTTTTTGTTATAATTGTAAAAGGGAAAAGAAGGGGAGGAGACCTATGAGTCGTTGCACATAATGGATTACACTTTTTCGTCGAACAATATTCAGCTTAAATCATCCTTCAAAGTTAAGAAGGATGACTTTGAACGCGAGTTATTGGCGATGCGTGAGGAGCATCCAGAGTGCCTGGTTTGGAATAGGTCTATTAAGTCGTTAAAGAGGGAATGGGCCGCTCATAATGCGTTTCATGCGTTAGGGATTTTGCGGAGGAAGACGGCGGATACAGATTTGAATTGGCCGCAGGGGTGGTTGACGAGGGTTGGGTATGGATTGGTGGGAAGGGTGGTGTGGCCGTTTATTAGGTAGGATGCTATACTAACCGAGTAGTTTCCGCCCCTAATTGACTGAGTTAGTATTAATGCGGATCCTTTCTGCATATTCAAAAAGGCCGACGTCTGACGGTTATGTAGGAGTGGAAGTTAATCAATTAGTGCAGGAAGTGGATGTTTTTCTAAGTTCAAAGTTGCATAATGCAAGCGATGAAATCTGGATCAAGTTCGAAAGAGTATTAATAGATGATAGATGAGCTGGAGATGAGGGAGGACAATGGTTGATTACTAGACAAATCAAATTGAAATCAATAATGACAACTCTTTTATTTTTTAGTATATGGTTCAACGAGAAGAAATAATCAATTACACGCATGTTTACAGAAACAAGCTTTCTGTCTTACTAAAGCCTAATGTTGGAATTGATATACGAGTTTTTCCTTGTGAAGATGGAGCTATTTTTATAATTAAAATTGGCTTCAATGAATTAAATAAAGAAGAGATTCGTCCGAGTTCATCCTCAATAGAAGAGGCTCAGAATAGAGCCGGGCTTCTCGGAGTGGATTTATCCGGTGTGCAAAATTCTCGCTATTATTTTAAGCAGAATAAAATTGCACTTGTAAAGATTAGTGAGAAAGAATGGAATGAAGCGGCTGCGCAAGCGGATATCATTTTATTGTTGTCAAAGTTTAAAAAGGATTCTAGCAATGGCACCAAATAAAAAAATCCGTGTCGGGGATAGTAGCATGTGGGCGGAAGGTACTACAGAGGAATTGACTAAGTTCCTTGCTCTGAATCCGAAGCATTTTCACGCTCATAATGATTACACAAACCTTGCATTAATCATTATATCCGTTTTGTTCATAGGATTTATCGTTCTTCATTTTTTATACGCTTTTAAATGGAGTGAAGGCGCTGTTTTTTTTATTGAATTATTGATGATTCTTTTCCCAGGGGTGGCTATTATTCTTATTCATAAGAAATGGTCCAATTGGGGTGCCACAATAATTGCGATTATTGTAGCGCTGATGCTGGATTTGATAGGTTTCGGTCTAATAACTCCGGGAGAAGCCGTGCAGGACATCAAAGAATCCACAGAAGAGTGGATAAGAACAAAAGGAGAATAATGAAACTAGCAAATCATGTTGTATTTCATATCCAAGTACTGACTATAGTAAACAATCATACAATGTACTGAGTTCGAAAACAGTTTGTTTATTTTCTTGGGCGGTTTGAGATGAGGGAGGAAAAATGTGTGTCGGATTAGGGGGTAAAGACATATGAGAGATTCCCAGTTAGGCGGAGGATGTACAAAAGCCATGCATGTTAACCCCAGACTGACTTGGTTCCGGACATATGTTTGCTATTACAACACAACCGTTTCCGTAAAACCAGTTTTCCAAATACTATGAGATATCTTGAACTTTGTACTTTGGCTGACTCCCAGATTGCTGATCTGTTGGGACTTATGAAAGAGTTGAATGCCGAGCTGGCGGTTACTCCTGAGATGCAGCGGCGTGCGGTGGGGGCGCCGGGAACGCGGATCTTCATCGCGGAGAACGATGAGAAGCGGATTGTCGGATGCGCTACCTTGTGTGTTTATGAGTCGCCTACGGGGCGGAAGGCCCGTGTCGAGGATGTCGTGGTCCTGTCGGCCTTTCGGGGCCAGGGGATTGGCCGTACCCTCTTGCAGCGCATCATTGATTTCGCCGGAAGCAAGCTCTCTCCCATCGACCTTCACCTCATTTCGAACCCCTCTCGCAAGACGGCCAATGCGCTCTATCAGGAGCTCGGCTTCGTGCAGAGGGAGACGAATGTATATCAGATGAAGCTTTTAGGCGAGAAGGTTTTATCCAAAGATTAATAATGAGTAAGAAGACAATGATCTCAAGACTAATAGTAGCGCTAATAGTAGCGTTAGGAATAGGAACTGGAGTGGCTCTACTTCGAAAGAAACGCGAGAAGAGTGATACTAATCATGATTTAGACTCGAACCCGAATCACGAGAATATCCAATCTATAGACAAGATTTACGAGACGCTTCTTGAAACTGACTTTTTACCAAATAGCTCTTCGGTGCTAGAGAAACCAAAATATGTAGAGGTAGAATTGAAGAATAAGACTTTCTGGAAGATCAATGGTTCTCTTATTGTCTCGGGCATTGTTATTATAGTCTTTGCTGCAACAATGTCAATGGTTTCCATTTTCAGCCAAAGAGCTTATTCTAGTAGGAAGGCAGTCGAAGAACAGCAAAGTGTATTGGAACAAGTAAAGAAAACAGAAGTGCAATGGGAACGTGATAGTCTTCAGGTAAAAAACTTGTACAATCGACTTGATAGTATGGATGTTCACATCAAGTCACTGAAACCTACCAAACCAGTCCAAAGCAAAAAGAAAGGCAAATAGCAATGGAGTTTACATTTACGGATTATACATTTAGTGGGTTATTGTCAATACTTGCTGCCCTATATGGTGTGGGGTATCCCCTTATAATACAGAGCATCGAGAAGATAAGTGCGCAATACAATTCAAGCCAGATATCTGAGCGTTTTACAAGAGAGGGCATCTATCTTCTATTTCAAGGACTGTTGATCCTGAATATGGCAACAGCCATTGCCACGCCGTTTTTGCTTCATGCTGGATGGAACAACATGCTTTTCCTAACCCTTCAAGCTGTGTTACTTGTCCTGCTGGTAGGACAAACGTTCTTGCTTTTCGATCTCATTCTGAAATACAGTAATGGCGCAAAACTACTTAAGCAGATTGAGGGTAGGAAGATTAACAAGAGTAATCTTTTTCAGATATTTGATTTGGCTGTCTATGCTGACGCTAACCACCTTTATCCTCTGTATTTGGACTGTATGTCAGATGTTTTTGCCTACATCTGTGCGCAACAGGGTGACGAACAAGGGCAGGATATGGATTTGGTGCTGCCTCCGCCCATGTATGATGATGTGGTACTAGATCTTGCAAGGAGAATAAAGGGTTTTATCAGAGAAGATGACGGGCATCATTATCTGCATCGGCAAAATGATATAGTATCTGCCTTTTACAACCAAGGATCTCGTTCCAGACTGAGCCAACAGTCACGGCAGATTATGTGGGTGATGGTTAATGATGCTATCGCATATGGTAATAAGGCTTGGTTCAGTCAATATTGGCAATTCGCGGATAGCTATGCCAACTTGAAGTACCATTTTATTAGATACGACCAGAAAGAACTAGAAAAAGATAAATATTTGTTTGTGGATCAACATGTGATGACGGGTACTGCTCTTGTTCACTGGAAACGATACGACTGGCTCAACGACATTTTCTTCTATACACATTCTGAACCCGAGTATTATGGACTAATACCGAGTTACTTCTCTGAAATAATTCATTCTTTGCGAAGGCTTGCATTTCAGTGTGATAATCCGTTGGATGGAGGATGGAGGTATTATTTCGGTGACAGCATGGTGGGGGCTACTGACGAAAAGCATACTTTTCGTGAAGCAGTACGCTACCTTTCTTTACTTGTGATACGTTTGTGGTCTATGAAGGGACGTAACTTGATGCAATGGAATGATGTGATGCAAGCGCCGGCATTACCCCTATTATTAACCGACGAACAGCAGGAGATTAATCTTCTGGAGATGATTAAAAATGACATTGGTGAATGGATTAACAAGGATGTGTTTAAGCAGATTCCGAATTTGACCTCGGTAGATGTTAAGACTGTACAAGAATTCATAGATGCATATAAGACGGTTTGTGAGGATGACTTGCGAGGCAAAAATGAGCATCCGACAGTTAACATGAAGAAATATGAAGAGTTGTTAGGTCTATTCGTTGGCGAGATCGATATGATCACTAAGGCTCTGCCCAATGAGGGGTACTATGATAATGGGACAAGCATTATTATCGACATCAGAACAGCAGACAAACTTGAAACCATTAATTATTCGGGTTTTAGGCAAATAGATTGCCGTTGTGTTCCATCTGCAATATGCGCCCATTTTTGGAATGAGATAGCATTAGCGTACATGCGTATTCTTTGGAAGCAAAAACGCTTAGGAGATTATCAAGTCCCAAGAAAACAGATTAGGCATGTTTTGGAGGGAATGGGGATGGATAGCAAGTACACCATTTGCTCTTCTGAGAAGATTGAGGAGCTAGGTGATGAGTCCCTAGTTCTTCGCGTTTTTTCGCAGAAAAAGTGGTTTTTTGTAGTGAAGTCTGACGACCTGCCAAGAGTTAAACTGAATTCAGTGGATGATTTACCGGAAATCAAGAAGGGCTCCGGCATTTGCGGGAATCTTGAAGGCTTCCAAAGCTATACTGATCCGGTATATGGATTAGAGATTGCCACTAAATTCTGTTTTTCCATACCCAGTAGTTTTGCTGGGTATGTAAGATTTACTGTAGATGATACATTTGAGGCCCAAGATGAACATATAAACCCGAAACTGTCTTTTGATGACCTTTTCGGAGTTTAAGGTGTTGTTTTATACGAGTTTTCCAAATACTATGAGATTTCTCGAGCTTTGTACTTTGACGGACTCCCAGATTGCTGATCTGTTGGGACTTATGAAAGAGTGGAATGCCGAGCTGACGGTTTCTCCGGTGATGTGGCGCCGTGCGGTGGGACGCCAGGAACGCGGATCTTCATCGCAGAGAACGAAAACAAGCGGATTGTCGGATGCGCCACCCTGTGTGTTTTTGAGTCGCCTACGAAGCTTGGCTTCGTGCAGCGGGAGACGAATGTATCTCTGATGAAGTTTTGAGCCGATGGGGGGGAGTTCGTGACGATGGTTGAGTAGGATAGGTCGGCCACTAATTTGGGCAAGGTCTGTTTTCATCCCACAGACCTTGCCCTCATTTTATGCCTCCCAGCTGACCCCAACCACGATTAACCGGGCAAGGTGTGCGCCACAAAATCAGGCCTTGCCCAAAAACATAGCAGACCTTGCCCGAGAAGGGGAAGTATAGTTTATCCCATTGCTTTTTACTATATTTGCAATAGGACAAGACAAAATGCAGTACTAACCACACAATTATGATGTCGAAGAGACAGCTTCGACAACCACAAACGTAAAACCAGTTTTCCATATACTATGAGATACCTTGAACTTTGCACTTTGGCCGACTCCCAGATTGCCGATCTACTGGCCCTTATGAAAGAACTGAATGCCGAGCTGACGGTCACACCGGAGATGCAGCGGCGGGCGGTGGGGGCGCCGGGAACGCGGATTTTCATCGCGGAGAACGATGCCAAGCAGATTGTCGGATGCGCTACTCTGTGTGTTTATGAGTCGCCTACGGGGCGGAAGGCCAGTGTCGAGGATGTCGTGGTCCTGTCGGCCTATCGGGGCCAGGGGATTGGCCGTACCCTCCTGCAGCGCATCATTGACTTCGCCGGGAGCAAACTCTCTCCCATCGACCTTCACCTCACTTCGAACCCCTCTCGCAAGGAGGCCAATGCGCTCTACAAGGAACTCGGCTTCGTGCAGCGGGAGACGAATGTATATCAGATGAAACTTTAAGCCGATACACAATAGCTAACCACACAATTATGAGCAAAATACATTTCATACCCGTCAATTACGGAGACTCTTTTATCATTGAATGCGAGAAGGGAGGCCATAGGGGAGTGGTTTTGGTCGATGGAGGGCCGAAAGGGTGCGGAAAGATTGTGGAGAAGAAGGTGAAAGAGGTCGGGACACCTGATCTGCTGGTGCTGTCGCACTATGATGATGACCATATCTATGGGCTTCATCAGTACATGGAAAATTGCTGGAAAAAGAAAAAGCTGTCAGCCAGGGAGTTCTGGGCCAATTGTGCCGGGAATGTGAAGAAGAAGGATGAGATTGAGGAGCAGGAACAGGCCTCGGCGCTCATGCCCGAGAGTCTTGCCCAGGGCGTGAAGTTATCGCGCTTATTGGCGGCTGTCGCCCAATCGAACAATGTTGTGTGGCGGGAGGATCTTATCGAGGGTGTCAAGAAGGAGTTCCCCTTTGCGAGCATCGAGGTCGTTTCTCCGACGAAAGAGTTCCGTGACAAGGCTCTCGAGAAAATGGATGTGACGGCCGTGAAGACCGATTGGGAAGTGCCGAAGCAGGAAGAATCTATGGAATTGATGCCGGAGAGCGAAGAGGAAGTCGTCCCGTTCGATGTCCTGGCCCAGGACTCGCCCAAGGCCCCCAATATAAAGCAGTCGGCCGAATTGGCCAATGCCTCCAGCATCGCCTTCATCCTCCGTTGCGACGACCTCAGCATCCTGATGCTGGGTGACTGCTATCCCCATAATGTCGAGGCATACCTGCGGAGCAGAGGCTATTCGGAGGACAACCCGCTGGCAGTGGATTTCGTCAAGGTGGCACACCACGGCAGCCGGCACAACACGAGCAACGAACTCCTGGACATCATCCTCTGCAATCACTACATCCTCTCCACCAACGGACAGAAGTTCGGCCACCCCGACCGCGAAAGCCTCGCCCACATCCTCTGCCACCCCCGTCGCGACCGGAACGAGAAGGTCCATTTTTACTTCAATTGCGACCTGAAAACGATTGAGAAAAACGCCGGCACCATTCTTTATGCCGATGAGCCGGAAACGTGGAACTTCGAGATTCATGAGAATGCGAACGAGATCGATCCGCTTGAGCCGGCGCTTCGGCACGGGCAGGGCTCGGCGCAGGAGTATGCTCAGGGCCCCGTGGTCATCGACCGCGCCACCCTCAAAAAACTCACCGCAGAAGCAAGCGCCTCGCCGAACCTCCGGAAGAATCTGGACCTCCGGAACAGCACGGAGGATCAGTCCCAACGGATGCTGAATGCGATCCAGCCGGGGTCGGAACTGCCCATCCATCGACACCTGAAATCATCGGAAACGGTCGTCTGCCTGAGCGGGCAGCTGCAAGAAATCTTTTACGACGATAACGGGACAGTGACGGATGTTTTCGATCTCGTTCCCAATTCCAAGTGCATGGGCCTGAGCATCCCTAAGGGGCAGTGGCACAAGGCTGTTGCGATCAAATCCGGCACGGTCATCCTCGAGACCAAGGACGGTCCTTACGCTCCTTTGGGCGAGGATGAGGTGATGAACCCGTAGGCGCGCAGTGAGGCGGATATTTGATTTTCCGCTTCCATTTGCGTAAATTTGTTTTCATGAAAGACACCTGCTTCTTCAAAAGAATCTTTTCTTCCAGGGTCCTGCCGTCCTGGGCGATTCTTCTTTTTGACATCTTAATCGTTGTCTTTTCGGTATTTGTAGCCTATCTGACCCGGTTCCTGTTTGCGGATGTGAAGCTGATGGAGGGGGAGATGGTGCGGACGCTCATGGTCGTCCTGCCTTTCGCCGTACTGTTCTTCCGGATCTTCAGAACCTATGCGAACATTCTTCGGCTGTCTTCTTTCGTCGATGTCATGCACCTTTTCGTGGCGTTGACATTGACCTTCGGCTGCTCTCTTGCCATCGCCGCGCTGTTCCCGGTTGTGTTCAAGATACACATGTCCAGCATTCCGGTGCTGATGATCGCCTATTTCGTGTCGTTCCTGCTTCTTGCGACGTCCCGGATGTTCATCAAGATGCTGTACGACCATTTCAACCTGAACACGAGCCCCCGGCAGCAGCTGAATACCTACATCTA
>Ga0310786_10002961_pt1 | contig 25228 bp, 21 predicted proteins | sample AusTroGonzalo_MG_FD_203881 | JGI IMG/M metagenome (GOLD analysis project Ga0310786, IMG submission 203881) | Bovine rumen microbial communities from tropical cattle in Woodstock, Queensland, Australia - Gonzalo_03 (v2) (version 2) | ecosystem: Host-associated > Mammals > Digestive system >...
TGAATCCGGATCATCCGGTATCGTCGGGATCGTTGTAACAGTGGGAGTAGGTTCTTCGGTAACAGTCGGTTCAGTAGTGGGAGTAGGAGTAACGATATCCGTTCCGCCCATGGAAGAGATAAGGTCTCTGTAGTCAGGTGTCCCATTGTTATCCTGATCTTCAGTAAGACCATATGCCAATCCGACTGAATACATGGTCACATCTGTAAGTGATATGCCGTTATCTGATGGTATTCCTTGTATATTCATTACTAAGGTATTGTACGAGAGGTTTTGAGTATATCCGTCATTGGAGATCTCATATGAACCGTCTTCGTTTACCGTAAGTATTGCGTTGGAGATATTCGTTATCTCATATCCTGATCTTAAGACCATCTTCCAGTCTTCAATCGTTTCCTGTGAGGACAACATGAGAGCTCCGTTGAAGCCGCCGTTCCATTTGGAGTATTCCTGATAAGTAAGAAGATACTTGCTGTTGTCTACCTCATATTCCTTCATGTTCATGAGATACCATGAAGGGAATTCGGTTATCTCTGATCCGTCAGATCTGACGGTCATGCCGAAGGAGACTTCCTGTCCTGCTTTGATGTCCTGATTAAATACACTGTTTCTTACCGTATATGTGTTATTGTCTCTTTCGATAAGAGATGCTCCCCAGATATTCTCGATCTCATAAGGATACTCGAATGTCAAAAACCAGTTATTTATCGTCTCGCTTCCCGTATTCTTTACGAAGAAGGTAACATTAGCGTGGCTGTTCCAGGATGAATCGATCTGATGACGTACCTCATACGACACATCTTCTTCGACTGAATAATACTTTACGGAGAGATCATCTGCGTAAAGGCCGGAGGCAGGAATAGAGAGCAAGATCAGTAAAACGGATAAGGTCAGGCATAAGGATCTTTTGATCCTGTCAGATAAGCACTTCATATATGTCCCCCCAATAGTAAAATTATCTTCAGTATAACAGGGCATAGCTGATTTTAGAACTGAGGGAAATGTAGAAGATCTGTATTATGATTTGATACTTTTGAACAAACGAGGTCCGTCTTTTTCGAGAAGGAAAGAAGAGACATCCGGACGGATCCGAATGCCTCTTCTTATGTTCAGGTGGGTAGAAGGAGGGTTATATCTTAGGGAAAGACAGCGTTGCCTTAAAGAGGTCACCGTCTGTGCTGAGTCTCAGTTTGCCGTTCTGAAGTTCCGCGAGATTGCCTGCGATCGATAATCCCAGACCGCTGCCTTCGGTATTTCTCGAGGAGTCGCCTCTCGTGAATCTTTCCATCAGCTCTTCCTCGGTCATGTTCAGGGCATCCTTTGACGTATTCTTGAATACAAATACCGCGTCTTTTTCCGTATCCTGAAGATCCACATAGACCCTGGTTCCGGGGAGCGAATACTTGCAGGCATTGTTCAGGAGGTTGTCGAAGATCCTCTGCATCCTTCTGCCGTCAGCCATGATCCTTATCGATCCTTCAGGCACGGATGTTATGAGCGTAAGATCAGCCTTTTTGAACTTCTCTTCAAACTCGCCCGCACACTGCGTTACAAAGATCTGTGCGTCACACGGCTGAAGGTCCACTTCGAGATTTCCGGTGGAGGCTTTTGATGCCTCGACGAGGTCTTCAAGAAGCGTCTTAAGTCTTGTCGATTGTCTTACGAGGACTTCGGAATATTCCTTCCCCTTCTCGCTCGTCGTCTCTTCTTTGGAGATGAGATCGGCATAGTTTATGATCGAAGTAAGGGGCGTCTTTATATCGTGAGATACGTTAGTGATAAGTTCAGTCTTCATCCTCTCGCTTCTGACCTTCGCATCTATCGCGATCTTCTGGCCTTCTGCGATATTGTTCAGATTATCCGCATGCTTCTTGAGTTCAGGAAGCATATACTTCGTATCTATGACATGGTCGAAGTTGCCCGAAGCAAGTTCCTTGGCTCCCTTTTTGAGCTTGTTGATCTGAAGGGCTACTATGATGATAGCAGGGATCACGATAAACAAAGTCAACAGGAACAGGACCAGGTCTGCTTCTAAGGCATGAATACATATCATTATCATCCAGAAGAACATCATCAGGAACAGGACGATCAGTAGCTTATAGAGAAATCCCATGTTCTTTATGACTGTGATAATGAATCTTCCGATCGCCTTAAGGAGTTTCCAAGTAAGGGATAAGATACGGTACGTGACCGTGTTTTTCAGTAATGTATGTGTCTTGATCCTTACCACCGTGCTCATGCACAGAAGCGGGAAGAACAGGGACATTATCCCCATTACCGCAACTACTATTTCTCCGTCGCCGTTGGCACCTGCAGCCGAGATAAGAAATGCAAAGATGAACGGAAGGAGCAGGAATTCGTAAGGAACCTTGTGGAAATACCACGGTACTATCTCCTCTTTCTTCGGTCTTCTTCCTGCTACACACATAAGTGCGATAAGAGAAGCGATCATTAAGACAAAAGCAAGTATTCCGATAGGATAGATAGCCGTCTTAAGCGAATAGAGCGTGTGATGGAAAGTCAGGAACAGACTGAATTCATCGACATATTTAAGTTCGGGATTGAGACCTCCCTCGATCGTATAGACTCTCCGGTCTTCGTTACCGTTAATGAGATCCTCATAAATATCCGGACTGTCAGAATGGCTTGTCACGCTGTATCTGTCAGCTTCCGTATCATAAACTTCCACAGACACAGGCTCAACCGTGAAATATTCTCTGTATTTATATTCGGACAGAGACGATTTTGATGTGACTACGACATTGCCGTTCTCATCAAGGATATGATGGATGAAATTGCCGTCATCGTGCTTCATTGTCTCTATGAAGTTACCCGTTTCAAAATCGAAATTATTATAGAACAGCCACATCATCTCATTTTCGGCATATCTCTTGAGTTCTATTTCCCGCAGCTCTTCTTCGTCGTTTCTGTAATAACCGGCATATATCATGTATCCGGCTCCGCATACCGACAGGATAAGCGTCACCAACGACAATATGGTAATTGCATAGAGAATGCTCTTACCGGCATATGTCCTTAAAAAGTTCTTCATTTCATTTCCCTTTCTGGATCTTATACCCCTGCCCGAAAACAACCTTGATATATCTCGGTTCGGCAGGATTGATCTCCGTCTTCTCTCTCAGGTGCCTTATATGTACCGCTACCGTATTGTCCGTTCCGATCGGATCTTCATTCCAGACTTTACTGTATATCTCTTTAGGCGGGAAAACCTTGTTCGGATTCTCCATCAGGAGCTTCAATATCTCATATTCCTTTCTGGTCAGAGATATCGCTTCCCCGTCAAGCGTTACCGTCTTGGATTCATCGTTGAGCTCAAGACCGCCTATCGTGATTGTTTCCGATACCTTGAGGGCGCCGGCTCCCAGGCTAAGGTATCTTCTGAGCTGCGAGCGGACTCTGGCGCAAACCTCAAGAGGGCTGAATGGCTTGGTAATGTAATCATCCGCGCCGACATTAAGTCCCAAAACTTTATCCGCATCTTCGCTCTTTGCAGTAAGGAGGATTATGGGAACATTGCTGAATTCCCTTATATGCGACATCGCCTCTATCCCGTCCATCACAGGCATCATGATATCCAGCAGGACAAGATGTATTTCCTCATTTCGTACGGTCTCAACGGCTTCCTTTCCGTTCCGCGCCTCGAAAAGCACGTATGAAGGATCGTTAAGATAGATCTTAAGCGCATTAACGATATCCCTCTCATCGTCGCATATAAGAATATTTGCCATGGCTCATCCTCCTTAAGTAACTCTATTCTACCCATAGTGTGATTAAGAAGATAGCGGCAAACTCCTTAAGTTTTAATGAAGTTTTGAGATATCGCTTCAGGAGTAGATCATAAAGATGATCATTACGACCACATCAGTCAGAGTGATCCCGAGTCCTATCAGTGTAAACACCAGGCATTTCGAATCAAAAGCTTTCCCGGAATAGAACTTCTCCGGATCATCTCTGTCTATATTAAGTATCTTCCGGTCACCTACCTTGGGAAGGCTTTCCGTCCTGCTCGAAAAGACATTGCCCTGAACTCTTATGGTCTTTTCCTCATACGTATACTCCCACACCGGTGTAAACCCTTCGAGGCCATGCTCATTAAGGATCTCAGAGACAAGATCCACGCATACAGCCTCTACCCGGGTATTGTAGCGGGTCTTTTGAATGATAAAGAGTTCAAGACCAACGGCAATAAACATGACTCCCATGATCAGACACGCGAGGAAAACAGTCATTATGGCGTTATCATCAATAGTGCTCTTTATGTCCGAAGGACCAAATCCCCATAATATCCCAACGGCAGTCAGATAAAGTCCCATGAGGAGCATCCCGGCAAAGAGCGTCTTTGGACTTTTCTTAAACACGCCTTTCTTGAAGAGTATCATAGATTCGCCCACCAGGAACATGGGCCCCATGATCAGGAATACTACCCAGAATATCCCTTTTTCGATACTGATAAAGCATACAATAGACATGATCAGGCCAAAAAGCCCTTTTATGCCGTCACTTATCTTCGCATTTTTCTTATTATCCATAATATCCCCCTCAAAATGACCTTCTGATGTCATTATACATTTTTTCACAGAAAAAGGGCCTCGGATCTCTCCGAAGCCCTTGATGTTCTTTTATTAAATGATCCTAAGATCACTCAACGATTGTGGAAACCGTACCGGCACCAACTGTATGACCACCCTCACGGATAGCGAACTTAAGACCCTGCTCCATAGCGATAGGTGTGATAAGCTCAACGGAGATTGTTACGTGGTCACCAGGCATACACATGTCTGTTCCCTCAGGGAGATGTGCAACACCTGTAACGTCTGTTGTTCTGAAATAGAACTGAGGACGATAACCGTTGAAGAAAGGCTTATGACGTCCACCCTCTTCTGCTGTCAATACGTAAACTTGACCTGTGAACTTTGTGTGAGGTGTGATCGTACCCGGCTTAGCGAGAACCTGACCTCTCTCAACTTCCTTACGGTCGATACCACGGAGGAGAGCACCGATGTTGTCACCGGCCTCAGCCTGATCCATCTGCTTACGGAACATCTCAACACCAGTGATAGTTGTGGACTTAGGCTCATCCTGGAGACCAACGATCTCAGCAGGGTCACCAACCTTAACGATACCTCTCTCGAGACGGCCTGTAGCAACAGTACCACGACCTGTGATCGTGAATACGTCCTCAACAGGCATAAGGAACGGCTTATCTGTAGGACGCTCAGGTGTAGCGATATAATCGTCAACAGCCTTCATGAGCTCAACGATAGGAGCATACTCAGGAGCGTTGATGTCTGTGGAAGCGGACTCGATAGCAGCAAGAGCAGAACCACGGATGATAGGTGTATCATCACCAGGGAACTCGTACTGGTTCAAGAGGTCACGGATATCCATCTCAACGAGCTCGAGGAGCTCTTCGTCATCAACCTGGTCGCACTTGTTCATGAATACAACGATGTAAGGAACGCCAACCTGACGAGCGAGAAGGATGTGCTCACGAGTCTGCGGCATCGGGCCGTCAGCAGCGGAAACTACGAGGATAGCGCCGTCCATCTGAGCTGCACCTGTGATCATGTTCTTGATGTAGTCAGCGTGGCCTGGGCAGTCAACGTGTGCATAGTGACGGGCATCTGTCTCATACTCAACGTGAGCAGTATTGATCGTGATACCACGAGCTCTTTCCTCCGGTGCGGAGTCAATGTTGCCGTACTCTTTGTACTGAGCCTTGCCCTGGAAGGACAAAACCTTTGTGATAGCAGCTGTAAGAGTTGTCTTACCATGGTCAACGTGACCGATTGTACCAATGTTTACGTGTGGCTTATTACGTACAAACTTTTCCTTTGCCATTTTAATTTTCCTCCTTAGAAAATTACAGATAATTTCTTTTCCGCTATATTCTCGCGATAAACCCTATTTTAAAAGATTTGACACTTGGTTTCAAGTATAAATCCACTTGAGGTCTACCGCAAAAAATACAGTCGGGATTGTTTTTGTATTTAAAATCTTGCGATATTTAAACCTTATTTCTTAAGAACCTCTTCCATGATGCTCTTAGGTGTCTCAGCGAAGTGGCTGATCTGCATTACGAAGGTTCCTCTTCCCTGAGTTGTGGAACGGAGAGCCGTTGCGTAACCGAACATCTGTGCGAGAGGTACTTCAGCAGTGATCTGCTGTGAACCGTTCTCAGGCTCGATGGTCTTGATCTGACCACGGCGAGCGTTAAGACCGCCGATAACGTCTCCAAGGTACTCATCAGGTACTTCAACGTCTACCTTCATGATAGGCTCGAGGAGGCAAGGATCTGCCTTTGCCATACCTGCCTTGAATCCCATGGAACCTGCGATCTTAAATGCCATTTCCGAAGAGTCGACATCGTGGTAGGAACCGTCGAATACAGTTACCTTAACGTCTACTACAGGGAATCCGCCGAGGATACCAGCCTGCATAGCTTCCTGAACACCGGCATCGATAGGAGCGATAAACTCCTTAGGGATGGAACCGCCGACAGTCTCGTTGAGGAACTGATAGCCTGCACCCGGCTCCTGAGGCTCGAGTCTGAGCCAGCAGTGACCATACTGACCGTGACCACCGGACTGACGTACGAACTTACCTTCGCACTCGACAGACTTTCTGATGGTCTCCTTGTAGGATACCTGAGGAGCACCTACGTTAGCCTCAACCTTGAACTCACGGAGGAGACGGTCAACGATGATATCGAGGTGAAGTTCACCCATACCTGCGATGATCGTTTGTCCTGTTTCCTGGTTGGTGTATGTCTTGAATGTAGGATCCTCTTCGGCGAGCTTCTGGAGAGCGATGATCATCTTCTCCTGGGAAGCACGGCTCTTAGGTTCGATAGCTACTTCGATAACAGGCTCCGGGAACTCCATGGACTCGAGGATGATAGGATGATTCTCGTCACAGAGCGTATCGCCTGTTGTCGTGTCCTTAAGACCGATGGCAGCAGCGATATCACCTGAGAAGACCTTCTCGATCTCCTTACGGGAGTCAGCGTGCATCTGAACGATACGTCCGATACGTTCCTTCTTGTTCTTTGTTGCGTTAAGAACATAAGAACCTGCATCAAGTACACCCGAATATACACGGAAGAAGCAGAGCTTACCTACGAACGGGTCTGTCATGATCTTGAATGCGAGAGCCGAGAACGGTTCTTCATCAGATGCAGGACGTGTCTCCTCTTCCTCTGTATCAGGGTTAACACCTGAAATAGCCTTGATGTCGAGTGGGGACGGCATGTAGTCTACGATAGCATCGAGCATCATCTGGACACCCTTATTTCTCAGGGATGTACCGCAGATAACAGGGATGATCTCGCAGTTTACGGTTGCCTTACGGAGAGCTGCCTTGAGCTCATCGACACTGATCTCTTCACCTTCGAGGAACTTCATTGTGAGTTCTTCGTCTGTCTCGGCGATCTTCTCGATCATGATGTCTCTTTGCTCTTTGACGAGATCCATAAGGTCAGCAGGAACCTCGCGGTCCTCATACTGCATTCCGTCTTCACTTGTGTAGACCTCTGCACGAAGTGTCATGAGGTCGATGATTCCTTCGAAATTGTCCTCGGCACCGATCGGGATCTGGATAGCAACTGCGTTGCTCTTAAGGCGATCCTTGATCATGTCGATAACACGGAAGAAGTTAGCACCCAAGATATCCATCTTGTTTACGTATACCATACGCGGTACGCCGTAGTGCTCAGCCTGTCTCCAGACTGTTTCTGTCTGAGGCTCAACGCCGCCTCTGGCGGACATGACCGTAACTGCACCGTCCAATACACGAAGTGAACGCTCAACTTCTACTGTGAAGTCAACGTGGCCCGGAGTATCGATGATGTTGATACGGTGATTCTTCCAAGGAGCTGTGGTAGCAGCAGACTGGATAGTGATACCTCTCTCCTGCTCCTGTACCATGAAGTCCATCGTTGCGGCACCCTCGTGAACCTCACCCATCTTACGGTTGATACCCGTGTAGTAGAGGATACGCTCGGTTGTTGTTGTCTTACCTGCGTCAATGTGAGCCATGATACCGATATTTCTTGTTCTTTCGAGTGGATACTCTCTATTCATCGTTTCAATGCTCCTTAGTAATTACCATCTGTAATGTGCGAATGCTCTGTTAGCATCAGCCATCTTGTGCATGTCTTCTTTCTTCTTGAAAGCTCCGCCTGTCTCATTTGATGCATCGATGAGTTCAGCAGCAAGACGCTCTTTCATTGTGCGCTCGCTTCTCTGTCTAGCATACATAACGATCCAACGGAGTCCGAGTGTCTGACGTCTTGCAGGACGTACTTCAAGAGGTACCTGGTAGTTTGCACCACCGACACGTCTTGCCTTACACTCGAGAACAGGCATTACATTTTCGAGAGCCTTGTAGAAAACATCCAAAGGCTCGGAGCCCGTACGCTCTTTGATGATATCGAAAGCGTCGTAGCAAATTTTCTGTGCTACACCCTTTTTACCGTCGAGCATGATGTTGTTGATAAGCTTGGATACCTTAACATCATTGTAGAGCGGATCAGGGAGCACTTCTCTAACTGGGATATTGCCCTTTCTTGGCACTTGTCTTCCCTCCTTTAATGATTATCAGTTTTGTGATCTGAAACCATAGGTACTCACGTTTCAGTTGTTCTTTTGGACCCGTGTCAGGTGCTCAGATAGCTTTGGCCCAGTAGATATGATCTATGAACAAAGTACTGATCACTTTTGTTGTCCAATCCTGCATTGTAGGATTACTTCTTAACTTTAGCAGCCTTAGGCTTCTTAGCGCCGTACTTGGAACGAGCCTGCATACGGTTTGCAACGCCTGCTGTATCGAGTGTACCTCTTACGATGTGATAACGTACACCAGGAAGATCCTTAACACGTCCGCCTCTGATGAGTACAACGGAGTGCTCCTGCAGGTTGTGTCCGATACCCGGAATATATGCTGTTACTTCATAGCCGTTTGTTAAGCGTACACGAGCAACCTTACGGAGAGCCGAATTAGGCTTCTTAGGTGTCGTTGTCTTAACAACCGTGCACACACCACGCTTTTGAGGAGAGAAACTGTCTGTTTCCTTCTTGTGGATAGTGTTCAAGCCGAAGAGCAGTGCCGGTGAAGCAGACTTGTATGTCTTATCGTGTCTGCCGGACTTAACTAATTGATTGAACGTTGGCATCAATACTTCTCCTTTCTTTATTATTTCTCCCGAAAAAAAGCGCGCAAAAAATGAGCGCAGTTTCCCCGCGAGCAATTTATTCTATCACCTCAGGTATCTGTTGTAAACACCATTTTTCGAGGGTAGAATGGGAACTGACTCATTATACGGAGGTATATTTATGAATTCAACCCCAACATACGGTTCCATAGATTACGGCGAGATATCGGACTCTCTTAAGTCTGATCTTAATGACGGCACTTTGACTCCTGACAGCGATATCTATGTCGTCAGGCATTCGCAGGCCGTAAGGATCGGCAGCACCGATTATTATCCTGTCATGGACTATTTTTACATGACTCCCGCTTTGGAGGACAGCCTTACGAAGATGACGGTCCTTGAGGCCAAGAAGCTCCTTTTTAAGGCAAAGGAGGAGTTCGAAGATGAGTTTTCGAGAAGTACCATAGACATCATCATCTCTGACCTTCAGGCCTATACTAAGAACCGCTCGAAAAGGAACGATAATCCGTGTTTCCTGCTTCTTACAAAAGAGGAGAAGCTGCCCATGATGCTCTTTTTCGAAGACGAGGCTCCGAAGGAGGAAGTCTACATCTCAAAGGTATCTGACATTCTTGATGAGATCTCCGAATGTTTCCCTGAAAAATGAAATAAATTTACAAAAATCTGACTATACAACCATACCTGATTTGAATATACTGTTACAGGTGAAATAATGTTTATTATTAAAAAACAATCTATTATATAAGGAGCGTGACTTTATGAAAGTTAACATTACCGAGACGGTACTCCGTGACGCTAATCAGTCCCTGATAGCTACACGTCTGCCGTACTCAGACTTCGAAGGCATCCTCGAGACACTGGATAATGCCGGCTACTACTCTCTCGAGTGCTGGGGCGGCGCTACATTCGATTCCTGCCTCCGTTATTTGAACGAAGATCCGTGGGAGAGACTCCGCAAGATCAAGGCAAAGTGCCCCAAGACACCTCTTCAGATGCTCTTGAGAGGTCAGAACATCCTCGGATACAAGCACTATCCTGACGATGTCGTAAGACTCTTCGTAAGAAAATCCGCAGAGAACGGAATGGACATCTTCCGTATCTTTGACGCTTTGAACGATTTCAGGAATATCGAGGTCGCAGTTGACGAAGTACTCAAGTGCGGAAAGCACGCTCAGGGATGTATCTGCTACACGACAAGCCCTGTTCACACTCTCGAGAAGTATGCCCAGATGGGTAAGGAACTCGAGGAAATGGGCGTTCACTCCATCTGTATCAAGGATATGGCAGGTATCATGGGACCGGACGAGGCATATAAGCTCATCAAGGCTTTGAAGTCCTCCACCAAGCTTCCTGTATTCCTCCACACACATGCAACAACGGGTCTCGGCCCTATGACATATCTTAAGGCTGTCGAGGCCGGATGTGACGGTATCGACTGCGCTATCTCACAGTTCTCCGGCGGAACGGCTCAGCCTGCTACCGAGACGATGAAGTATGCTCTCGAGCAGCTCGGTTACGAGACAACTCTCGATTCCAAGAAGCTCAAGCAGATCAACGATTTCTTCGCTCCTGTTAAGGCTAAGTTCCTCGAGTCCGGCGGACTTGATCCTTATGTAATGGGTACAAAGACAGACGCTCTCGTATATCAGGTACCGGGCGGAATGCTCTCCAACCTCGTAGCACAGCTCAAGGCTCAGAATGCTTATGACAGACTCGATGAGGTTCTCGCTGAAGTACCGAACGTAAGAAAGGACCTCGGTTATCCGCCGCTCGTAACTCCGATAAGCCAGATGGTCGGCGTTCAGGCTACCGCAAACGTGCTCGCAGGCGAGCGTTATAAGAACGTTTCCAAGGAAGTCAAGGCTTACCTCAGAGGTGAGTACGGCAAGGCTCCGGGTGAAGTCAACCAGGATCTCGTTAAGCAGGTCTGGGGTGACGAAGAGATCATCACCTGCCGTTTTGCAGATACATTGAAGCCTCAGTTCGAAGACGCCAAGAAGGAACTCGGCAAGACCGCAAGATCCGACGAGGATGTCCTCTCATGGATCGCTTTCCCTGCAAATGCAGAGAAGTTCTTCGAATACCGTGAGGAGCAGGAATCCAATACTGTTAATTACACTATCGAGAAGAAGGAGGACTGAGATAAATGACTAACTACGTTGTCAATCTGCTCGCAGGATCTGACAGGGCTACCATCCCTGAGGCTCTTGCCGTTGCCGGATTTACTATCGCTGTCGTTTTCGGTGTCCTTTTGCTCATCTGTGTTGCGATCAAGATCTTCTCATTCATCATCGGCGGATTTGAGAAAGTAACTTCAAAGAAGGAAGTTCCTTCAGTTGAAGAAGTCTCTTCTCCTTCTGCTGCAGCTCCTGAAGAGGAATTCTCCTCAGGAACCCTTAAGCTCAAGGGCTGCGATGAGAAGACAGCAGCCATGATCATGGCTATCGTAAGCGACAATACGGGCATTCCTCTCTCGGAACTCGTATTCAAATCCATCACTCTCGTAGAGAATAAGTAAAGGAGACACCTCAAATGATCTATAAAGTTACTATCAATGACAAAGAATATGAGGTTGAGGTAGAGAAGGGCAAGGCTAATGTTCTTAAGACCACAACCGTTACGGCAGCTCCTGCCCCTGTTGCAGCTCCTGCTCCTGCAGCTGCTGCCGCACCTGCTGCTCCTGCTGCTGCTCCGGCTGCTACTGCTGCCGCAGGCACGACTCCTGTTACTGCACCGATGCCGGGAACTATCCTTAATGTTAAGGTTTCCGCTGGTGCTAAGGTAAACGAAGGCGACCTCGTTTGCATCCTTGAAGCTATGAAAATGGAAAATGAGATCTATGCTCCTTGCTCAGGCACGGTTGCACAGGTCCTCACTTCCAAGGGTGCATCCGTGAACACAGGCGACGTCCTCTTAAGCATTTCTTAATTCAAGGAGGCCTTAAAAGTGTTTATTGATGCATTATTAAACCTGTGGCAGTCATCCGGATTCGCTAACCTCGATATCCGTAATGCCATCATGCTCGTTTTGGCCTTCGTGCTCATCTATCTGGCCGTCGGCAGAAAATTCGAGCCTTTGCTCCTGCTTCCGATCGCATTCGGTATGCTCCTGAGTAACCTTCCTCTCGCTGATCTTTATCACCCTGAGATCTTCTCCGGCGGACACGTTCACTGGGAACTTCTCGGAACAGGTAAGGAAGCGGGAATGAACGGCAGCATAAGTGTAGGACTTCTTGACTTCATCTATCTCGGAGTCAAGCTGTCGATCTTCCCTTGTCTCATCTTCATGGCAGTAGGTGCCATGACAGACTTCGGACCTCTGATCGCCCGTCCTTCCTCACTCTTCATGGGTGCAGGTGCACAGTTCGGTATCTCCTTCGCATTCGTTGTTGCAACACTCCTCGGCTTTAATGCCAACCAGGCTGCATCCATCGCCATCATCGGCGGTGCTGACGGTCCTACGGCAATCTTCCTTACAACGAAGCTCGCTCCTGAGATATTGCCGGCCATCGCGATAGCGGCTTATTCCTATATGGCGTTGATCCCGATGATACAACCGCCGCTCATGAAGCTTCTTACTACCAAGAAGCAGCGTCAGATCAAGATGGAACAGTTGCGAAAAGTATCAAAGGTAGAGAAGATCTGCTTCCCTATCATCGTAACGGTTATCTGTACTCTCCTTCTTCCTTCTGTCGGACCTCTCCTCGGTATGCTCATGCTCGGTAATCTCTTCCGTGAATCAGGCGTAACAGAGCGTCTTTCCGATACGGCACAGAATGCACTCTGCAACATCGTAACCATCTTCCTTGGTGTTACCGTAGGTGCTACGGCTCAGGGAGCTAACTTCCTCAAGCTCGACACGATCAAGATCATCATCTTGGGTCTCGTTGCTTTTGCATTCTCCACGATCGGCGGTCTCCTCATAGGCCAGCTCATGTATTTCATCTCCGGCGGAAAGATCAATCCTCTTATCGGTTCAGCCGGTGTATCTGCTGTTCCTATGGCAGCACGTGTTTCCAACAAGGAAGGCCAGAAGGCTAATCCTTCCAACTTCCTCCTCATGCACGCCATGGGTCCTAACGTAGCAGGCGTTATCGGTTCTGCCGTAGCCGCAGGTGTTCTCCTGAGCCTCTTCGGTAAATAATCCCTGTAACGGATAATAGTTTACAGACATAAGATAAGGCGTCTTCAACTGAAGACGCCTTATTTGTTTTTACTATCAGTCGCTGATCAGATTATCCTTTACGAGTTTTTCCCAGTCGGCGTAAGAACGTGCACCGATGAGTCTCGTTCCGTCTTTTCCCTGGCTCTTGTCAACATTGATGATATAACCGTCCTTATCAACGAATATCGTAGTCGGGATGTGACCTGTACTGTATTTCTTAAAGTCACTCGACGAATGCAGGAGCGGATAAGAGATATTGTAGTATGAGATAAGATCATATACTTCCCTCTCCATATCTGTCTCGGAATAGACTCCCAATATCAGTACACCCTTATCCTTGTAGTTCCTGTAGAGATTGTTCAAAGCCGGAAGTTCGCTTACGCACGGTTTGCACCATGGTTCCCACAGATTTATTATGGTAAGATCATAATCCTTGCAGACGTCTTCCGTGTACTTTGTTCCGTACCTGTCCACGGTTGAGAACTTCACCTTTTCGGATGTTGAGTTCGGATTCCTCTTCGTTCCGAAAAAGTCACACGATGTAAATGAAAACATTACGGCGATACTGAGTATCAGGACCAGTATCTTCTTCATAGAATTCCCCCTTGTGATCTGTCTTTATTCTGATATTTCTAACAGTTAGTTGACATTTTACAGCAGATCTTTACAGGGAAATAAGGAAAAAGCCGGGCTATAGCCGGCTCTTTTTCTCTGAATATCACATATTAGCGGTCAGTTGAAACCATATAGGTATTTAATGAACGATTGTTGTGTCTTAAGTTCCTTACTCGTACTTACTCCGAATAAGATATAGTAGTCATGATCTGAAGGAAGACCGAGCTTACTTACTGTATCAGCCTTAAGCTTTATGCCTACAGGAAGATCCTCTGCACCGTGATAGATATCGTCCTCTTCAAACAGGGACAGATCGGTAAGCATATTGAGATCCTGATAATAATCTTCCTGAGCATAATTATCGACGGCATCATCCCTCATTATGAGATAAGAGAATGTTCCGGTCGCCATCTGGGCTCTCAGGGCGACATCAAGATAGCGCTCCTCAAATTCCATATCCGAAGAGAAGTTCAGGTTTGTCTCTGACAGCCTTGCTTCTCTCTTCTCGGGATCATATCCCATATACTCGATGAACCCTTCATCGGCATATCTGAGGCCTTCTTTTGATACCGTGCAGTTAATGGTACCGCCCGTTAATATGATCTTATGATCCGAATAGACATCATATGCAAACCATGCTATACCTATGCCGAATATGACGATAAGTATAAAGCCCGGAAGATAATACTGTGCAAGATAGACCAGCTTCTGTTTGAAGGTAAGCTCGCTTAATTTCTTCTTCTCTTTTCTCAGGAACTTGGTGAACTTATTGCCCTTGATCTCCTCTTCAGGCTCTCTTTCACTCTTATCTTCCATTTCCTTATGAAGAGACTTGACCTGCTGTGCATAGGATATCTCTCCCGTGGACGGGTCGAGAGCTGCGGCAGGGATCTGTTCTTCTTCAGTTTCTTCTGTTTCTTCAGCCTCGCCTTCTTCACCTTCTTTAACTTCCTCTTCGGCTTCTTTTGCCTTCTCGGCTTCTTCGGCGCGCGTCTTTTCGAGACGGTTGAACTGCTTTATATAGACATGACAAAGGAAGTACATGGCGGCAACGACGCAGAATGCGTACATCAAAGGGAGCCATCTGGCGTACCAGATGCATGCGATGACCGATCCTCCAATAAAGATCGTGATAAGAAGGAGCGGGATAAACTTAAGGAAAGTAAAGACTATGGCTGCCTTAAAGTATTCAGGTATCTTCATGTCATATCTGGCGATGATCGGGAAGATGCTGAGCATGATGAACCAAACTATCGCGGACATCACGATAACACCGATCCTGTATACGATATTCGTCGTTCCCCAGCCGTTTAATATGATCCATCTCCAGTCGATAAAGACGAGGAAGATGGCCATACAAAGGATCACCCAGACTATCGTCGCCTGTTTGAAATTACTCTTGAAAGCCTTGAAATAGGGAACGATTATCCCGTTATCCTCATCCTTTACGACTTTCATGGCAATACTGAAATTTGCCGTCATGGCAGCACCGATCGTAATTATCGGGATGCTGCAGATAATAGTCAGTATATGAAGCAGCAGGATATCCGCGATCCTGCTTACGAGCCTCATAAACGGGCTGTCGGGTCTCAGAAAGTTCATCCGTTAATACCTCTTGGATCAGATCACTATCGTAACGGTATTGGAATCGTCACTCAAAGTGAACTTCGCTTCTTTGTTTTCACAGTTAATTATATATTCTCCTTTAAAACCTTCAACCATTACCGCTCCGTCAGAATCGGTAACAATTTCCAGATTTGTGCTCCACTCTTTGTGGATAAGGTCCTTAAGCGCATAGTATGACGGCTTCACGGTATTATCGGTCCTGATAAAGCCTGAAGGAGCCTTGAGCCACGCGCCGTCCGAGAAATCCCAATAAGTGATCGCCTGAACCTGAGGATGCTCGAAAAGCATCGTATACATCTCCTTTATCTGCTCCTCCTGGATCTTCTCGTACTCGGGAAGTGAAGGCCAGACATCGACCTGCCAGTCATTCAGATCTTCGATATAAGAAGGGACCGGTGTCCCTGACAATATCGTATTCTCCGTAAAATGCAAAGGAAGTCCGAATCTCGAGAACCTCTCCAGAACATCCTGTATCTTTTCCCTTCCCCAGTATCCCTGGTGCTGATGCGACTGTATTCCGATAGCCGAGAATTCAACTCCCGCATCAAGGCATCTCTCGATAAGGTCCTCGTACTTCGGCGTCGTATTAAAGTCATTTATGAGGAGCGTCGCATCCTTATTATACTTTCTTGCCTCCTCGAAAACCTTCTTCACGAGACCGACCTGACCGTACTCGTTACATAGCCTTGTTACGGCATTATCGTATTTATCGAATACAGGCATGATAACTACTTCGTTTATTACATCCCACATATCGATGATCCCCTTGAAACCCTGAACTTCTCTTTGGATCCTCGAAAGCTGCTTTTGCATGATAGTCTCATTGTCATATTTCATGAGCCAGTCAGCACAGACCGTATGCCAGCACAGAGGATGTCCCTTGATCCTCACACCCTTTTCCTTAAGATCGAGCGCCGTCTTCATGATAACTTCCGTCATCGGCTTACCCTCTTCCTTCTCAAAATTACCCCAGTAGAACGGTAATGTCGCATAATTGAAGACATCGAGCCAGTACTCTGTTCTTTCCCTGAAAAATTCCTTCATCTTCTCGTCCGGAATATTATGATATGCGACAAAATCAAAACCGCCGCATCCGAAGAGAAACTCATGATTCTTAAGTTCGATCTTCATCTTCTTTCCGGATACCGGATTTCCGTCTTTATCCTTAATGATGAGTCTTGTTTTCGCATATCTGTTTGAAGGTATTGACATATAAAAAGATCCTCCTTGCTCTTGCAGGTCTTATAAAGAAGAGCCTGCCCTGAATGATCAAGGCAGGCTCCCGATAATCTTATAAAGCGAGTATGAAATTACTCCTTAACACCACCGATGGTGAGACCTGTAACGAAGTACCTCTGAAGGAACGGGTACAAACAGATGATAGGTGCCATCGTAAGGATAGTAGCAGCAGCACGGACTGTGTTCTTGTTAGCTGTTGCCGTATTACCCTGTGAAAGTGCGTTAGCACTCTGGTTAGCACTGGACTGCGTAGAAACGGAATCCAGGAGTTTCATAAGCTCGTACTGGAGTGTCGTGTACTTGAGATTGCTTCTGTTATAGAGCATTGCATCAAACCATGAGTTCCAGTGCCATACAGCAGAGAAGAGAGCGATGGTAGCATAAACAGGTTTACACAAAGGAGAAATGATCCTTATGAATACCGTCATGTAACCAGCACCTTCAAGCTGAGCTGATTCTTCAAGTGAATCCGGGATACCTGACATGTAAGTTCTCATAACCATTACGTTAAATGCACTTACGAGACCAGGAATAACATATACCCAGAATGTACCGATGAGGTGAAGTGATCTGAAAAGAACGATCGTAGGGATCAAACCACCGTTAGCGTACATTGTGATGATCCAGAAAAGTGAGAGACCGGACTTGAAGAGGAATTTCTTACGGCTAAGGATGAATGAGAGCAGTGCGTTAGCTGCAAGTGAAGCGAGCGTAGCGATGATAGTTCTCAAGACTGTGATCTTAGCACCCTGGATGATACCCTCTTTATGAATAACGATACTGTAACTCTTAAGTGACCATACACGAGGGAGGAGGTGGATACCGCCTCTTACGGCGTCATTACCTTCGTTGAAGGAAATAGCCAGTGTATTAAGGATAGGATAAAGAGTAACTACTGCAAAGAGAACCATAAAGATGGTATTGCAGATAGTAAATACAATATCCTCCGGTGCCATCTTCTTCTTTCTTGGCTTACCAATATTTGTAGACATTTTTATTACCCCTCCTTAGAACAGACGCTCATCGCCCGTCTTCTTAGCAATGGTATTACCAGCAACGATCAAGACGATGGATACCAAGGTCTTAAATACACCGGCAGCAGTACCAAGTGAGAAGTCGAGGTTAGTTCCGTCCATAGCCCACTGAAGAACGTAGATGTCGATAGTTCTGGAAACGCTTCTTACAACGTCGTTACCCAAGATGTACTGGATCTCGAAGCCGGCATTGAGAACGTTACCAATATTCATCAACAAGAGGATCATTATCGTAGGACGAAGGCTCGGAAGTGTAACATACCACATCTTCTGGAAACGGCCTGCACCGTCAATGGAAGCTGACTCGTAGAGAGCCGGATCGATAGATGTGATCGCTGCGAGATAGATGATAGCATTCCAACCTGTCTCTTTCCAAAGGTGGGAAAGTGTAACGATCGGCCAGAACCAAGGCTTACTTCCAAGGAACAGGAAGGTATCATCCAATATATGAAATTTAATAAGTAATTCGTTGATAATACCCGTGGTGGAGAGAGCATCACTTACGATACCGCAAACAACGATCCACGAGAGGAAGTGAGGAAGATAAGATACTGTCTGAATGATCTTCTTACCCCACAGGTTTTTGATCTCATTAAGCAGGATAGCAAATCCGATTGCTGTAATGGTACTGAAAATAAGGTTAAGAGCGCCCATACAGAATGTATTACGGACAACTCCGATAAAGTCAGAGCTTGTAAACAGGAACTTGAACTTATCAAGACCTACAAACTTTGAATGAAAAATACCGGTCTTCAGCTTGTAGTTCTGGAACGCCATGATCCAACCTGCAAGCGGTACATAGTTGAAAATAAGACCGTAGATAACGTAGAAAACAGAGATTACGATAAGAACCCACTGTCTCTTTACTTCTTTCGCGGTAAACTCAACACCGTTACTGCGTCTTTTCTTTGTTCGACGAGATGAAGCTGACGAAAGACTCATGCTTAACCATTCCCCCTTAAAAAAGGTGGCAACCACAGTCAGTGTTCACTATGGTTGCCACCACATTACTTAACAATTACCAATAATATGGTGTGACTAAGAGATTATTAGCCTGTATAGCCGTTCTCTCTAGCTGTAGCAAGTCTTGCGTCTACTTCTGCCTGTGCACCAGCGAGGAAGTCCTCAACACCTGTGCCATTGTAAGCCTTCATGTACTTGTCCCAATCAGAGTCGAAGTTAGAGCTCATGATTACCTTAGGGAGCCACTCGTGCTTAACGTCAGCCATCTTAGCCCATGCAACACCTGCATCTGTCTCGTTGTTAAGGAGATTTGACCAAGACCAGAGAGGATACCAAGGATATGTCTCACAAACAACAGAACCGATCATCTCAGCATATGTTGTTGCGCCGTAAGCCTTGAGGCAGTTAGCGAAAGGCTCAGAGAGTGTAGCGTAGAACTCGGAAGGCTGCTCGCCAGGGTTCATAGCGTTCTTGCCGTCTCTTGAGATTCCGAGCCACTGAGGGCAGTAGGAATAGAAGCAGCAGTGCTTAGCCTTGAACTCAGGATCGTTCCAGTTAGCTCTCATCTCTTCTGTTCTGTAGAAGTAACCGTCATCATCGATGAGGTAGTCTTCACCTTCGATACCCCAGAAACGGAGGTTGTGTACATCCTGATCAAGGAGATCGCTCAAGAACTTGAATGCTGCGTTAGGATCTGCACAGCTTGTTGTAACTGCACAACCTGAAGCGTTGTTGAGCTCATCACCGTAGGAGTGCCACTGGTTTGTCATGCCTGCGTCGATTGTAAGACCGAGAGGTACATAATCGCAACCGATCTCAGAAAGTGTCTGTCCACCGAGGCTGTCAAGCTTGTTTGTCTTGAACGGGCCTGCGATATCGTTACCGAAGTTCCAATACTGGTCGCACAAACCGAGTACACGGCCGGATGTAAGCATTGTGATGTAATCGTCGTGGTTCTGTGTAGCAAAATCCTTATTGATCATGCCCTTGTTCCACTCTTCGTTGAGCTTCTTGAAGTATCTCTTAGCTGTGTCTGTTGTGTTGTAGTCCTCAACCTTCGGGTTAGCAGGATCGTCAACGTTTACGATACAGCAACCGTCGTTCGGATATCCATCCAAGAACATCGGCGGATTCTCGATACAGAAGTAGTACCAGTCATAACCGAGAGCTGTGTAAGGAATGAGAGTTGTCTCGCCATCAGGCATTGTCTTAACTTCATTGTAGTAGTTCTCAAGAAGTTCGAAGTACTGATCGAGAGTCTTGATCTCAGGATAGTTAGCCCACTCAAGTACACGAGCCTGTACCCAGAAAGCCTCACCGTTGTGTCCTGTAGCTGTATCAACACCATTGTAGTGGTTGCCGAATACGTTTGCCCAGTAGATATGACCATCTTCCTGACGGAACTGATCCCACTCTGTTTCGGAATACATTTCCTTGAGGTTCGGATACATATCGAGGTAAGGGTCCCAAGCTACGAGCATGTCGTTCTCATAGAGTGTCAAGCTTCCGTCACCACCATCCATCAAATCAGGAAGGTCACCTGAAGCCATGATAGATCCGATAGCCTCACCTGCTGTCTGACCTGTAAGCCATGTCTCCTTAAGGCGGACACCTGTCTTCTGAGCGATGAGTTCCTGGATATCGTTGTCGCTGTTGATCTCAGAACCGATCATAGCGCAGAACATTGTCATATCCTGGATAGCTTCCTCAGAATAGATGGACTCACCTGCTGCGTTTGTTGCATCCGGCGGAGCTGCTGTACCAGCAGTTTGATCTGTGCCAGTTGACTTGTCACAAGCTGCAAAGCTGGCTACTGCCATCATTGAAGCCATAACAACTGCAAATAACTTCTTTTTCATTTAAAGCCTCCTCATTATATTTGTCGCTTGCGCGACATAAATTGGTATCTAAATTATAAGATACGCAAGAATGAGGCAAAACCCTATGAACTCTCACTAAAATAAGGACAAATTCTACATATAATCGGGGCAAATTATAAGTTTTTTTTGGGCATTTTGTGTGAAATAGCACAAACGCCTATCTGTTGGTCTTTCTGTACTTGGAAGGCGTGCAGCCCTTGATCTCAATGAACTTGCGGATAAAGTAGTCCGTATCCTTATAACCGACGTCCTCTGCGATCTGGTTGATCTTCTTTTCAGAGTTTATCACCTGTTTGGCTGCTTCCTTGATCCTGTAATTTGTCAGGTAATTTTTGAAGGACATCCCGTATTTTTTCCTGAAGACCTGTCCGAGATACGAACTGTTGATATGATATTTGTCGCCCAGGTACCTGAGGCTTATGTTTTCCGCAAAGTGATCCCTGATCTCGTTTTCGACATCTGCAAGGATACCTCTCGAGACGCTCTTCCTGAGTTCGGACAGATAGTTTGCATATTCCTTTGCAAATCTCTTCATGTGCTGGCTGCTGCCTCGGTTCAGGTCGCTTTCAAAGGAATGCTCTGAGATATACTGTACGATCTCCTCCTGGTTGATACTGTCATCCTGTTCGCTTGCCAGGTGGATGAGCTGGAAGAGAAGATAGTTGATGTTGAGGTCTGTAGTGTTTCCGTTGTTCTCGCCGGTATTCATTTCGGCATAGAGCTGGTCGACGATACTGTCGATCTTCTCGGGATCGTTGTTTTCGATGGCCCTTACGACATCGTCGATGGTGTTCTTGCAAAGAACGATCCCGTTCGGGGCGATCTGTACTTCGTCTTCATATATATATATCTTCTTCTGTCTGTGGAATCCCTTGATGCTGTCAAGTCTGCTGCAGGAACTGTAGGACTTGGACAGTGAAGCTATGTTGGGAACTTTCTTTCCGCAGAGCATCCTTATGGGTCTTGTGATTATGACTTCGATCTTGTGGAGCATGAGATTTAAGAACTCTTCTTCCGACAGATCCCTTCTGGTCGCCATGTTGTCACAATATATAAAACCTATATCATAGTTGTCTTCGTCGTAGGAAACGTCAAAGATGAAGTGATTGGCATTCTCCTTCAGGACTTCCCTGCAGGCATTATAGAGCTGGTGCTGGACAAGGCGCATGTCGTAATCATCGCCTTCGGAACTGTCGACGTTCTCAAAATCGGTATCGAGCTCAATGTCTATGAATCTTATGCCGCCCGTGATCTGCATATGGTTATTTACATATTCCAGGTCCTCTTCGCCATATTTGCCCTTAAGGAGAGCTATGACATTCGTGGCGAGATATGCGTCAGCCATCTTGGCCTGAGTCTCTTTTTTCTCAGCATTCTCTTTATTATAATTAGATACCTTTCTAAGAATGGAGATGAGTTCCTCTTTTATGACAGGCTTCAGGATATAGTCAAAGCAGTCTCCCCTGATGGCTTTCTGCATATAGGAAAAATCGTCATAGCCTGACAGGATAACGAACTTCGCGTCGGATATCTCGTCCTTCTTAATCTTTTCGAGAAGCTCAAGACCTGTCATGGAAGGCATCTGTATGTCCGAGATGATGAGGTCGACCTTGTTTTCCTTGAGAAAATTATATGCGTCCCTTCCGTTTGAGAGAACTCCTGCGATCTCATAGCCCTCGCTCTCCCAGTCCACCAGTACCTGAAGTCCCTGGAGGATATACGGCTCATCATCGATGATTAATACTTTAAGCATGATTACCCTTTCTTTGACAACTGATCGAGAGGTATCTTGATGACTACCGCCATGCCGACACCCTGTTCGCTCTCTATGTTAAATTCCACCTGTTCCTTGAACATCAGTTTCATACGAAGGCAGGCATTAAGTATTCCTACATGCTTTACCTGCTTTATCGTATCAATAGTAACCGAATTCATCCTCTTTGACAATTTGCGGACTTCGGCTTCGCTCATTCCGCCTCCGGTATCCTCGACCTCTATGAAGAGACCGTTCTGCTCCTCGTCGCGGTAGACCCTTACGAAGATCCAGCCCTGGGAACTCTTGGATTCGATGCCGTGGACACAGGCATTCTCGACAAAAGTAACGAGCGTAAGCTTCGGTATCAGATAGTCCTCGCAGTCCTCTTCTATGTCGATATCAAAGGACAGCCTGTCGCCGAACCTGTAGCTCTGGAGCTGCAGGTATGCGCGTATGAACTCGGCCTCGGCTCCGACCGTTACGGAATCGTTCTGCCAGTCGACATTCTGACGTTCCATGACTGCGAGTTTGGCCACCATCTCGGCCGTCTCATACTCACCTTTCAGGATACTGTGCATCCTTATGCTCTCGAGTGCATTAAACAGGAAATGCGGATTGATCTGACTTTGAAGAGCCAGAAGCTCGGCATTCTTACGTGCCAGATCGTTCTTCTGCTTGGTCAGTTTCTCCTTATAAAGAGTATTCGTGAGTTCGTTATTGAGATTGACCATCTTATTGTAGTTCATCATAAGGGACGATATCTCGTCAGAGCCGTCCACCGTCTGTATCGTACTGAACGTCTGTTTGTTGTCCCCGATAAAAGCATCCTGCAAGGTCCCGATCCTGTCCAGTATCGAATGCTCGATGGCCTTCATGATCAAAAGCGGCAGGATGAGCGTCGCGATAAGGAGCGCCACGAGCACCTTCTGGTTCTTGTTGAGCACCTTGAGGATTATGTTCTCTTCCGTAAAGGCATATATCTTGAACTTGGTCCCCTTGATCTCGAATTCTTCCACGGACATGTTCGATTCCGTATTCGCCCTCTCAAGTACGGTATCGAGGTCTATATTGTCTCCCTTATTCGAGAAAGCGACCATCGAATCATCCGTACAGACATACATCGAGCATGTCGTCGGTATGTTATTGAACGTGATGTTCATGTTGCTGTAGTTGTTCGATATGACGATGATCTTCTGGTATCTTGCATCAGCGTTCTTCATACGCCTTACATAGGTGAACTTCCTCTTTTCCGTGATCCTCTCGTCCTCATCGAAAAAGACCATGAGCGCCTCGTCCTTCCCCGTCGCCTCAAATCTCTTGTACCACTCCGAATCCCTGGCCGGCCCCAGCTGCTTAAAGATATCACTGTTCGTGATGGACGGGTTGTCCGCATAAACAACGACGCTGTCGCTCTTAAAACCGACGATCGTCGCCAGGTACGAATCCTTGACATAAGCATGATAATTATGGAAATAATCATATTCCGACAGATACCTGGTATCCAGAAACGAGCTTATGACAAGGTTCTCGTCCATCGCCCTCGCGATCATCGTATCGTAGTCATAAGTCGAGACTATCTCGCTCTTATACATCTGAATCGCACTCTGTCTCGAAAACCTGTAGTTGGTATTCTCCTCATTCAGCAGCGCCCGGAAGACAAAACCGTCCGTAAAGACGAGCGGGAAGATGACACAGAAAACATATATGACCATAAACTTCCTGTTCAGGTTCATATTGTTGAGAAACAGATTCAGATTGTGGAAGATCCGGTTGATCACTCTTCTGAACATCAGACAGCCCCTCGCCAGCGGTAAAAAAGTACATAATATTATAAATCATCCCTGCAAGCGTTTGCAAATCAGCCTTCCGGCCGCATCAAGGCATTGATCCCGGGTCAACAAAAAACGGGCTGTCCGACCTTGAAGTCGTTACAGCCCGGTTGATCAATTCTGTCCGTAGTAAGCGTTGGCTCCGTGTTTGCGGAAATAATGCTTGTCCTGTATCTCCTGAGGGGCGGGAGATACGTCCCTGTTGAGGAGCTCGGTGCGGAAGGCCATCTTTGCAACTTCCTCGAGTACCACCGCATTATGTACCGCTTCGTGTCCGTCCTTGCCCCAGGTAAAAGGTCCGTGATTGGTGCAAAGGACACCCGGTACCGCTTCGTAATCGATGCCGCGCTTGGAAAACTCCGCCGCTATGACTTCACCCGTATTATGCTCGTAATCTTTTTCAATCTCATCTTTGGTAAGAGATCTTGCGCACGGGATGCTGCCGTAGAAATAGTCGGCGTGTGTCGTTCCGTAGCAAGGGATATCCCTGCCGCTCTGAGCCCATGATGTCGCAAAGGATGAATGGGTGTGAACGACGCCGCCAATATTCGGGAACTTCTTATAAAGAAGGATGTGTGTGGGAGCATCGGAAGAAGGCTTCATGGATCCTTCCACCCTGTTTCCGTCAAGATCCAGTACGACCATATCCTCCGGCTTCATCGTATCGTAAGGGACGCCGCTCGGCTTGATGACGACAAGCCCTGATGCTCTGTCGATCTCACTTACGTTGCCCCATGTAAATGTTATGAGTCCGTACTTCGGAAGAAGCATATTTGCTTCATATACTTTCTGCTTTAATTCTTCGAGCATGCTCTAACCTCACTTGATCATTACTTCAGTGGCACTTCTCTCTGTCTTCAAGCCTTCGATGTACCTTGCCGTAAACTTGTTGAATCCCTCGACATCTTCAGGAGAAGCCATGAGCTCCG
>Ga0310786_10002962_pt1 | contig 25227 bp, 19 predicted proteins | sample AusTroGonzalo_MG_FD_203881 | JGI IMG/M metagenome (GOLD analysis project Ga0310786, IMG submission 203881) | Bovine rumen microbial communities from tropical cattle in Woodstock, Queensland, Australia - Gonzalo_03 (v2) (version 2) | ecosystem: Host-associated > Mammals > Digestive system >...
ATCGGTCTGGACCTGACTCGTTCACTCGTGGAACTTCATCATGGTACTATCACGGCTCATAACCTCGAACAGGGTTGCGAATTCGTGATTACCATCCCGATGGGTAATGCCCACCTGTCTCCAGAGGAGATGATCGACGGTCAGGAGGCTCTGGCCGATATGCCGTCGATTATTGAGGAGGAAATGGCTAAGGATGAAGAGATCCCTGTTGTGGATGTACCGCTCAGTCGCCGTCTCACCCTCGTGATTGCTGAGGATGATGACGAGATACGTGGCTATCTAGAACATGAACTTGAAGACGAGTACGATGTGCATGCCTGCGTCAATGGCCGTGAAGCCTTGGGTGAGATTCTTCACACGCGTCCAGACCTTGTTATCAGTGACGTCATGATGCCGGAAATGGATGGTAATATGCTTTGCTCTAAGCTCAAGTCTAACCCCGAGACCAATATCATTCCTTTCATCATGCTTACGGCTAAGAGTCGTGATGAAGATAAACTCGAAGGTCTTGAGACGGGTGCGGACGCTTATTTCGTCAAACCATTTAATATGGATATTCTCCGTCGTACTATTGCTAACCTCATCAACAGTCGCCGCATGCTACGTCTGAAGTATGAGCGAAACGATGACCTCGAGGAACAGGTAAGCGATATTCGCCTGAAATCGCCTGACGAGAAGTTGCTCGAGCGTATTATGGAGTGTATCAATAAGAATCTGGCCAACTCCGATCTCAGCGTCGACATGATTGCCGATAAGGCAGGTATCAGCCGTGTTCATTTGCATCGTAAGATGAAGGAGCTCACAGGACAGACACCTCATGACTTCATTCGTAACATCCGCCTGAAAAAGGCTGCCCAACTGCTCACGACTCAGGGCATGAACGTTACCGAGGTGATGTATGCATGTGGTTTCTCTAATTCTGCTTCCTTCTCTACAGTGTTCAAGAAGTTCTATGGCATGTCGCCCCGCGACTACATGAAGGAACACGAAGAACGTCAGTAAACAAACAATAAAAGGCCGACAGTTACGCCGGCCTTTTTTGTTATTAATCAGAAGAATTATCGAGAACCACCAAAGGGGAAACCTTGTGGCTGAGGTGCTATCTCTGGTTCACCGAAGAAGGATGCCTCTTCGTTTTTGTCGTTCAACTTAAACACCATGAACTTCTTGTTCTTCTCTGTGCAAGGAGCCCATTCGCCGCCCTGAGGACCGTTTGGATCACTGTACTTTACAAAGTTGGTCCATGCGGTCAACATCTTCTCTGAGAGATCCCAGTCGCCCTGAGTCCAAGGACGCCAGCAGTGCTTCAGACTCTTGAATACAAACCAAAGGTCGCTTGAGTGGAAAGCACCCTTCAGTCGCTGTGTCACCTCAGGATGAGAACCGTCGTCGGGCAGCGGACGTGCAAATTCGTAGGCCCAGGCCTTGCCGCCCTTCTGGCCACGAACTTTACAGAACTCGGCGATGTTGGGAGCCATGTTGCCCATGTCGTTGAGAGTGAAACCAATCATATAGGGAACGTCGGCCAAGGTTCCTTCGCGGGTAGCGTCATCAAAACTCTTCTCGCATACATAACCTTCGATCATCGGCATGAATGGCAGTCCCATGCGCATAAATGCCATTGGACCGCTGGCCTGCTGACCATTGTCGTTAATCTGATAATAGAGCGTTGGCAAAGCAAAAATAGTCTCTGTAGAAGCCTGACGCATCTTCTTTAAGTCGGTTAGACCAGCCCAGTCGAATACTTTCTTGGCATTGGCTTCGGCATCGGCAAACGAACCGCCACTATAGCGAGCACCCATCGGATTGCCGTTGGCATCGGGGATACTCAGACCCTGAGCACTCATAATCACAGCCTTGTGGAATAGACCGCGAGCCAAGGGACTCTCACAGAGGGTGCGCACGCTGCCACCACCGGCACTCTGTCCGAAGATGGTCACGTTATTGGGATCACCACCAAACTGCTCAATATTCTTCTTAATCCACTTCAGAGCCTCGATTTGGTCGAGAATACCATAGTTGCCTGATACGTGATGTGGACTCTCTGCAGAGAGAGCCGGGTGTACGAGGAAGCCGAACACGCCCAGACGGTAGTTAATTGAAACGAGCACTACGTCCTTTGCGCCCCACTCCTGTCCGTCGAACTCAGGTTCTGAACCGAACCCTTCACGATAGCCGCCGCCATGAATCCACAGGGCTACAGGCAGTTTCTTCCCTACCTGACCAGGAGCCTTTGTCCACACGTTCAGATATAAGCAGTCCTCGCTGGAACCTGCTTCCTTTCCATAGCCCCATTCAGTGTAGTAACCACCAGGGTACTGAATGGCCTGATAACTCGGACGCCCGAAGGTGTCACAGATTTTCACGCCTTTCCATGGTATGATGGGCTGAGGCTCCTTCCAACGATTTTCTTTGATAGGAGGCGCTGCGTAGGGAATGCCACGATACACATACACGTCAGGATAATCGTCGGCCAATACACCTTGTACCTGACCACCTTCAATCTTTAACACAGGGTTTTCTGCAGCACTTGCAGATACTGCTACCAAAAGCAGAAGCGGTAAGAACAGTTTTCTCATAAAAGTTGATTAGTTTGTTGATAATATTTATATGGTTTATTTTATGATACGTCTATTAGACGTACGGCTCTTCAAAAAGTTTAATGAGGAAGGGTAATATTCTTCGCTCAATTCTTTGCTATCTTAGAGGAACGCCATGCGTGTTCTTGACCTCCTTCATAACGAAAACACTATGGAAGTAACCCACACTGTCGATGTTGCCAAGCTTGGTACGCATGAATTCCTGATACGACTCCATATTCCGTGTCTGTATCTTCAACGTAAAATCATATTCGCCACTTGTATTGTAGCATTCGGTTATCTCGTCAATGTTCTGGATGGCCTCCATAAAGTCATCCATCAGCACTTGTGAATGGTGCTTCAGGCGCATGTGACAGAGTACGGTGATGCCATTGCCTGTCTTTTGGGCATCAAGAATAGCGTGGTAGCCCTGGATGAACCCCTCACGCTCCAGTCGTTTCTGACGGTCGAACGTAGGTGAGGCAGAGAGATTGATGCGTGCAGCTAGCTCCTTTACAGTAAGGGTTGAGTCGGTTTGTAGGATGCGCAATATCTTGCGATCGGTGTTGTCAAGTTCGTCGTATGTCATCATATTGCCAAATAATATTCTGTAATTAAATAGAAATGCGGTACAAATGTAGTATATTTTACTGAACTGGCAAAATAATTTTTGAGTAAATGTGACTTTTCACTACTTTTGCAGTAGGAATTCCGACATCCGACAAAGTCAAACAGAAAAAAGTATATCACAATGACAAAAGTAATTAAAGGCATTCAGGTTCCGCAGCGAGCCGATTTTGTAGGCAGTTTCCTTCGTCCAGCCAATCTCTCTGACAGTACTCGTGACCAGTTGGTTCGTGAACTGACTGACAAGCAGAAACAGTTGGGTTATCATGTCATCACCGACGGTGAATTCAACCGTACCTTCTGGCATCTTGACTTCTTCTGGGGCTTTGGTGGCGTGGCTCATGAAGATGGAGGGGATGTCGTCTTCAATGGCGAGACAGCTCACCTCGACAGGGTATATCTTACTGGCAAACTCACCGCACAGCCGCATCCGTTTATCGACGATTTCCGTCGTGTCCAGCAGTTTGAAGATGCACAGACCATTGCAAAACTAACCGTCCCGTCGCCAGCGCAGTTTTTCCAACAACTCATCATTCCGCAGAATTTTCCTGGCACGAAGGCCATCTATCCCGACCTCGACGAATTGATCAGTGACATTGCTGCTGTCTATCAGGATTTTATCCGCCAGTTTTATGCTGTTGGTGGGCGGTTCTTACAGCTCGACGACTGTACTTGGGGCGCTATTGTGGGCGAGGCGGCCTCACTACGTTATGCTAGTCTGAGTCCAATACTCGACGATGTTAAGGACCTCTTGCTTAAGGTAAACAACCTAGCACTCGAAGGACGCCCTACTGATTTGCTGGTGGCGTCGCATATCTGTCGTGGCAACTACCACTCTACCTGGTTCAACAGTGGTGCCTATGACTCTGTGGCCGACTGGGTCTTTGCCCGTGAGAAGGTTGACGCACTCTATCTGGAGTACGACGATGAACGTTCAGGAGGCTTCGAACCTTTGGTCAAAGTCAGTGCTGACAAACATGTGATACTTGGTCTCATTACCACAAAAAGGCCAGAACTTGAAGATAAAGCAACAGTCATTGCCCGTATCCATGAGGCGGCCAAATACATTCCTCTCGATCGTCTTTCGCTCTCTCCCCAATGCGGTTTTGCCTCATGTGCTATCGGTAACAAGATCACGCCTGATGAGCAATGGGCAAAACTTAAATTAGTTAAGGAAATCTCAGAAGAGGTCTGGGGTATTTAGAAAGATTCACTGCTCAAAAAATGAGCAGTGAATCTTTCTATTAGCGTGTTGATTGTATAGCCAGCATCAGAGGAATCTCTGTGTGTGAATCGCTGCCGGTAAAACGTTGTACAGATTCAGTCATATGCTGTATGAAAAGTTCAGCCGAAGCATTGGTCTTCTTCTGCTGGAGCGCCTCGCCAAGTATGCGCTTTGTGCCGAACTTACGGTGGTTGGCATTCTCGATACTGCTAAGTGTGTTGGTGTAAAGGAAAAGCATATTAGAGGGCTCCAAGACAATCTCATGGGTAGAAAACGTACGACATTCATCCGAACCGCCTATAGCGCCCTCTTTGGCAGTTAGTAACAGACCAATTTCAGTAGCAGCGAGCACGGGAGCAGGATGTCCGGCATTGCAATATTGAAGTCTCCCTGTAGTTAATTCCAGTACTCCCACGAATAACGACACAGGGCTGTAGTTACCTGATGTCATGGCAGTGTTTACTGCTGTTACAATCATTTCTGGTGCTGTTCCCAGTGCGGCCATAGAACGGAATTGTGACTTGACAAGAGCTGCAGAGTACGAATCTTTGACGCTGTTGCCCTGCGCACCGCCTGCACAGAACCATAGTTTGTCATCATTCAACCGGTAATCAATGAAGTCGGCAGTAGCCGTACCGTTTGTCTTCGATGTTGCACAGAACGCCATCTTCTTATCCTTTGGCTCAAGAGGTGGTACGTCAGCCAGTTGTATCTCGCGGAAGATCCGCTGTTCAGTTTGCTGACGTTCTTTCTCGAAGGTCATTGTCTTTACCTCTTCATAGGCAGTTTCCAACTCCTGATGAGCTTTTGAAATGCGGTGACGCATCCATATCTGATAGAGAATGTAGGCAATGAAGATACCGATAGCTACAAAGAGGGCTATCATCAGGGCCGTCATGCGTTTGCGCACGATTGATTCCTGATGGATAGTGATTTCTTGCAGTTTGGCCCTGGTCGTATCCTGCTCTTCAACTTCAGTGCGTCGTGAATTGGCAATTGCAGAATCAAGCATTTCACTTATCCTTATACTAACAGCCATGGCAGAGTCGCGACGTCCCGCCATCTGATTGGCATGGAACTTACGCAGACCAACACTCTGTATGTTGTCAAGGGTGTATTGTATATTGCGTAGTTCAAACATCTTGTCGAGATTCTCGTAGTTGGTGGCAGCCTCTTGCCAGCGTCCCGCGAGTTCCAGATATTCATTAGCTAGAATATGTCCTTCAGACGTCAGACTGTATTTTGTGCTTAGAAAATCGCGATAAGCCTCGGCTGCCTCTTCGTTCCGTCGTAATCCCTGTAAGGCCACAGCACGATAGATGTCATAACGTGCCCATTGTTTATCTACATAGCTGGAATCAACGTCCTGACGTTGCTCGTACTCAGTGATGAACTTACCGTAACGCTCGTTCCATTTCAATGCATCTTCGTAGTGTTGAATGCCGTTGTAGTTGTAAATGATATTAATCACTCCTGCGAAAGCGTTTTTATAGGCCTCGTCGTTGTGGTGTACCTCAATGTCTTCCTTGTGTTTCTTATAGGCACGGTTGAAACTTGCATTGACGGAATCTTTGGATCCGTCCATGTGTATCTGGCAGCATCCGATGTAAATGAGCAGGTTTACGTAATCGCTGGTGGTGTCACATTTCAGCGACTCTAATCGACGGGCTACGGGAATACCTATCTTCAGTGTGCTTTCTCCATCGCGGCGCATTGTGAGCACGTTGGCTAGTCGGCATGCTGATTTTGCATAATAAGAAAGCTCACGCGGATCTTTAGACTTCTCGGCGGCTTTGATGGCATGTTCCCAGAAAAAGGAGGCTGTGCGTAGTCTCCTCATACGATCGTATGCGTATCCCTGCCAATAGTATGCTTCGGCCTCAGAGAGCTGACCTTTTTTCTGCAGACTGTCGGCAATAGTTGCCAGTTGCTTGTAATTCTTAGTCTGATAGGCGCTCTCAATCAAATGGTCGGCCTCGCTGTTGTACTTCACCTTTTCGTCACAGGCGCCCATCATTAGCAGAGTGGCTGTGATGATTAGTAGTAGTCTTGTTTGTTTCATATCTTTAGTTTTTATATTTCTGTGCAACGATACTTGATGTCAAAAGGGCGGCAATAGCCAGTCGGTATGATATTGTTCTTAGATTCACATGATGATGCAAATATACAAAAAAAAGTCAGATAAATAAATCTTTATAGTTTTTTTAACCTCCTTTTGATTAAATCTCGTCAAGAAATGCATAAAAGAATTTTATTCCTAACAGGAAATGATACAGAATCGGAAAAACTTTGTATATTTGTGGCAGTATTTTAAAATGTGGCGTATATGAGAAGGTATTTAATAGTTCCTGTTGTGCTTTTAATCACGGCGTGCAGCGACATGTTCGACACGCATCCATATGATGTGGACGTGCATGGAGAGAAGGGCGTCAACAAGAAGCAGATGGCTGTTATAGAAAGCCGTTTTGCTGATAAGGACACATTGCGTGTAGCCTTTATCAGTGATACCCACCTGTGGCTCTCTGATGCGCGTGATCAAGTAGAAGATATAAACCATAGGGATGACATTGACTTTGTAGTGCATTGTGGTGATCTGACTGATACGGCTACTGGTAAGGAATACGAATGGTCAAGGGATATCCTGATGAAACTGAATTGTCCGTTTGTGGCCTTAATAGGTAACCACGACTATTTGGGCACAGGTGATCAAACCTATGATGTGATGTATGGTGAAAAAGATTTCTCGTTTATTGCCTCACGAGTGAAGTTCGTGTGTTTGAATACCAACGCGACAGAGTATGACTACATGGCGGCTGTGCCCAATTTTGACTTTATGGAAACGGAGATGGTGAAGGACTCGGACCGATTCGACCGCACTATCGTAGTGATGCATGCGGCACCCTACAGCGACCAGTTCAACAACAACGTGTGTAAGGCCTTCCGCCGTTATCTCGACTTCTTTCCTGGTTTGATGTGCTGTGTATATGGTCACGATCACAACGATACAGTGAGTCGCATCTATGGCGACGACTTGATATTCTATGCTATCGACTGTGCAGAGCACCGCAACTATCGTATTTTTACTATAACCCCTGACGACTATGAGGTGGAGCAGATTTATTTTTAGTTCTGCACTATTGACGTGTACACTGCAAGTGATTGCTGGCGACAGTATATACGTAGAAGATGTGCCAGAGAGCAAGTATGATAAGCGTATTCATCGCTATCAGAGGCATTGGGCGGCACTCATTCCAACGGAGTTCGTGATACAGAATGCGGGAAACATGGGAATTGCGTCAGCAGGTATTGGCTGGGACTATGGTAAGCGGGGACAGTGGGAGACCGACTTACTTCTGGGTTACATACCGGCCCATAACTCTTCGCGTGGCAAACTGACAATGACCCTCAAAGAAAACTACATCCCCTGGAGCATTAGTCTAACGCCTAGGTCCGTTAGTGTTAAAGAAAAGGGACGTTGGAGTATTGAGCCGCTTACGGCGAGCATCTACATCAATACTGTCTACGGCCATGAATTCTGGAAAACACAGCCGAGTCGTTATCCCGACAGTTATTACGACTTCATGTCGACAAAGTTTCGTTTGAATATTGCCTTCGGACAGCGTCTCTCATTTACGATTCCGGAAAAGAAGAGGAGAAGGTTCAACAAGATGACATTGTTCTATGAAATGAGTTCGTGTGACCTCTATATTCGCTCAAAGATTCAGGATAGCAGCGTGCCGTTGAAGGATATTATCGGTCTGTCGATAGGGTTGAGGCTACAAACACTTTAGGCGATGGTTAGTACTGATTTGTACCAAGACATCGCCTAAAGAGAGGGGATTATTACAATCTTAGAATTCCAGAATCAGACTCTGGCGGGGCTTAAGCTCCTGATTTTCTGAGAGGTCGTAGTTGTGATCTGTCAGGATATCCTTGGCCTTGGTTGCATTGCCGATGACCTCTGCGTAGCGGTTAACGTCGAAGGTGGCAGGTTCCGAGGTGCCGTTGAGAATGGTGAGGACAGTCTTGCCTTGATACTGGCGGGCTACGACGTAGATACCGTTGTAGGGGATGAATTGCGTTTGCTTACCCTTGATGATAACATCGTTGCCCTGACGCCAATGGAGCAGGCGACTCAGCCATGTGAACATGTCCTGTTCGGCTTGGGTACGTCCTTCACGGGTGAAGCAATTATGCTTGTCGCCAGGAAAACCGCCAGGGAAATCCTTGCGCACATTGCCGTCGGTAATGACCTTTGTGCCATTCATAAGTACCTCTGTGCCGTAGTAGAGCTGAGGAATGCGGTTCACAGTGAGCAGCAGTGACAGAGCCTGTTTAAGTGCCAGTGTGTCTTTGCCTTCACCTAGGAATCTGTCGGTGTCATGGTTTTCGATAAAGGCCATCACACTTGACGGGTTAGGGTAGAGGTAGTCGTATACAAAAGAGCCGTAAAGACGGTTCAGTCCTTTCTCGAAACCGTCGGTCTCTTCATCCTTCGCTTGACTGAACTTGTTGTAGAAAGAGAAGTCCATCACCGTTTTCAAGTAAGAGTTAGTCTTGGCGAGTTTCGAGTCTTTCTGCCAGGTAGCGGTATAAGCCGGCTCTGTGACCCATGTCTCACCTACGGTGTTGAAGTTGGGATATTCTTCGTTAATCTCTTTCATCCATTGGGCCATGGCATCAGCGTAGGCATAAGGATAAGTGTCCATGCGGATGCCATCGATGCCAACGGTCTCAATCCACCACATGCTGTTTTGGATGAGGTAGCGCAGGAGGTGTGGATTGTGCTGATTCAAATCTGGCATAGAGGGTACGAACCAGCCTTCGGTTGTCTCCTTGAGGTCAATCTCTGAAGCGTAAGGGTCGACAATAGGTGTCAGTTTGTAACTAGTTTGTAGATACTTACTTTGTGGTTGCTCGTCCAGCCAATCGGGGGCATTCAACCAGTCTTTAGATGGCATGTCCTTGGTCCAAGGGTGCTCAAATCCGCTATGATTGAAAATCATGTCCATGACAATCTTCAGTCCTTTCGCGTGGGCTTCGTCACAAAAACGCTTGTAGTCCTCGTTAGAACCGAAACGCGGGTCTACCTTATAATAGTTGGTAGTGGCATAGCCGTGGTATGTGGAAAAGCCGTTCTCGCTGTCGGGAGAGTCGTTCTCCATAACAGGGGTGAACCAAAGGGCGGTGACACCAAGTTCATTAAAGTAGTCGAGATGCTCACGGATGCCGTTCAGGTCGCCACCATGGCGGAGCGACGGCTTGGTACGATCCTCTACATAACTGCGCATACCCTTGATTTGCTTTGGGTGATTAACACTCTGTGCAAAGCGATCGGGCATGAGCTGATAGAGGACGTCGGCGTTGGTGAATCCCATACGTTTGTCGCCACTCATCTCACGCTGTTTTAACTGGTACTGTACCTTGGTTTTACCAAAGTTAAGTGTCATGGTACCAGGCTGAGCATCTTTCAGGTTCAGATAGACAAGCAGGTAGTTGGGTGAGTCAAGACGAACGATGCTGTCGACAACTGCACCCGGGTAATTGGTGCTCACACTGGCAACATCACGAATACCTTGGCCATAGACCATCAGCTGTACAGAGGGGTTCTTCATCCCGACGTACCAGTTGGTGGGTTCTATACGGTCAATCACGGATTTCTTCGCTGCCATCATGGTGAGCGCTGTGCTTACAAGTAAGCTAAAGATAAAGAGTCGTTTCATATTTAGTTGTGAATAATGATTGCTGACTGTGGATCGGCTATTGCCTTATCGCCCTTAAGACTGCCGAGGCCTTGTTCATTGATGATACCATCGCAACATACAATGGTGTAGTTGCCTTCGGGAATGGTGATCTCGGCAGACGACTTGCTGGCATTGAGAATGACGATAATATCGCGCCAGTCATCACGTCCTGCATAGTTCTTCAATCGATAGGCAACGGTGCCTTCTGGGGCATCTATAAACTCAAGGTGTTTGCGCACGAGGTCGGCATTGCCTAAACGGAAGGCGGGGTGGTTCTTGCGCAATTGGATGAGGTTCTTGTAATATTCAAAGACCTGTGGATATTTAGCTTTGTTGGACCAGTCGAGTTGATTGATGCTATCGGGCGATTCAAAGCTGTTGTGAACGCCTTTCTTGCTGCGAAGCAACTCTTCTCCGCTGAGGATGAAAGGAACGCCCTGAGAGGTGAATACGGTTGTCTGGGCAAGCAGGTCGAGACGGATGAGTTCATCGTCGGCAATGCCGGGGATGCTTGCGTGGAGACGATCGGCAAGACACATGTCATCGTGACAGCTAACGTAACTAATCATCTGAGTAGGCTCAAGCGCCCAGGGAGTCTGTGAGTAGTTGACTTTAGACATGTCGACCTGAGGGTGTTGGATAGCGCCAACAATACCGTACTTGATGCTCTCTTCGCAATTGGGCTCACCAGCCAGAAAGCCGCCTTTGGTGTCGTCAGAGAACGGACCGCGAAGGGCGTCTCTAATCTCATCGCTGAAAGCTGCAATACTTGGCATCTGAGCGATGTTGGCTTTCATGCCTAACAGCTCGTTAGGCAGAGCGCAACTGCCTGCACTCCATCCCTCACCATAGATATAGATGGTGGGGTCGATGTTATTAACCATCTGGCGAATCTGGTTCATAGTCTCGATGTCGTGAACGCCCATTAGGTCGAAGCGGAATCCGTCGATGTGGTATTCGTTAATCCAGTATTTCACACTTTCGAGCATGAATTTACGCATCATGGGCTGGTCGGAGGCAGTCTCGTTACCGCAACCACTACCGTTGCTATATTGTCCGTCGGCAGTCTTACGATAGAAATAGTCGGGATAGGTACGTTGGAAGTTGGAGTGCTCAATATCGTAGGTGTGGTTATATACCACGTCGAGAATGACGCGTATACCTGCTTTGTGGAGGGCCTGCACCATCTGCTTGAACTCACGAATACGTACTTCGGGCTGATAAGGATTGGTAGAGTAGCCGCCCTCCGGCACGTTATAGTTCACAGGATCATAGCCCCAGTTATACTGTGGTTGGTTAAGACGTGTCTCGTCCACGGAACCGTAGTCGTAGCTGGGTAGTATGTGTATTGCATTCACGCCCAACTGTTTCAAGTACTCGATGGCCCATGGTTCGGTGAGTGCCATGAACTTACCCGGATACTTGGCATCGGTACGGTTGATGGAGAAGTCGCGATGATGCATCTCGTAGATGACGAGGTCGGCAGGCGACTTGGTGACAGGACGCTTGTCGCAGCACCAATGTTCCGGGTTGGTTTGATTCATATCGATGATGGCGGCGCGCTTACCATTTACTCCGACGGCCTTGGCAAAGACACCAGCACATTCGCCGCGTCCCACATCAAATGTATAGAACTTACCCATCAGGTCGCCCTTGACGATGGCAGTGAACTGCTCTTTCCCTGTCTTCTGCATCTTCAAGGTTTTGATGGCTTTACCATCTTTTCCTTGCTGATAGATGCGTAGTGTTACCTTTGCGTTGTCGGGCGCAAAGAGTTTAAACGTAGTGGCCTGTGGGGTGTAGGCCATCTCTTGAAAAGCTTGAGCCGCAATCTTATTGGGCAGCAACATAGACAATAGTCCTGCAAAAATCAATTTCTTCATTGGTCTTTAATTATGGTTGGCCGTTAATATTACTATTGGGCAATCAGGGAAACGGCAAAACCGCCACCAGGTGCCTCAGTGAGTTTCAGTACATCGCCAGCCTTAACCACACGCTTGGTGATGGTATAGGCCTGGGGATTGGTATCATAGTGAGCATCTTTTGCATCAGCATAGATGGTGCAGTTGTACTTACGACCCTTATCAAGGAAGTCGAGTTTGACGACACTCTTGTGGCCGTTTTCATCGCATTTGCCGCCAATGAACCAGTTGTCGGTGCCTTTGGCCTTACGTGCTACGGTGATATAGTCGCCAGGCTCAGCTTCCAGATATTTGGAGTCATCCCAGTCGCAGGCAACGTCGCGAATAAACTGGAAGGCGTCGTCGAACTTCTCGTAGTTCTCAGGCAGGTCGGCAGCCATTTGCAGCGGTGAATACATAGTCAGATAAAGTGCCAGCGAACCAGCAATGGTGATACGTGCCCATGAAGTGTTGTCGCTCCATTCTGAGAGCTTTGTCACGAAAATACCTGGGGTATAGTCCATCGGACCGCCTTGCAGACGGGTGAAGGGAAGAATACAGGTGTGGTCTGGATTAGAACCTCCGAATGCCTCGTATTCTGTACCGCGGGCACTCTCGCCACCTACCAGATTGGGCCATGTGCGGCAGAGGCCTGTAGGACGAGTGGCTTCGTGAGAGTTGACCATGATGTGGTGCTTGGCTGCCTCTTTGATGACGTAGAGGTAGTGATTGTTCATTGACTGTGAGTAGTGGTGGTCGCCACGGGGAATAATGTCGCCGACATAACCTGTCTTCACGGCATCATAACCGTATTTGTTCATCAACTCGTAAGCCTCTTTAATGTGGCGCTCGTAGTTCTGCGAGCTTGAAGAGGTCTCGTGGTGCATCAGGATCTTCACACCCTTGGAGTGGGCGTACTCGTTAAGCATTTTAATGTCGAAGTCGGGATAAGGGGTTACGAAGTCGAAGACGTCGCGCTTCCACATGTTGGCCCAGTCTTCCCAACCTACGTTCCAACCCTCAACGAGAACCTCGTCGAGACCGTTTTTGGCTGCAAAGTCGATATAACGCTTTACCTTTTCGTTGTTAGCGGCATGACGGCCGTTAGGCTTCACGCTGCTCCAATCTATCTGGTCGAGCTTGATAGAGGGGAAATCGTCGGTATAGTTCCAGGTGCTCTTACCAACAATCATCTCCCACCATACACCACAGTATTTCGTGGGGTGAATCCATGAGGTATCCTCAATCTTACAAGGCTCGTTGAGGTTCAGAATCAGATTGTTCGCGAGCATGTCGCGAGCATCATCGCTCACCATCACTGTGCGCCAGGGGGTCTCACAAGGTGTCTGCATAGCACCCTTCAGTCCTGTAGCGTCAGGAGTGAGATGACTCACGAAGGTGAAAGGTTTTGGCAGAGGATAGGCAGAGGGCTTGGGGTTAGGTGTGTAGGCATTGCTGCCACCACCGAGTTTAGTGGTGAAAGCCTTTGTTTCTGCATCAACCAACTCAAGATGCATCGTGGCGTAATCCTGACAGGCTGCCTCGTGGATGTTGATGTAAAGACCATCCTGCGACTTCATCTGCAGCGAGGTCTGTACGCCAGTCTCTGAGAAAACGGCAACCGAACTGTTGCCCCAGTTCACAGCCTCTTTCATGCGTCCGCGGATTTCCGACAGCTTCGTTTCCTGTGTCACCTGCTCCTGTGTGTCGTAGTCGCCTGGCAGCCACCAGGCAGTGTGGTCCCCTGCCATGGCAAATTCCGTACGCTCTTCCTGAATCAGGAAATAGACGAGTTCTTGTTGTTGTGGGAACTCATAACGGAATCCGATACCATCGTCGTATATGCGGAAACGGATTAGGATCTCACGCTTAGTGGTAGGTTGCGAAAGCGTTACTGCCAATTCGTTATAGTGATTGCGGATGGTGGCTGTTTCACCCCAGACGGGTCTCCATGTCTCATCGAAGGTCGAAGTCTCTTCCTTTGCGATGGTGAAGCCGTCTATCAGGTTGGTTTCGTCCATTCCTTTTGAGGCATGCTTGTCCTTAGCCAACTCAAGGCCGAGGTGCGAGGGTTTGATTACTTCACGCCCCTTGTAGGTCATCTCATAGACAGGACGGCCTGCGTTATCCACAGAAAACTTTAACTCGATGTTGCCGTTAGGCGATTTTACGCTTGCGCTAAATGATAAATGACAAATAATAAATGATAAACTTGTCAGTAACAGAATTCTTTTCATTTTCTTCCACTATGTATGATTAGGGTCGTTATTTCATTGTTGAAGTCATCAGCAGCCAGTAACTGCTCAATGCTCATATGCATGCGGTAGCGCCAGTAGTGGCGGGGATTCGCAGGGATGTTGATGCGCTCGGCGTTGGCATCGGGCAGGCGAAGGGTCTCGCTGATACTCATCCAGTCTTGGAATGAAAGCAGGCAGAGCATAGAGGGCGAGGTGAGATGACGGCTCACGATGTCCTTTGCCAGCCAGTCGGGCAGTGGGTGAGGTGCTGCGCCACCACGATAGAGCATAGAGTTGAAATAGTCCTGTGTCAGCGCCTCGTCTTCGTCCCACCACTGGCGTAGAGTCGACATGTCGTGGGTTGAGATGGTGCAGACAGAGCGGTACGGGTTGCGTGAGAGGTGACCGAAGCGGACGGTGTTGTCCTTAGGCATTGACTGAATCTCGAGACTTAGGATGCGCAACTCGTTCATCACCCAGGGCACGCAGTCGGGCACCATACCGAGGTCTTCAGCGCAAACAAGCATGCGGGTGGCCTGTGTCAGCTTAGGCAACTTCTTCATGGCCTCAGTATACCAGAACTGGTTGTTGCGGCGATAGAAGTAATCGTTGTACAGGCGGTTGAACGTAAACTTATCGTTGTCCCAGAGGGCTTGGTAGATAAAGTCGTTCTGTACGCCGATGCGTGGGTGGAACTTGTTGCTGTCCTTTCTGTCGCGTATGAAGAGTACATCGCTGATTAGAGCATAGAGGCCGTCGCGTAGGTTCAGGTCTTCTTGTGCCGTTTTGCCCTTGAAGGCCGCTTCCACTTTGCGCTGAGTGTCGTATTCGGGCTTCATCTCCCAGATGTCGTCATGGGCATGATTCAGGAAAGTGTCTTTTACGTATTGAACCTTTTCGCCGAAGATTTTCTCCAGTGTCCAGTCGGCAATGAAGGGCTTGGTGAAGAGCTCTTCCTGGAAATGCAGGCCGTAAGCCTCAATCTCCTCGGGTGTCATGCCAAGTGAAGGAGAAAACTGACCGAGCAGGCCGTGAACGGCGTTGATGGGAATCTCCCAGATACGGAAGAAACCGAGTACGTGGTCAATGCGGTAGGCATCGAAATATTCAGCCATTTTGCGGAAGCGGCGTACCCACCATGAGCAGCCGTCCTCGATCATCGCATCCCAGTTATAGGTGGGGAATCCCCAGTTCTGCCCGTTTACTGAGAAAGCATCGGGCGGGGCTCCGGCCTGACCGTTCAGGTTGAAGTATTTGGGCTCTACCCAGGCTTCTACGCCGTCGCGACTGATGCCGATGGGGATGTCGCCCTTCAGGATCACACGCTGCTGACGGGCATGGTTATGGGCTGCCCGCATTTGCTGATCGAGATTGAACTGTACGAAATACCAGAATGCCACTTCTTTGTATAACTTAGTGGCTGGTTTCGTCATCGCCTCACGTTCTGCCTCAGGCAACTCATGATGGTCGGGCCACTCAGAGAAGGTGGCCGTTCCGTAGAGGTCACGGTAGTGGCAGAAGGCGGCATAAGGCACCAGCCACTCCTTGCTCTGCTCAAAGAACTCCTTGAAGGCTTTTGTCTTCATCGTCTTAGCACCTTCTTGGGCATAAATCTCGCGCAGATAGTCCATCTTGGCGTTGTTCACGCGCTCGTAGTCTATCTGTGGCAGGGCATTCAGCTCCTTCTGCAGGGCCTCAAACGCCTTGCGCTTCGCCTCGTCTTTCAGTTTTGGCAACTGGCGCAGGTCGGTGTATTGCGGATGCAGGGCATAGATGCTGATGCTATTGTAGGGATATGAGTCCTGCCAAGTATGCGTGATATTGGTGTCGTTGATAGGCAAGACCTGCAGAATTCTCTGCTTGGTCTTGGCACACCAGTCAATCATCATCTTCAGGTCGCCGAAGTCACCTACGCCGAAACTGCCCTCACTGCGAAGCGAGAAGATGGGAATCACCGTTCCTGCGCCCTTCCAGGGATAAACAGGGAAATAAGCCTGTGGCAGCTCGTAAACTATCACGTCGCCCGATTTCAGTTCGGGCAGTGAAATGGTGCGATTCATGCCGTTCTCCCAGAGCGGCGTCAGGTCGACCTCTTCGTCGAGGGCCACGAACTTGAACTCGAAGGTCTGTGGCAGCGTGGCGGCGTCAAGACTGACTATCCATTCGTTGTTCTCGTGCTCCGTCATGCTGATGGCACGTTTCGACTCCCAATTGCCAAGAGCCTCGCCCTCACCGATGATGGCCAGGTGCTCATTGTTGCGCAACTGAGGGGCTCGCACCTTCAGACATACCGTCTTGGCATAGTCGGTCTGTGCGCTCTCGTGAAGTCCGCGAGCGGCTACGCACTCCGTAAAGGCGGTGGAGTAGAGATAGGCATCTTCAGGGATGTCGATCCAATGGTCGTACACCATATAGTATGTGCCCTTCTTTGCCGAGATGTCCAGCCTGTGAGGCTCCACAAGCCACTCGTGCCGCATCTCGCTGTCGCCTCGCATCACACAATAGAAATAATCAAGGTACGCATCAGTCTTAGCGGCCTTGCTTATCTCGCACATCCAATGCAACCCGTCGAGGGTGGTCATATTGTGCTGCTCTACCTTCCCGTCCAGTAGGAAGTTTAATGCCAGCTCCTCACCAAAGGTGGTCTGGTACTCGAGATTGAAAACGATCTTCATATCCGAATTGCTTTTAGTTACTCTTTGTGTGCAAAGTTACGAAATAATCCGTTTCGTTGTTCTCCTAACACCTTAGTTATTAAAGCCTTCCAAATGCAAACGTTTGCACGGTGAAGCGCAATGCCAATACGTTAAACTTAGGGTTTACTCCGAGTAAAGACTATCCCTTTCGGTACAAAACAAGTTGTTTTGTTCTCGTTCAGATAGTCTCTATGAGTGTTAGGGATAGTCTCTTTGAAGGTAAAACAATTTGTTTTACTGTAGAAGATAGCGTCTGAACGAGGGCTGGAGATAAAGAAAATGCTGCAAGTATAAACTTGCAGCACTTATGCTTAGGAGTCTTGTCGTACCCAGAGCCGGGGTCGAACCGGCACGGGTTGCCCCACTGGTGTTTGAGACCAGCGCGTCTACCGATTCCGCCATCTGGGCTTGGTAAAAAGTGCAACTGGGCTCCTAAAGCGGGTGCAAAGGTACGATAAAAATTTGAAACTCCAAAGGTTTCTTATAAAAAACTTAAAAATATTTGTTTTAATCAACTATTATATGTATCTTCGCAGCAGTAAATTTTGCTAATAACCAATACATGGAAATAACTGATAAGAAGAATTTCTGTATCATCCTTGCCGGTGGTCGCGGACGTCGTTTGTGGCCTGTCAGCAGGGAGCAGTACCCTAAGCAGTTCGTAGACCTGTTCGGAACGGGAAAGACTCAGTTGCAGGCAACATTCGACCGTTTTGCCCGTCTGCTGCCTAAAGAGAATATATATATATGTACGTGTAGAGAGTATCTGCATCTTGTGCAGGAACAGTTGCCTGAGGTGGCTGAGCACAACACCATCGTGGAGCCGATTCACAGAAACACGGCGCCGAGTGTGGCTTGGGCCACGATGCGCATCCTGAGACAGAACTATGATGCAAATATCATCATATCGCCTTCAGATCAGCTGGTGCTCGACGAGGCTTCGTTCTCGCACAGCATGGATGTGGGTGTGGGCTATGTGTCTGAGAACAATGTCCTGCTGGCCATGGGAGTGAAGCCTACGCGGCCTGAGCCCGGCTATGGCTATATACAACTGGGCGACCTGAGCTGTAAGCCTGAGGTGTATAAGGTGAAGTCGTTCACCGAGAAGCCTGAGCGCGACTTTGCTAAGATGTTCATGGAGAGCGGCGAGTTCTATTGGAACACGGGTATCTTCATTGCAAGTGCCCGTCACCTGATAGAAAACTTCAAGTACATATTCCCCGCCGTACTGCGTAACCTGAACGTTGAGAAGCCCAACTATACTTATGAGGAGGAGTTGGCATACGTGGAGGAGAATTATCCGCGCTATCCCAATCTCTCGCTCGACTATGCCATTCTGGAGCAGAGTCAGGAGGTGTTTGTCATGAAGTGCAATTTCGGATGGGCCGACCTCGGCACGTGGCATGCCATATATGAGGTGATGACCAAGGTGAAAGATGATAATGTGGTGCTCGACTCGCAGGTGTTGCTGGAAGACTGCCATAACAACATCATTCGTCTGCCGAAAGGGAAACTGGGCGTGTTTAACGGACTTGAAGGTTATATCGTGGCCGAAGAGGGCGACGTGCTGATGATCTGTAAGAAGAGCGACAACTCTTCGATGGTGAAGAAATACGTGAATGAAGTACGTCTGAAATATGGAGAGGAGTTTGTCTAATCGACAAACTCCTTACGTATCTTAGCGGCAATCTCCTTGAATTCCTCTTCCGTGAGCTTCAGCTTCTCACGGCGGAAGTCAACATCCTGCTCTGACTGCATCGGAATGAGGTGGATATGAGCATGGGCCACCTCAAGACCCAGCACTACCTGAGCCACCTTCTTACAAGGGAAGGCTGCCTTGACGGCTTTGGCCACTTTCTTGGCGAACACCTGATATTCGGCAATCTCGTCATCGTCCATATCGAAGATATAGTCTACCTCGCGACGGGGAATCACGAGCGTGTGACCTTTCACCAGCGGGTTGATGTCGAGGAATGCGTAGAACTTGTCGTTCTCTGCACACTTGTAGCTGGGAATCTCACCAGCGGCAATCTTAGAAAAAATATCCATAACTTACCTCTTTTACCTTTTTACCTTTATCCTACGGTTATCTTGTCGATACGCAGTTTGATGGTGCCACGAGGAATCTTCACTTCTACCTCGTCGCCCACTTTGTGGTTCAGCAGACCCTGTGCAATCGGGGTCTGGATAGAGATCTTGCCTTCGCGGAGATTAGCCTCGCTCTCGCTGACGATGGTATAGGTCATCTTGGCCTTGTTCATCAGGTTGGTCATCTCTACTTTTGACAGAATCTGTACGGCATCGGTGCTCAGACGGCTCGTGTCTACAACCTTTGCCTCAGAGATTGTCACCTTCAGCTGGTTGATCTTATCTTCCAGATGTGCCTGTGCCTCCTTGGCAGCGTCATACTCACTGTTTTCACTCAGGTCGCCCTTCTCGCGTGCCTCAGCAATAGCAGCAGAGGCTTTGGGGCGCTCTACACTCTCTAAATGTTTCAGTTCGGCTAACAGTTTGTCGTAGCCTTCTTGTGACATGTAAGCCATAATACTTATTATTTTATTGATTTATGATCTTGTTTTAAGTCAGACGTAAAAAACAAAGAATCCCGACAATGGTGTCGTGTCGGAATCCTTGATTTCTAATATGTCTTATCCTTACTTACTTGGTTGCAAAGGTAAACATTATTTTTGAATTAAACAAATTTTCGGGCGAAAAAATGCAGAACCGCGTAAATGACGACAGCGGAAATCCATCCGCCAATCACGTCGATGGCGTAGTGTGCCTGAATGTAGACCGTGGCAAAACACATGAGCACGTAGAAGGGCATCATACCCCAGAAGAGTGGCTTGCATCGCGCCTTCCAGGCCAGGAACATCAGGATGGTGGTGATACCTACATGACTGCTGGGGAAGGCTGCCGTGGGGCGCTCGCCTGCGTCATGGGCACTCTCCACAAGATAGTAAAAGAAACCGTCGCTCCATCCAGGGGTGGTCGCTCTGTCCATGTGGGTGGCGAACCAGTTGCCCACGTCGGGGAACACGCCGTTGGCGATATTGTCGAACCCTGCTGCCAGATAATAGTACTGCGGACCGGTGACAGGCAGGAAGATAAAGATGACGTAATAGATGAAGAACGAGCTGAGGATGATGAACTCTGCACGGTTGAACTCCGTATATCTCTTGAAGAAATAGAACAGCGTGATAACGGCTATCAGTGGGAAATACGAGGCGTAGCCCAGATGCATCAACTCGCTGAATACGGGATTCGTGACGGCCTGTGAGAAAAGCAGGGCGGGCTGGCAGCCGAAGACTTGCTGTTCATAACTTGCAAAGAGATGGTCGAGGTTGGCGAAGTGGCGATTGAACTCGTAGGTTTCCGGATACCAGAACGACAGGAGTACCAACTGCAGGCCGATGCGGCAAAACAGCGTGAAGCGGCATGGTATCAGCCGATACACGAACCAGAGGGCCAGCGTCATCATCACAATATGGAAGCGTCCCCAGATGATGGGTTCGATATCGTAGATCTTCGTCGACATGAAGAGTGCCAGCAACAATGTTAGCAGCACATAGCCCATGATGACCCATTCTACGGCCAGCAGTCCCTTGCGTGGTTTTTTCTCAATCTTGAATATATCCTTTATAACCATCCGTTATTCTTGTACCATTTGATTGTTTCCTTTACGCCACGCTGTAGGTCGTATTGAGGCTGATAGCCCAGTTCGTCGATGGCTGGCTGAATGTCGCATCGCCAGTTGCGTTGGCGCAGAATGTTGTATTTGTCGTTGTTGAGTGCTGTCACCTTACCCGTCATCCTTCCGATGTATTCTCCGAAGAAGGTCACGATGCGCAGTACCCATACGGGTGCTGTGATACGTATCCACCAGGGGCGTCCCAATTCTTCGTGGATGAGGTTGCTGAATGTCACGCTCTGATAGACATTTCCGTCGCTGAGGAAATACTTTCTGCCTGTCTGTCCCTTCTCCAGAGCAAGGAAGATGGCCTGTACCACGTCGCGTACGTAGACAAACGTGATGTCCTGACGTTTGAAGCCAACAGCAAAGTCGGAATGCCCCTTGATGCTCTTGGCCATGATGAAATAGTCTTTCTCGCGCGGTCCGTAAACACCTGTCGGCCTTAATATAATATAAGGTACGCGTGTGCCCAATGATTCCAGATATTGTTCAGCTGCCAGCTTGCTTCGTCCGTAGGCAGTATTGGGCTGGGGCGTGTCAGTCTCACGGATTTCCTCGTAGGGCTGCTGCTCTTTGATGGCGCCAAAGATGCTGAGACTGCTTACGAATATAAATCGCTTCAGAGGCATCTTAACCTCCAGAAGAGCGTCTACAAGGTTCTTGGTCCCTTCGGTGTTGATGCGCTGGAAGTCGGCCTTGTTCAAGCATTTCGTAACACCGGCGGCATGCACCACGTAGTCGAAGTCGCAGTCGCGTAACTGCTCAACGAGTTGTTCTTTCGATGAGAGATTCAGCTCAATGAAGTGGGTGCGCTCGTCCTGTAGGTATTTCCTTGAACTGCTTCTGCGTACGGCAGCCCAAGTCTCGAAACCCCGATTAAGAGCTTCTTCAACGATGAAAGAGCCAATAAAACCGCTGGCACCAGTGACTAATATCTTCATTTTCTTAAATTTTGGGTGCAAAGATACGTAATTTTCCGGAAAAATGCGTATCTTTGCCAAAAACTTAAAAGAATAGAAATCTATGGGAAAGAAAAAAGGAGGTAAACGCTTAGGGAAGAAACAAGTCAGCGAACTGCTGCAGAACCTCTTCCAGCATAACCCTAATGAAACATTTACATTCAAACAGATATTCAGAACCCTTAAGTTCGACACGCATCCCCTAAAGATGCTCGCCATCGATACGATGGAGGAGATGGCTTGGGACGACTTCCTGTCGAAGGTCAGTGATAACTCTTACCGTCTGAACCTCAAGACACAGGTTCAGGAGGGTGTGTTCCGTCGCAAGGTGAGTGGTCGTAACTCTTTCTTGCCCGACGATGGCGGTACGCCAGTCTTCGTGGCGGAGCGCAACTCTATGTCGGCTATGGATGGGGATAGGGTCAAGGTGTCGTATATGGCCCGTCGCGACAAGCATATCAAGGAGGCTATGGTGATTGAGATTGTGAAGCGTGCCCATGATACGATTGTGGGTAAGCTCCGTGTTGAGAAGGATATGGCATTCCTTATTCCGCAGGATTCGACCTTCGTTCACGATATCATTATCCCTAAGCGTAAGCTGAAGGGTGGCAAGACAGATGACAAGGCGGTGGTGAAAGTCATCCAGTGGCCTGACAACGAGCATAAGAACATCATCGGTTCCGTAATCGATATCTTAGGTAAAACGGGTGAAAACAATGCCGAGATGCATGCCATCTTGGCTCAGTATAGTCTGCCCTATAAGTATCCTAAGAACGTAGAGGATGCTGCAGAGAAGATTGATGCAGGTATTACGCCGCAGGAGATAGAGCGCCGCGAGGATATGCGCGACGTCTTTACCTGTACTATCGACCCCAAGGATGCCAAAGACTTCGACGACGCCCTTAGCATCCGTAAGCTCGACAACGGCCTTTGGGAGGTGGGTGTTCATATCGCTGATGTGAGCCATTACGTGAAAGAAGGTTCAACCATCGATAAGGAAGCCTTCAACCGCGCCACGAGTATCTATCTTGTCGACCGCACCATCCCCATGCTGCCCGAGCGTTTGTGTAACTTTATCTGCTCGCTCCGTCCCGACGAGGAGAAACTCTGTTATAGCGTTATCTTCCAGATGGACGATGAGGCTAATGTGAAGAAGTGGCATCTAGCCCATACTGTCATCAGGAGCGATCGCCGCTATGCCTACGAAGAAGTGCAGCAGATACTTGAAGACAATGGCGTGAAGGATGGTACAGGCGAGCCTGCTCCCCCCGCAACGAAGAAGAATCCTTATAAGGGCGAAAATGCCAACGAACTCATTAAACTTGACGCTCTCGCCAAGAAACTCCGTGCAGCTCGCTTCAAGAATGGCAGCGTGAAGTTCGACCGTGAGGAACTCCACTTCGATATCGATGAGACGGGCAAACCCGTAAAGGCTTACTTCAAAACCTCAAAGGATGCCAATAAGCTCATCGAGGAGTTCATGCTGCTGGCCAATAAGACCGTAGCAGAGTCGGTAGGACGTGTGAAGAAAGGCACTAAAGCCAAAACGCTGCCCTATCGTATCCACGACCAGCCAGATCCTACAAAACTCGAGAATCTGCGTCAGTTCGTGGCCAAGTTCGGCTATAAAGTGAAAACCAGCGGTACCAAAGGGGCTATCACCAAGTCGCTCAATGCTTTGATGACTGAGGCTGAGGGCACACGCGAGCAGAACGCCATCGAAACCGTTGCCCTGCGTGCCATGATGAAGGCTAAGTACAGCGTTCACAATATCGGTCACTATGGGTTGGCCTTCGACTACTATACCCACTTCACGTCGCCCATCCGTCGCTATCCCGATATGATGGTTCACCGCTTGCTCACCAAGTATCAAGACGGTGCCCGTTCTGCCAATAAGGATAAGTACGAGGAGTTCTGCGAGCATTGCAGCGATATGGAACAGATTAGTCAGAATGCCGAGCGCGATAGTATCAAGTACAAGATGGTAGAGTTCATGGCCGATAAGATAGGCAATACCTATGATGCCCACATCTCGGGGCTTACCTCCTACGGCATCTATGCCCAGATCGACGAGACTCATTGTGAAGGTATGATTCCCATCCGCGACTTAGGTAACGACTATTATGATTTCGACGAGAAGAACTTCGTCATTGTTGGCCGTCGAAATCATACCAAGTATCAGCTGGGCGACCCCATCCGTATTCAGGTGGCCCGTGCCAACCTCGAGCGCAAGCAGCTCGACTTCACCCTGGCTGACGATTAATGCTTATAAGGCACGCACGCCGCGTCGGAAAGGGTGTGCGTGCCAGTTGAACGAAGAATTCGTATTGGAGTAAAAATCTCCTGAATTGGTATTTTTTTGTTCATTTATGCGCTTTTTTTGCACGAAATAGCGCATTTTTATCGTTATTGTGCAATTTGTGGCTAGAATATTTGGTTTTTCTAGGAAAAAATTGCTATCTTTGCAGTACCATAAACTGAAAATTCTATATTTGTAAATGTCACAACTTATAGATCAACATATATTGAATCTCGCCTTTTCTGGTCTCCAGATGGGCGTTGGTGTCTACGATAAAGAAGGGCATCTGACGACCTGCAATGAGGAATTCAAGAAAATGAAGAGTGCTTATCTCATAGGTGATGAGCTGTTGAAGGAGGTAGTCCGGAAGGGTAAAAGCGAATGGAGGCTGTTGACAGGTCATGACGGGATGGTACTGGAGGCTTTCATTTCACCATATACTGACGAGAAAGGCGAAACAGCCGGTTATGTGTATCGGCTTGCCAATGTGTCTTCTGGTGAAGCTCCCTCGAAAGAGAAACATCTGGAGGAGATATTCCTTGATAATGTGAGTCATGAGATACGTACGCCGCTTAATTCTATCGTGGGCTTCTGCGATCTGCTCAACGGCGTGACGGGTAAACATCTGGAAGAGACGGAGAAGTTGGTTATGAAGGACCATATTCATCGTAATGCCAACCGCTTGCTGATGGTGGTGAACGATGTGCTCGATCTCTCGAAGATGCAGAAGGGATGTCTGACGCTTCACAAGACCGTGGTTAGTCTGATGGAAGTTTGCTATAAGGCAAGAGAGAGCGTGAAACATGAGATGTCGCCCAATGTGAAACTGCAGCATGAGTATCCTGTAGCCCTGAAAGATACCTATATTTATACCGATGGTAAGCGTCTGGAACAGTTGCTGCGTATTTTCTTGGAAAATGCCTGTCAGCACACGGGTGAAGGTTGCGTGACGCTGAAGGTTAAAACATTTGAGTCGTCAGAGACAGGTCGGGATATGCTTCAGTTGCGTGTTGACGATACAGGTGAGGGTATTGCTCCAGATCAGTACGACCTGCTCTTCAAGCCATTCCGTAAGCTTGACCGTAAGTCGGAAGGTCTTGGTGTTGGTCTGGCCATTTGTAAGGAGATAGCCCGACTGCTCGATGGACGAGTTTATTTCAACGACGATTACCTGGAGGGTGCAAGTTTTGTTTTTGAAATGCCATTCGAAGAAGTCTGACGTGCTCCTATATTTATATAGGTAGATGATTAGGTATACAAAAAGGG
>Ga0310786_10002968_pt1 | contig 25148 bp, 17 predicted proteins | sample AusTroGonzalo_MG_FD_203881 | JGI IMG/M metagenome (GOLD analysis project Ga0310786, IMG submission 203881) | Bovine rumen microbial communities from tropical cattle in Woodstock, Queensland, Australia - Gonzalo_03 (v2) (version 2) | ecosystem: Host-associated > Mammals > Digestive system >...
TCAAGCTCTTCGATTTCTCCAGAATTAACTTTCATGTTATGATCAATGAAATCTTTGTTAACGATATTATTCATATCTTTAACTTCAATCTGGAAATGAACGTTCAAATATGTATTAGGTAATACAAACTTATCTAATTCAAGCTGATCGAATCTGAATGAACCACTTGTAGGACCATAATAAGAAGTCATTATAGTACCATCAGATAATTCCTGTCTATTAATGAATTTAACTTCAGTTACGTCAGGTCTTGTATAAAGAGTCTGATGTGTTTCACAAATAGCATCATTAATATCTTTTACGATATTTCCTTCATCGTCAACAATTCTAATAATAAACTCATAAGCACGTCTATTACCAAAATTAACATAAGTAACTGTATCATTTGCTACTGTATAACCTTTAGTAGCTATCATTGTGCCATTGTGTCCTGTTTGTTCAACAGAACCATTAATGTCTACATACTCGACATCTTCTTTTGCAGTATAAACATTTCCATAGTCCTTAGCAACTTTCTTATAATCACCAAGAGAACCTACTCTAAGTCTTGTCTGCTCATTATCTGTCTTCGTATTTAATTCAGGAACAAGTAATCTTTCCTGTTCATCCGCCATAGATGTATACTTATTTAAATCTGTAGGATCTACTTTTAAGTTATGCTCTACAATCGGATTCTCAATCCAGATACCATTATATTTCTGATATACTCTAGTAATTAAATCAACACTCTGACCAGGTTGCAAATCTGAAGTATCAACGAAAATATCATTCTTCATGAAATTATTATCGCCTCTAAAGTCATATGCTTCACCATCATCATTTGTGCCATATTTATTTTCAAGCATATCATAAGAAACAAGTGCTAATGTCTCTGCAGAAGGTCTTTCTCTATAAGATGCAGTAGTCTTAAACCAAGCTTTTAACATCTTCATGTCAATTTCTTTACGGTCAGATACACCAAGAGATCTTACAAAATTACCTTCGCTATCAACAACAATTGCTTCAGTTGTATAACCATAATAATCTGCAAACTTAAGATTTGTCATGGTCATATAATCAGTAATTTGTACATTATTTGCTCTAGTTACAATCTTTGTACCAGTCTCATAATCTTCAGCATTAGAAGCAACTCTAATCTTAAGGTTTACAATAACTTTTCCAGGCTGTACAAGAACCTTATCTTCTTTAACATTGAAATCTGCAAATGATGTTGCATATCCCTTATTAGAAGAAGCTCTTAACTCCTGTAATACGTATGTACCATATAATAAAGAACCTCTATTATTTTCAATTACTAAACCAGTTCCGGTAACTGTCTTACCAGCATCAAAATATTCGCTAGTTCTACCAAACCAAATATTGTAACTTGCAGCTCTATCACCAACTTCAGGATTAGGCTGTAATGCTCCAGTAGAGTCAGTCACAAATAACTTACCAAATCTTTCTTCATCAAATGAACCATCAGGTTTTAAGTACTCATCAAGTTTATTTACATTGTCAAAAGATTTATTACGCGAAGTAGTATCAACAATACCTTGCTTATCACCAACAATTACATGCTGTTCAAGGACATTTGCTTTACCTTCAGCATCACGAATAACATTACCATCAGCATCAGCTTCAACTAACTGAACTACAAATGGAACATAAGGCATTGTATAACCATCTTCATCAAACTTCATTTCAAAGAGATCACCACGAACAGCAGCATCAGTTAATTCTGTTTCTACTTCTTGTCCAGGTAATACCCAATATCTACCATCTGCATCATCAGTTCTAGCATCATTTGTAGTATGCTCGTCTACTGAATAATCAGCTACACCAGCTTTCTGTGATGTATCAGCGAATACATAATAAGTATTTGCATAAATTGCTCTAGGATCATCAATTTTACCTAATTCTTCGTCAGTAAGAGTACTATAAGTCTTACCAACCAATGTCATATAATCTGCAGCAGTTTCACGTAACTCATAAATAGTATAAGTACCATAAGGAACATCCTCAATCATTGCAGTACCCATATCATCAAGAGTCAAAATGTCAATAATTGTACCAGGTGCATATTCTACACCATCATCCTGTACAAACTTATCTTGATCTGCCTTCTTGTAATAAATACCTTTATCAGAATCATTTACAACTGCAAATCTAATACCTGCCATATTGTTTATACCCTGGTTACCATTTTCACCTGCTTCATTTGTAACAGGATCACCAGGTTTATCGCCAGTTAACATTGTTTCATAATCTAATTTTGTTACTCTAAGTTTTCCTCTAACAGAATAATCTTCAAATACAGATGTATTATTTACACCTACATTTGCAGCATCATCATCAGCAACAGAATATACAGATTTACGACTCTTAGGATTATTAGATAATGTATATGTTAATGTCTTTACACTATAATCATCACTAGTCGCACTCTTTAATGTACTTCCATCATACTTATCAGAATGCATATAATCTGCTCTAGTATCAACTTTCATTCCATTATGACTTCCTTGAATTGAAGAATCAACGTTAGCAGTAATTGAAGTACCTAATGCATCACTTCCATCATAAGTATCTCCAACACTAATTGTCGCATCATCTCTTAATTCAACTACTTCATAAGTACCATAAGGTAAACCATAAATTCCAGCGTAACCAGGCTTTCCTTCATGGTCATGAGATGTAATAATTGCAACTACTTTACCAGGATCAATAATCTGTCCATCATTAATAAGTATATAATTAGGATCAATCACTGTTCCAAAACCATTATCAGTTCTATCATCTACAGTTCCAGACTTAGTATACTTATTATACATAATCACAGAATTTGCAGATCTGTTAACAATTGCAAATCTTACGTTATTAAATGAAGAATCACCACTTTCATGATCTAAATTCTTATCAGCTTTATAAAACTCAATTCCATATCTAATAGGACTATCGTCAATTGCTTCAGAACGATCACCAACGTTATTTGTAGATCCAGGATTTACAGGATACATTACATTATGCTGAGTTCCTTCAAAATCCTTAAATCCATCAATCTGAGTTTCTCCATTTGCTTCTGTAGTATAATTCATATCTACAGAAATTGTTCTAGGATTTAAGTTATATCCAGCAGGAGCTTTATACTCTACTAACTTATAACCTTCACCCCAAGGTAACATTACATCAGTTTCACCATATCCTTTTGCATTAGTTGTAATATATAAAGGATTACCATCTACTAATACAGGATATAATGCCTTAGATAATGTCTGAGTATAAGTTCTTCCAACACCATCAGTTGCATCAGTAATAGTAGTAACTTCTGCACCTAATGATAACTGTTTTGTACCATTATACTTAATTAAATCTTCTGCAGGATTATTAACTGCAAAATATGTTGTTCTTGTCTTTCCTACAGCTGTTACTTCAGCAGGATCAACAAATACTTGATACATAGCTCCAGCATAAGTGGTATCACCTTGAGACTTAATCTCTTCTGTATCACCTAACTGATCATTCCACTTGTTCTTATCAACTTTCAATAAGCCAATTTTAGCCCAAGTTTCTTCTTCAAGATGCTGAATAGTACCGTCACCATCACCCCAAGCAGTTACTTGTCCATTATTATATTTAAACTTAGCATCTGCAGGTGCTTCACTATGCTGTCTATTAGGCCAAGTTGTAACACTACCTAATGAACCATTTGTTTTTGCATAATAAAATGCTGCAACAGTTCCATCTGCATTACGATGAACACCTTTTAACATATTTTCATTAGCTCTTGTACCTTGATAAATAAATGTATCAACTTGTGTTGCATGATGTCCATCACCAGCGTCTACAGGATTACCTGGTGCAGAATTAGGAATAACTAATACTGTAAATTTATCAGAGTTATTTGCATAACCGGTATTTTCTGTACCATTTGTAGGAGGTAAATATTCTTGAATTTCATATTCACCAATACCCCAAGTTATATTACCGCCGCCATCCTTTGTTGGTTCATCACCATAAATATCATATCCTGCATGATTATTTTCAGTAAGATAATATGACGCAGTATTAAAATTAATAAAACCATTTTCATTTGTATGAGCATACCAAGTATGAACAACATCACCAGTCCTATTACCTGTTGTTGGATTTAATTCATACTGAACAACTTTATAAATTGCTTGTAAAGGTTTTGTAGAACCATCACCACCATTTGCGCCACTATTACCAGTAGTTTTACTTACTTTTAATAACTGTAAATTAATAGGGTCACTCATAGGATAGTTATCAAATGATGCATTAGTGGTTTGTCCACCTTGTGTTGGTAAATTGTAATGTTTAGTTTCACCAGTAAATTTATAACCAGTACCAGCTGCTGTTTCAGTAATATGTACTTCAGCACCGGCATTTCCAGTATAATTATATCTAAGTTTATCAGGTGACGCATGAACGCCATTACGTCCATCACCAACACTAAATGTATTACCATTTTTAGCTTCTCTATCTACATAGAATGTAGTACCATTTAAATTATAGTAATCATTATTCTTAAATAAATCATTTTCATATGCACTATAGTTAGCAGTATTCTTTGTAAGATCTAACCATACTTCATGCCAACGCCATACAGTTAAATCACCACTATAAATTTGATGCTGATCAGTATATTCTAATGTACCAAACCAAACAGTACCTGCTGAAGGATTAGCATTTTTAATACCACATAAATTATCTGGTTGTGCATAAGTCTGTAATGCAGCTGTTACTTTACTTGACATATTCATATAAGCAGCTGATGATACTGTACTATCAGATACTCCAGTTAGAGAAGGTACAGGTCCAACTGTACCACTATCTGAAACAGTGGCAAATTGTTTACTATGTCCAGCATATTCTACAACTAATGGCTGACTATATGACCATGTACGCGTATACATATGAGTTACATTATTATACACAGCTGTACCTAATGAATAATGTGAATCCCAATCTGGATGTCTTACTTGATAGTCTGCAGAAGCCCAATTACGAGCATTAAAATCATCATTACTAAATCTTAGTCTAAATGTAATAGCTATTTTAGAATCATTGTCAAATATTTCATAACCAACTACTTCTGATTCATAATTAATTGTTTGATCAAATCTTAACGGTACTGCGCCAGAAGAAAGACTAATATCACCATCTGGTCGTTTTCTTTCACAACAAGCATGAATACCTGGTTTACCTACTTCAACCCAAAGATTATAAAATAAATTTCCATCAGTTGGAGTAAAATTAGTAATAGTTCCATCTCCACTACTACCAGTACCAGAAGCAGTACCTTTTTCAACTACACCAGATTGGCCTTCAGGAAAATCATTAACTCTCCATTCATCTCCATGTCCACCAGTAGAAGCATAATCATAAGCAATCATAAATCCATCTGGATTATACCAAATACGTTTTATAATACCATTATTATTTTCTTCTGTATAAGTATAACCACTATCTAATAATAATTGTTCCCAATCTTGTAAAGAAAATTCAATTCTAAGATTATTTGTTATTTGATCTTCATTTTCAGATAATATTGAAGCAAATACTTTAGAATAATCTGAATATTCTTTATTAGTAATTATACCAGTATATCTAGCTGTAGCTTCAGAAGTAGAAGTAGCAACTACATATAAAGAAGCATTGTAGTTAGAAGTAGAATATTTAGTACCGTTTTCATTAACTGCACCAACTACAATAACTCCATCTACACAACCAGGAATAAAGTTTTTAGCATCTGTATTATAGTTACCAGCTGCACCAATAACAGTAATTCCGTTGTCAATTGCCTCTTGAATTACATCAGCAACGATCTGATTCTTTTGTACATTAGCACCAACTAAAGAAAGGTTGATGATAGATACATTAGATTCGATAGCTAATTTAATACCAGCATAAACACTAGCTGCATCAGTAGAATTTCCATTGAAAACTTTAATAGACATTACTTTTGCATTAGGATTTTCTTCTCTGATGTAACCAAGCATAGCAGTACCATGACCATTACTATCAGTAGTATCATCACCTACTACAGAGAAGTTTACATCTGCATTAGCACCAGTATCAATAAGTGCAATATAGTCAGAGTAATCTTTAATGTCTGTTTCGCTTAAGTTTGCAATAGGATCTTCTCCATTATTTAAATTATTAAGATCTGCTACATCTTCTGCATTTTCATCAGTAGCGATAGAAAGTATATTAGACATATCAGAAATATTTGTTACTTTATTTACATAATAAGAATAAACATATCTAGCTTCTTCAACAGATGCACAAGAAATAACATATACATTATCAAAGTTAGAAACTACATTAGTATTCTTAGTAAACACAGATACATCATCAGTCTGAACTAATAAATCAGATGTCTGAACTAAGCTCTCATCAATTTCTGTAAAATAATGATCAAATTGAACTAAAGGAAGTTCAGCATTAACAGATACATTCATGCTATCTTCAGCTACAACATTTCCATCTACAATCATTTTACAAATAATAGTAAAATTGCAAACAGAATTAGCAGTAACAGTTGCTTTATTTCCATCACTAGTTAAATTTGTATCATCTGTAGAAGTCCATTCAAGACTATAATCTACATCAGAAACTTCATCACCAGTAGTGACAATTGCTTTAGTATTAGCAGTTACTTCAAGAGAATCAGTAACAAACATAGTTGTATTATCAGGTAATGTTACAACATATTCATAAACAGGTTCTACAACCTCTTCTTCAATAACTTCCTCTGAGGTTTCTTCTTCCTCAGAAGGCTGTTCAGATTCTTCTTCAGTTTCGCTAGTTACTTCTTCAGACTTCTCTTCAGATGTCTCCTCAGAAACTTCTTCACTTGTTTCCTCAGATACTTCTTCTGATTTTTCTTCAGAAACTTCTTCACTTGTCTCAGGTGGTTCTTCTTCATTATCGATCACTTCATCAGAAGGAAGTTCTTCATCTTCAGGAATAGAGCTGATATTCTCATCAACTTCTTCTTCGTTAAAGTCTACAATAATTGTTCCGTCTTCAGACATGTCATATTCAGACGCATCAATAACTGTAGTAAGATCTTCAGTGGCTACAGGATCCTGATTATCAAGATCATCACCATCTTCTGCAAAAGTAGGGATAGGGCAAGAAGTTAATACCATACCTAAAACTAAAAAGCCAGATAAGATTCTGGCACCTAAAAGTTTAGTACTGTACTTAATTTTCTTCATTGAGATATCTCCTTGTTAATAAAAATATTTTGTTAATTTACTTCAGTTTTTTAAATAGTTACAATAAATTTTGTGTTTACGGTCCATGCCTACACATATTTTTCTCCTCCTCTCCAGCTTTGGTTCATAAAAATTTTAATAACGTTGCTAAATTTTATAAAATTAAATAGACCTTGTTTTTTGAAAAACTGAAATTTTTCAAATCTATTTTTAAACATAATAAAGGCTCGGAATGGTTTATTTTATTACCTTTCTGAGCCTAAATTAATTTTTTGTGTTAGCTAAAACTTATATACATTTCAACTAATACAGTATATAATTATATTATAGTTAATTAAGAACCTTGAAAATTTAATACTTATTTTGTAGCACCACATTCACAATGATAAATTACTTCATCCCATGCAGCTTTATCTGTAATAGTTACAGTTTCAGTTATTACTTCATCCCATGCAGGAGAAACTTCAACTTGTTTGGTCATACTACAACTAGAACAACATCCATTATTATATTGATGATTATCTAAATCTTCACCATTATCAAATTCTGCACCACATTCACAAAGAAGATAATATTTAGTTTCTGTAACAGCATCATGGTGAATAGTTTTGGTAATAGTTTCCTGATGAGTAACTGCATCATGATGAATAGTTTCTGCAACCCAATTATGTTCATGTACTGCAGGTGTTTCATCTACTGGAGTATTATTTTCTACAGGTGCACTAGGCTTTACTTCAGAAGTTTCAGACTTGGTTTCTTCTTTCTTTTCAGAAGTAGCAGGCTTTGTATCTTCCTTAGAAGAAGTAGAAGGCTTTACAGTTTCTTCTTTTTCTTCAACTACCTTTTCTTCAGTTGCTTCGTCTTTAGTTTCAACATTTTCTTTTTCTACTGTAGCAGTTTCTTTTTCTGTAGAAGCAGTGAGTTCAGGTTTAGTTTCTTCAATTTCTTCTGTTGTAGAAGTAATTTCAGCGAAGCTATTTGTATTTGCGTTAATAGAACCTTTAGTGCATCCAACAGTTGTGGTTGCGATTAAAGTTGTAAATGTAATAATAGTTACGATTTTTCTAAAAGTTTTGTTTTTCATAATGTGTACCTCCTTAAGGGTATTTGTGTGTATTTTTATAATGTTATTTTTTTAACAACTAAATTATTTCTAGTTATCTAATTATATTATATACTGTTTGCTATATAAATGTAAATAAGTTTTTGTTGAAAAGTTAATTTTTTAACAATTTTTTTGTATTTTTTATGCTTTTTGGCCATTTTTAGGCCATTTTTTATTGTTTTTACTTATTTTTTATATATCTTCTTATATATAATATGATTTTTGGACTACTATAATAAATCTCAATTGTTACGTTTTTTAAACATTTTTGAAAGTTTTTTACACACAAATCACACATCGTAAAAAGATAAACCATAAGTTGAAAGGGCTTTTCTTATATTATGAAGTTTATAATCATAGTGATTTTCTTCTTTATAAGCATGTTTAAGAATATTCTCAGCTTTTTCAATATTCTGGTTTATTTGTCGTTTTTTATATGTATAATATTGATTTGCAATTTTTAGTTTAATAATACGAATTGCTTTATCAATATTAAATGTGTCCGTTTCATCACATTTAGCTGATGCTTCAAAAGTAATTAGTTCATCATCTATCCAGGTTTTAAAGCACCCAGTAGTTAAAGTATCAGTTAAATCTATTTGTAATTGTCCATTTAGATAATTACCATCATAATAAATAGTCATATAATTTCCTCACTTAATCAAAAAAATATAGCCTAGTATATAGAAATACTAGGCTAATTAAAACCACTTATCTTTAAGAATATCGTCTGGGTCTTTACCAACGACGTCATAATCAGGCAATATTAATAATTTGTTGTCGTAAGTTATTGTGAAACGTCCCTTCCTAATTCTATCAGATATCGGATTAGATTTCCGACTAGCCTGTGCTTTTTGATAGTATTCAATCCATAAATCTCTTTTACTATATTCTGTACCTGTACTAATAAATAGCTCTTCAAGTAACTCTTCAGCACTTTTAGGTCTTTCAGGTTCTTTTTGAACTATTTCAATAGGTTCTTCTTTAGGTTGTTCTATAACAGGTTGTTGTATTTGTTGTTGAACAACTGTAGGTTGAACTTGTTGTACTTGTGGTTGAATTGTCTGTTGAACTTGTTGTTGAACAGGCTGCATAACTGGAGTTTGTTGAACATAAGTAGGTTGAACAACGGATTGAGTGGGTTCAACTGTTTTAGGTTCTTCTCTAGGTATTTCAATAGGAATTGCGCCTGAAACAACAGTATCAACTGGTATAGGTACAGCTTTAGTTTTCATTTTAAGTTTAAGTTTTTTAGGCTTAACTTCATCTACAGAATTTACAGAATTTACATGATCATTTATTGGTGGAATAATTTTTACAACAGAATCTTGATTTTCTGGCATCATAATCTGTACAGTTGTAGCTGGTGCAGTGCTATATATGATGTCACTATCATTAGACTCTAGCTGCTTAATAAAATCAGCTACAGACATAGATTATTCCTCCTATTATAAATTCCATTTATTTAATCGTCATCACTAACGACATAAATAGTTTTCATATCATGAAGTTTATTATAAATAGAAGCTAAATTATCACATAAAGAATCATCTAAATATTCAGCTTGATCTCTATTATTAATAATTGAGCCATCTTCATTAACAGTTAATAAAAAATGACCTTCATGATTTAAAACTTGATAATCATATGGTTCATCAATATAATTATCACTTGTAACTAATATTTCATCATTATCCAGACGCGAATAAAGTTTATCTACCGCGTCTGGATCATTGACGTCAATTTCGTGTATAGATATAATCTTTTTAGGGATTTCTGACAATAATTCAGAGAACAGTTTATTTAATTTTCCATGCTTAACAGATAATTGTATAAAATCTCTTGCACTGTCCATATCTATACCTCCTTATGTTAATTACATTAGTCCTTCAATAAATCATTAGCTTCAGTGCTTACAGTATTAATTACACCATTACCAACAGTCTGAGCTTTCTCACCAAGTTTAGTATAGTTAACTGCAACGAAGATAAGACCAAGAATTACAATAAGGAATAAAACCTTACCAATAATCTTGAATACAGATCCGTTACCCTGACCTTTAGAGAACTCAATACCATCTTTTACAAGTGCAACAATAATGAAAATGGCTACAATAGCACCACCAACACCAGCTACCCAACCAACTACCTTAGACATAAAATTATTAGTAGGTGTACCAGCAGCTTGGTTACCTGCAGCTTGTACAAACCAGATAGGTAAGTAAGTTGATAAATAATTAAAAATGTACTGAATAAAAGCAATCATTTTCTTTTCCTCCTTCTTATGATTTAACTTTTTCCTTAATATAGTTTAAAATTAATAATGATTGTTGTTTATCAAATCCTTTAATACTATAATTACTTTCAATTAAGTCATCGATAACTCTGACTGCGAGAGCATTTATAATAGAATCATAAGGATTTGATGAAGTATTAAGTTGTACTTGAGGCTTTTCTTCTACCGGTTTCTCAGATTTTACTATTTCTTTCTTAATAGTATCTCTTTTTGCCGGTCTACCTCGTTTTGGTTTTTCGGTTACTACATTATTATAATTAAATAGACCTTCTTGTACCAAATTTTCTTCAACTTTATGTTCATTTTTAGGCTCGTCTTTAGCCTCATTAGTATTTAATTGTTCTGGTTCTATAGTTTCTTCTTTTATAGGTTCAACTATAGGTTCGTCATCTACAATCTCTTCAGTTTCTTCTTCTTGTTCTTTACTATAAACAACCTCAGAAATAGCATTTAAAGAACTCTGAAATTTGATGCTAGCTTCGTCAGACATATCCTCAAATAATGGATTAGACTGATTACTATCATTTTCCATCTTTTCTTCTTCAGCAAGCTGTTCTTCAAGTGACAATTTTTTAGATTGCTGTTGACTACTTCTTTGTAATCTTTCTAATGCATCCATAATTTTTTCCTTTCTCTAGTATTATTTATCAGTACGTGGCCTTACTAAACTATTAAAAGAATTAGAAGAACCAGTAGGTTTAGGTCCAGTAATAGGTGGCATAGCAGAAGAAGATTTAGCTTTTTCTTCTTCATCTTTAGTTTTTTGTGATTTAATTTTTAGTTTCTTTTTACCACTTTTAGCTAAATCATTACCAAAGTCACTTATTACTTTATTACTAGTATCTTTATCCATAGGTGGAAGACCTTCAATTGAAATAGCTAATTTTAATTTAGTTAATTCATTTTGAAGTTTACTCTTTTGGTCTTCTACTTCACGTAATTTTGTTTCTGCTTGTATTCTAGCAGTAGTTTCTTCTTTTAATTGTTCCTTTAAGTTTTTAACGTATTTATCCACGTCCTCAGGAAAATAACCAAGAGGTTGAGATATTCTGATATTAGCTTGTACTGCCCAGTCTGGTTTTTTAGCATCAAATTCAGCTGCAGCTTTTTTAGCTTCTTTTTCTGAATATGCTGATTTAGAAGATTTTTTAGATTGATTATTATCATCTTTCTTCTTATTACCAAACATTAAACTACCTCCACATACTCTCCTATTTCTTTGTCAAAATGGATCTTTACAATTTTTTCTGCACATATAATTTTATTATATACAGTTTTATTACTTTGAGTATTATACTGCTCAGAATCTAATTTACCTGTAATACGAATCATACTTCCAGGTTCTAAAATTGATTCAAGATATTCATTAATTTCGCCTGGATAGATAACTCTAATATAAGTAAATCTATTCTTTGTAGTATTATCCATTAATTTAAATTTACCAGTAATAGCTGAAATATTAAAGGTAGCAATTTCGTCAAATAATTTTGTGTCTTTCTGAACACACCCATCAATTATAATTTGATTCATAATTTCGCCTCCACACATTAACAATTAGTTAAATCAGTAATAGTATCAAAAGTAGATGCGATACCATCAGGATCATCATCAATTAATTCCCACTGCTGATACCACTGAATTTTAGATATAATATGATCAATTTGACCAAATGCTGCAATAATATCAGAATATTTAGCGATCATATTAGCAACTAATTCATTAATGTCAGACTGCTCTTCACCATATACTCTTGTTAATACAACATTTGTTCTATTAATAATATCATCACTAGATTCAAATACATCATTCTTTCTTGCACCAGATAAGATTTGTAATTGCTTAATAACTGATTTAACTGAGTTAATAGAAGGATTACAAGTAATTATAATCTTGTTCGCAATTTTATATAATCTACTAATAGGTGCTTTTCCAAGATAGTCAATACCGCTATCAAAGAAAATTACATCATAATTTGTAATTAATAACTCAAATACAGTTTCCCAGAAATTAGTATTTTCAGTAATTTCCTTACTTTCCTGAATAGGCGGTAAATAAATATCTACATTAGGAAAATTACTATTTGTTACTTTTGATTTGTGTAAATCTGCAAATGATTTATTTCCATTTACATAGTCCATATAAAAACTACGTAATGTAGGTTTTACTTCATTAATTAAAATACCTACCTGACCATCAATAATATCAAAATCTGCCATTGCAATTCTAAGATTAGGATTCTGCTTAGCAAAACGATATAAACAAGCCATACAAGTAAATGTTTTACCAGTACCACCTTTAGAACTACCAAATAAAATTACTTTACCAGGTTCGTTACTAGCTTTAGCCATTGCATCACCATCATTCTCAATCATTCCAACAATTCTAGGATCTAACTTAGTATTTCCAGTATTGTTAAAATCAACTGTAGGTGCAACAATCTGAACACCACCAATAGTATTATTATAATTATTTTGTTCTACTACAGGTTCAACAACTGTCTGCTGTACAGGTGCAGGCTGAACTACATGCTGAGGTTGTATAACAGGTTGAGGTTGAACAACTTGTTGAACAGGTACAGGAGCAGGCTCAGGTGGAAGTTGTTCAATTACAGGTGTAGGCTCAGGTTCCAGTTCTGGTTCTGGCTCAGGTTCTGGTTCTGGCATTACAGGTGTAATAGGCTGAATTGGCTGTACAGGTTGAACAGACGCTACAGGTTGTTCTATAGGTTTACGTTCTTCTACTGCATATTGAGTAATATTACGTCCTTGAAAATCAAATGTAATATTAGCAATACCCCAACTATAGAATCTAATTTCACACATGTCTTCCCAATCAAGTACAGCATTAAATATTTCTTCAGAAAGACCATCTACATCAAGCCAAAGACCATCTTCAGGTTCAAGACCATCTTCATCATCATCATTTACCTGTCTAAGAAATTCTTCATATGACATCATATTTATTTGTTCATTTACTAGGTCTAAAGGTATTTTTGTATTATTACTTACTACATTTATCATTATCAGTTCCCTCCTTATAATATATTAATTAAATAGACCTTTATTTATAATTTATTTGTAGCTCTTCTTACAGAGTTAGCTATATTACTTCCAAGATATCTAGCATCTTTTATATTGAATCCTAATACTACAAGACAAAGTACAATATAAATAAATAACTTCAGCATACCTTGATCAATAAATAACATATAAAACGTTAACATTATAGTTAGTTTTAATGAAGAAACAAAGTAATCTGTTGCGTGTTTTTTAATTGAATCACCAAATTCTTTTAATCCTTCACCAGGTTTAAATAATTCTTTTATTGTATAAAAGATTAATTTTATTGCTGTTACTAATAACATTATAAAACTAATTAACTTTTTAATCAATACTGGAATCATTATACCTAAACATAATGTATTAAATAACATAATAAGACCTTCAAATAAATACTTATTATGTAATACATGTGAATTTGTATAATTTCTAATTACTTTACCATCTTGATAATATTGTGGTGAAATATCCATTTGTGCATCAATTACTCTAAATAAATCTGCATTTATTTCTTTATTTCGAGCTGTTGTATTACATGTTGGAAAATTAATCTCTAAATCATTTTCATCAATATCATCTAAATTCATTTCAGATAAAGAATGATCAATATGATATACACTACCACAAGAATATAAATAAGCAGCCCAATTTCGTAATTCATAGCCTCCACCAACTGGTACAGTTACATCACCAGTTAATAAAGTACTATTAAAATATGGCTCTTCAGAAGGATTAGTTGGATCTGCTTCTTCATTACTTTGTGGCATAGCAGATTGACCTTTATCTAAATTTTCAGCATAATTAGTATAAAGTTCATCATATTCTAAACCATTAAATTGACCTCTACACCATGGACCAAATATTGCAGTTTTCCATAAAGCAGCTGACGTAGCCATATCTGGATCGCTTACGCATATAACATCATCATCTTTAATTGTTTGTTGTAAAGAATAATTAAATATTTGATCTATACAAGTAACGCCTTTTAATATTAAATCATTAAATATAGTTGGTCTTGCAACAGAACAAAATGCTAATCCAAAACATATAAATCCTACAAAGAATCTAGTTAATACTTCTTTCATAGAACTATTACCTTTTGAATATTTAATACCTAATTTTACTAATGAAATAATAAATGCCATTGTAGCAAATGCTAATATAAGTATAACTACAGGACCAACAACATCCCATACTTCACTAGTTTCTACAAAAGTTAATACATCAAAAATAAGTTCCATTAAAGCAGGACCACATAATAATGAGAAAAATGCTACAATATATTTTGCAGCTGCCATATCTAAACAGCCTAAAATATAATGATAACCATTAAAAAAGCCACCTAACATTGTTATATTTCTAGGATCTGTACCTTCATCAGAACTAGATAATACTACAGGCCTTCCATTATAAACATTACATGATAGATAATTAGTAGGCTCATAAAATACTGTTGTTGGAGATTTTAATAATTTAGTTCTTTTTTGTTCAACAGCAGAATATATATGGTCTACTAGTTCTGGATTCATAGTTATTTCACCTAAATATCGATACCAATGTATATCTTCACCATATAGTTCGTATAAACTATATTTTTGAGATGTAGAACCATTTCCTTTTCTTGTACTAATATAATCTTTATAAACTTCTTCATTTTTAGAAGTCATTGTTTTTTCATAATCTTCATTAATAAGAAAACCAGAATTTACAGATAATAATACAGTAGGATTTCCTAATTCACCTAATATAGTTTTATCATCTATACCTGTTCTCATTGTAGCAGGTTTATGACCAGAATTTGTAACTATTTCATTTCCAAAAGCTATATCCCAATCACGATTCATAAATCTATCTTCACCTAAAAGAAGATTAGCTTTTTGTAATATAGATTTTTCAGTTGCACTATCTATTGCATCCCAACTAGCACCATCATAGGCATTTCCTATATAGTAATGCTGTAATTTACATATACATTCTTCAATAGTACAATCTTTTGTTTCTGATAAATATGTACCTGATGAAATATATGTATTAGAATCGCCACCTTTTTCTTCATCAGTAAGCATCCAAGTTAACTGAGTAGATGGATCCCACCAATCTTTTTTCTTTCCTTTAGCATAAAGTAATAAACTTGCGGCTCTTTTACCAGTAAATTGTACATATCCAATTCCACAATAATAAGAATGTTCTGCAATATAACCAGTTACAGCAATATCAGACTTTCCACTTCTAGTTATTTTATATTCATTACCATCTTTATCAAATTCATCGTCATCTACTATTGCAGCATCTACTATATCTTTAGCTGCACTATCTGCTTCTGGGTCAGATTCACCACCATAACCACAAATTAATACTTCTCTTGATATCTGGTTATGCTCTTTAGTATATGGCTTTGCAATATACTTTACATAATCTTTATAATACGTAATTTTTTTCTTACGTCCCATAACGCCACTTGGATTAAATGCACCATCTTTTGTTGGAATATTTAATTCATTTCCATCTTTATCTGTATAATTTGGATTACCTAATCTATGTCCATCATTTTCAACTCTCCATGATATACTACCACTTTCATGATAAGCTATTGCACATAAAGCAGCTGATTGTGTTTTAGATAAGCCTAAACTTCTACATGCACTCCAAATACACCAATCACCATATTGAGTTTGATTATAATATTTAGCCCAAGACTTCATAGAGTCACAATGAGGATAATCTGCCTCATTACCTGCATGTGTAATAATAGGAGATGCCATAATAAATAAAGTCAATATAAATGAAACAAGTCGTATTATATTTTTTCTCTTTTTCTTCATATGACATCTCCTTTCTTAATTATTTGTCTTCTTTAGTGCGTTTTTTATTACCTATCGATTTCTTTTCAGGACTAGGTGTGTCTGATTTAGATGACTCACCTGAAACTTTTGCACCAGGTACTGAAACTGACTCTTCTGATGAACTATCTTCGTCAGCATCAAGTGAAGAGCTATCTGTATTAGTTTCACTTTCTGCTGCTACATCATCACCTGCGTTTTCTTCACCAGATCCAGCATTAACACTATCGTCTTCAGATTTTTCAGCATTAGACATTTTAGCACTTTCTTCAGTAGGTTCAGCTTGTTCAGCAGTATTATTACCTTTATTAAATTTATATGTTTCAAGCTGTTGTAATCTATGAGTTTGTGTAGGATCTAATGCACCATTTTTCTGTGCAGTGTGTAATTCTTCTAAGTCCATCTTATAAAATTCATCATATCTAGAGTCATTGACACATTCTTGATTAATACTACCATCTTCATTCCATCTACTATTGATTTCTTCTTCAGAAAGAGTAGATTTAGATGTAGCATTCTTTCTACGATTTTCAAGATCTCTATTTTGACGATTCATATTAAAGTTAGTTGCATTAGTTAATCTATAAATTGGTATTAATAATAATGGAAATGCTTTTCCACCATCTAAACCATGCCACCAACCAATTAATCTAAATGTTAACCACCAACAGAATATTATAAATATTAAACCTAACAAGCCTTCAACAGTCATAAAAATACGCATTAAGATACCTGTATAAAAACCAATTGCAACTAATGCGATTGTAGGTGAAAATGTTTCAATTAATATATCTTTTCCAGTTTTATGCTCAGCAGCTCTTCCTAATATTACTCTAAATATAAATATATAGAATACCCACCATTGCCATAAAAATGTTAAGAATTTAATTAATGATAAGAAACACATTAAGAAACAATTTACAAATTTAACTAGTATATCAAATATTCCACTACCAGTAAATGATTGAAATTGTCCATTATAATTTTCATTTTGTGTTACTTCTAAATGTACTGTATCAGCTGTAGGTTGTGTTATAGTTACTCTAGGAGCCATAAAATGATCAACTACACGATATGCATTATTATTAATTCTATTTCCATTTACAAGTTTACCATCTTTTAAAGTACCAAACTTTGTAGACGTTGTAGAACCATAATATGAAAATGAATCAGCTAATAAAACAGAATAATGTTTAATATCATTTCCATTTATTTGTGGAAGATTTTTATCAATCATATTTAATTCTGCAGCATCAGTCGTATAATCAAATTCTTGTTCATCATCCATTAAACCATAACCAGTATTATATTTTGACCATAAATCAAAATAAGGTAAATAATACATTACTTCAGTATCATTAGCACCATCAAATAAATAATCAATTTTATCTGATCTTACAGCAGCCATTTCACCTAAATTTATAACATAAGAATCAACTTTCTTTATAATATCCCATGTTTTTTCAGGTGCAACTGCAATTGCTGTTATAATACCAAGTTCAAATACTAATATAAAAAATGCTGCTAATGTTTTCCAGAAACTATTAGAACCCATTTTTATTACACCAATAACAGTTCTTATAATAAAGTAACTTGCTAATAATATCATCATCATTGCAACAAATGGTCCACTCCACATTGTAGTAGGTGATAATCCTAGTGCATCTAAAGCATTAAAATCCATTAATTGTTGCATTAATACTGATAATTGAGTAACAAATCCGCCAATATTAATAAATAACTGCCAAGGTTTAAATAATTTTATTAAACCAAATCCCATTAAAAATAGAAATACTGTACTTCCTATTTCTTCTTGACCAGATTCGTCTAATTGACCATCTGCTTTTAATTGTCCTATAGCATGTGTTCTATATAATTCTACTCTAGGATCAGAACAGCTATAGTTTAATTTTTCAGATGGACTTAATCTCTGAGCATCAAATGGCATAACTCTAACATCATCAAATTGTGTCATTTGATAAGGTTCCATATTAGTATCTTCATTATAAGCAATACTACACATCATTACTTTCATATTTGCAATTACTTCAGGATAATAAAGTCCACAATATGATTGTAATTTTGTTAATATTTCTTGAGCGTCAGTATCTTTTAGTACATCTTCATCATCTGCATAATCTTTAGTTACTTTATAAATACCACTATAAATATAAACTTCAGATACTGATAATGTATTTTCTACACCACCATATTTAGTTGATATACATTCATCATCATTATCAGATTCAATTAAGCATTGTCTATATAATACTTCTTTTCTAGTAGCATTATCTGCTTCTTCACCATGAGATAATAAATCTATAAATGTTTTATGTTTATCAATTTGTTCAGCATATTCTTCATATTTTTTTTCTATATAGTCTTCTTTTTCATCAATAAAATCTTCTTCTGTTAAAACAATTTGATCTAAACTACATTGTTCATAAAATTCTTTAGCATCTCTATAAGCACATACTGGACTATATACAGTTATTCTATCATGATCATTATATGTACCATTATCAGTTTTATGCTTATAATAAAAGTTTTTAATATCAGTTACCCACCATATATCATCATCAGATCTACTGTTTACATGACTTTCATTCCAGTTAACACAATGATCAAGAAAATCATAATATGTCATTTCTGTATTACATACAAGCTGACCATTTGAATCTGTATAATAGCCTATATAATTTGGATGATGCGCTGTACCACCACTATTATCTACAAAATCGTGATGATGCGGATTATCACTTTCAGCTTGATGACATGTATCACATAAACCATCTGGACCACTTGGACCAGATTCATCAGAATAAGAATGATGATCAGACTCAGAACCGCCACAAGTATCACAGTTACCATCTCCACAATCACTTGTCCAATCATATTCAGCGTCAACATATATATGTTTATAAAATTCTGGTATATACATTTCATAAAAATTACCATGTGCATCTTGCCAGCTAGACCAATTTAATGCAAGTGCTAATTCTGTTAATTTTTTTTCATCATCAGGTGCATTAAAAAATTCGCCTTCTATACCATATGTATCTTTTATTATTGATCTTATTGTAATATTATCATCACCAACTTGACTTCTAACATATTCATATAGTGCCACATAGCATAATTTATTATGAGAATTATAAAAATTTTTAACTGATTCTTGAACAGAAGGCATTCTACACATATAATCATCTAATGATAAATCATAATCTTGATGATTTTCAAATTGATTTTCACCAGCTGTAAATGATTCATCAGAACAATATTCATCTAAATCATATGGTGGAGATTTATATGTTATTGTATATGTTCTTCCTTCTTTTATTGCTTTTCTAAAATGCCTAACATTATTAACACCATGACTTTGTAACTGATGATAATAGCCATCCCAGTCATCCCAAAGTTTTCGTTGAATTTTAATTGATTTATATTCACGTTCATTATTAACACAATATTCTAGACTTAATGCTGCTACATCATCAGATACAGCTAAGTCTAAATAATCATCTACATCTTTAAAATATTCATCATTATTATCACATTTTACTTTAGCGATTTGTTTTTCAAAATATGGTCTATAATAATATTTAAAAAAGTCTAAAGTTAATTGTGATTCATCAATATAAGTATGATTTAAATATGTTAATGTTCTAAAGTTACTAGTATCAGGTGCTTTAATAAAAGATACACCAAATAAGCTTTTAACTGCTCTCCAAACAGCACCTATAAATGTTTTAGGTACTACACCAGCAATAGACATAGTTATTTGTGGATATTCACCCATATAAGTATTACATGGAATTGAAAAGCCATATTTAGTCATAATATTTTCAGATGGTGCATCTTCACCAACTTCAACTAATCTAATACCATGTTTATTAACATCATAAGTAGAGCCTGAATAACCATCATCTACATAAGAAGTTACTAAAGTTTTAGCTAATGTTTGAATATTTGGAGCATTAAAATAACATTTATATACTTCTTCACCGTCAATATTTTGATATTTTTTAATTACAGTAAAAGATGTAAATTCAAATATCCACTTATCTAGATTTTGTACATCACTTATGGTAAAATCAAATACTTCATCCATATTTTTACCATTTGTATAAAATTCTGTAGTATCTAAAGGTGTAGTTGTTCCAGTATTAGTACCATTAGTATCTTTAGTATAATCTGCATGAACAAATGTTATAGAAGAAGATAATAATATTATAAAGCAAATAAAAAAAGCGACTAAGCGCTTTAAATCTTTTTTCATATATTACTTCTCCTTTCTATATAATCATTCAGTAAACATTTCTATAATATTAGACTCCTTAAATCCATTAGTAGATGTCCAGTTATGTTTCCATTTATTATAGCGTTTATTTTCTACCTTTTTAAGTCCCCAACTCTCTAATAATTTAACATCAACATTTGCTTTACGTTTATGTTCTTTATAATAAAGCATTTTTACATCATAACCTTTCCATAGTTTAATACTCCAGGCAATAAGGTTACTCATATCTTCTTTATTTTCAAAAAACATATAATTAATTCTTGCTACCATTACACCATGTAATTCAAGTAAATCAAATGCTATAAATGAATTTCCCATATAGTATACAAACCCACTTACATCAACATTTTTACTATAGTTGATGCCATGTTCATCTTCTATGATTTTTCGTAGGTCATTTCTATCCATACTTTTCATACGTTCCCTCCTAAATTTCTATAAGACTATTCATATCTAGCTCATTCCAATTATAATTTATTAAGTCTTTAAAGTCCTGATAAATATATTGAAACTCTAATAAAGAAGTAAATTCAAATATATTAATTGTCATAATACATCTAAATAGTTCTTTGTATTCAGTTAAACTTAAAATATCATCATGAATAGACTTTCTAAAGTCATAAAAAGTTTTAGTTGGTATGTAGATAAACTTTTCTAAATCTTCATCAGATTCAGTATATAGAATAAAACATTCTACGTGTTTAACTAATGCTTGTAATCCTATTTTATATAAGATCTTTTTAATAGAATCACCAGTTTCATACGTCACTAAAACTTCATCATTATATGGCTTTATTTTATCTAAACAATAATATTCAAATTCCTGCTGTTCTTTCGTCATTCAATTAATACCTCCTTGGCATTATTAAAGACTTCAGCATAATTAGGATAATGTTCTTTGACCCAATCATAAATATTTAAAGTAGATAATTTTACTTTCTTTTGTTCCTCTTCTTCATGTCTTAGAACATCAATCACTAAATTAACACATTTATTTTTAGCTTCAATAAATAAATCATTATCTATAGCATTAACATCACCATCATAAGATATATGATAAATATCAAATGTCACATTTTTAAGCTTTTCATTAATGTCTTTTTCTGTACATTTTAACTTAATAATATGTGGAGTTTTTACAGGTATTTTCTTAAATTCCATAGTATCTGTATCTAAGAAAATTGGACCTGTTCTATCAGTATAAGCCTGATAATCAATTAAAGATCCAGGTGATATTACTAATGTTTTACCCTGTTTATAATTATATGGTGTATGAATATGACCAATAATTACTAAATCAAATTCTGCTACTAATTCATCTGATAATAAGATCGGATCACTAATCAAACTTTCTTTAAAATAATGATCAGTTACACCATGTGTAATCAAAATCTTCTTTTTATTAGTAGCATTTTTAGCCATATCTTGACATTTCTTCAAATATTGTTTAATATTATCAGCTTTATCATAAATATATGGCATCATTATAAATAATATATCTTCTTCTACAAAAGATTTAATATCATAATCTGCATAATATGTAGGATTTGACATTTCAATAACACTACAATGATTTCGTTTATTATTAAATGAAAAGTCATGATTTCCTAATATAATTGCATTCTTTGCAATAGCATTTAACTGAGCCTGACCTTGTAAAAACTTAGTTATTGCTACTGCTGAAGGATCTGCTACATCAAATACGTCACCAGCATTAATAATTAAATCAGGCTTTTGCTCTTTTATAATATCAATATTCTGTTGTAGGGCATCATAGCCTGCTTTTTCGTACTTATTATAACTATTTTCATCAGTACGATACATTTTACGACCAATGTGCAAGTCGCTTATTATTGCTAATTTCATATAATGTATAACTTCCTTTCAATATTTATATAATTAAATAGACCTTTAAGATACCAATCTCTCATCATGAGATACAACGATCCACTGACTAGTATCTTCATTCATAAGTCTCTTAATTGCATCCACATTATCAGCATCAAGGTTAACAAATGATTCATCCATAATTAATGGAATAGCAGGCATAAATAAGTCTCTAATAGTTAATATTAGACTTAATGCAACTATTGTCTTTTCACCATTTGATAAAGATGCTACTGGTAATACACTTTCTTTAATAAAGTCTTTATCATAAAGTTTAGCTTTATAAATACCATTCTCAAGAAAGATTTTTGTATATCTAGGATTAATTTCATGTACTAATTTTGTAGCAGATTCAACAATACTTTCCGCATAGTGTTCTTTTGCCTGAGCAATAAATTCATCTACAATACTAATACATTTTTTATCCGTTTCATATAGATCTTTAGCCTCTAGTAATTCATTAATTTTGGCTAAATCTTTATTCATAGACTCAAATAAAGCTTTCTTTTCATTATAGGCATCATATAATTTATTTGTTTCTTCATTATAATTATCAAGTATAGACTGAAAATCATAATCTTCAACATATTTAACTGGCTCTAATTGTTTAACTAAATGCCAATATCTTACTGATTCCATAAATAAATTAAAATCCCAACGATTTTCTAATTTATCTTTTAAAATGGCTTCTAATCTTTGAATTTTATCATTATCAATTGTATCATAATCAAGTTTAGGTTCTTTAAAATCACCACCACATAAGATACATTTACAACCATTTTTCTTACTTTCATCAATTAAAGCGGAGATAGTCTGTTTAGGATATTTAATTAATGGAGATCCTGTTGATTTAGATTTTTCAACCTTTAATTCATCAGAGATCTTTTTATAATATGCATCCCATTCTTCTTTAGTTTTGCCTAATTCTTTAAGTTTTAGACAAGTATCTCTATCATATGTATAAACTTTACATTTATCAAGCTGAGCTTTAATCTCTTTAAATGTTTCAAAGTCATTTTTAGCCTGTTTTGCTTTAATAACATCTGAATCAGAAATATAAGCCTTTTCTTTAATTTTAGACTCTATTTTTTCTAATTCATCTGATAATGCTTTTACTTGAGCATCTGTAATTTTTTGATTAGAGATAGCTTTTTCTAATGTTGAAAATCTTTTCTGATTATAAGATTTATTAGAAGTAAAATGTTGTCTAAGATTTAATGCATCCTTAAACTCATTATCAAGAATTTCATATAAATAACTAGAATTTAATACATTAGAAACACATAAAGATTCATATCCCCATAAACTAGTTAAAATCGATTCAGGAATAATACGATTCAAAATAGTCTTGCATTCGGTTCTAGTTCTGGAAATAAGTTCATCATTTTTATATAATCTATAAGCAGATGTCTTACCAACTTCTCTTTCAATTACATAAGATGCTGCATCATGTGTAAATTTTAATGTAATTTTTGTAGGTTTAGATGTATCTACTAAACTAGCAAAATCCAAATTATCTGGACGTTTATCAAATAAACATAATACAATGGCTTGTATTAATGATGTTTTTCCTTCTCCATTTTTCCAATTTAATAAGGTTAACCGGTCAAATGTGATCTTTTTATGATCGAAACATTTCCAGTTAACCATTTCAATACTATTTAAACGCATACTAAATACTACTCCTCAATATCAAATTTCTTAAAACTTTGCCTATTATATTCTTTTTTAGAATGAAATACAGCTGACCTTGGTCTAGAAGGTTGTTCATATACCTTCTTATGACCAGGATTATTTGCTGCTTGATATCCTAATTTTTTAACTAACTTTTTGTCATATTTTGCCATAACTGTACTCTCCTTTATAGTATATATTATATACAGTTATATACAAAATGTAAATAAGTTTTATACTGGACTAGCTAATACAACTAATCTTTCAGTTTTTCTATAATTAGTTGACTTAAATGGATAACATGTATATAACATTAATGTTTCAGGAACGTTATATAAGTTTTGTTTAAGCCAATTTTCAAGATCTGTCTCATTATATACACTTACTTCATATACTTGATAATCATACGTTCCATATATTGTATTAATAGTAATTATATCATCAACCTTAATTGACTTAAGAGGTTTAAAATATGTATTATTATGAGAATCCATTATAATCATATTCTTACCATCTCCAGGCAAAGCTCCATAATCATATGTGCCTACACCTTTTTCAATCTGATCAGCTCTATCACCAAAATAAACTGCAGTATTTAAATTAATATTAGAGCATACAATATTAGCATATACTTTATTTACTTCTATACGATCAATTTTAGATAAATCTGCAGGATTATTAAATGATTTCTTAGATTTAGAAGTATTATTTACAATAGGCTTTGGTATTTTATTTCTACATTCTGCTTGTAATTTAACATCT
>Ga0310786_10002969_pt1 | contig 25145 bp, 9 predicted proteins | sample AusTroGonzalo_MG_FD_203881 | JGI IMG/M metagenome (GOLD analysis project Ga0310786, IMG submission 203881) | Bovine rumen microbial communities from tropical cattle in Woodstock, Queensland, Australia - Gonzalo_03 (v2) (version 2) | ecosystem: Host-associated > Mammals > Digestive system >...
GCCGCAGGAGCTGGTTCGGCGGCCACGGCAGGTGCGGGCTCTGGCTCGGCGGGTGCAGCAGCAGGAGCAGGTTCCGCAGCAGGCGCGGGTTCAGCCGCCACGGCGGGCGCGGGCTCCGGCTCGGCAGCGGGTGCAGCAGCTGGCGCGGGTTCAGCAGCTGGCGCGGGCTCCGCCGCCACGGCAGGAGCGGGCTCTGGCTCGGCGGGTGCAGCAGCTGGCGCGGGTTCGGCAGCTGGCGCGGGTTCAGCGGCCACGGCAGGAGCGGGTTCTGGCTCGGCGGGTGCAGCAGCAGGCGCAGGTTCTGCAGCTGGCGCTGGAGCCGGCTCGGCAGCGGGCGCAGGTTCTGCCGCAGGCGCAGGCTCAGCTGCGGGCGCAGGCTTCGCAGCTTCCTCTTTCTTCGTATCGGTTTTCTCAAGATCGTTGAGCAGATTGTCCAAGTCATCTTGCGCAAAAACGGGCGCAAAAATCAAGAACGCCATGCAAAGCGCGCTTAGAAGTTTCATCATTTTCTCCTTGTTCATCGAGACTGCTCCTTAAAGGATTAATAAATAATACATTATTTAGCCGTTGGAATCAAGGGGTCTCCAACGTCTTTTGTTTTTTGCTGGACACATCTTCAATCGTCACGGTGCAACCATTTTTCGCCTTCGCCTTGAGCGAAACCACGCGATATTTGCTTCCGTTGAGGTCTATCTCATCTCCCTCTTTGACGACAAAGTTCTTTCCTCCGAAACGATCCCACGCCAACGTCGCTTCAGCGGCTATTGCGATCTTGCGTTCATTTACGCGCAACACCAACTTGCGTCCATCGGTCTTGTGGGACACTTCCACGGTAGATACATCAATAATCTTCTTTGCCTTGGTCTTGGAACCGGGGATGACACGCTCTTCGGAGAGCTTCTTGTATTCACCGGCCACCCAACCTGTCTTGCCGATTTCCTCGCCGTTCTTTGGCGTAAAGGTCTTGTCGTAGGCGGAGCGCGACTGGAGATTCTGGAAGGTGTATCGGTGCCCTCCCGGAATCGGCATGGCCGACTTGAACCAGAACGGCAGGAATATCTGCTTGAGGCCTCCCTGCACGGCAAGGTAATCGAGATAATCGGGATGGGAATTCTTGTCGGTGGGATCTGTCTTGGCGGCAAATTCCTCGGCGTTCGTGAAGCCATCTCCATCGGAATCCTTGTCCGAGTCGGAAGCGTCATTGGGATTCAGGCCGTACTTCGTCTCCCAATCGTTCGGCAGTCCATCGCCGTCAACATCGGCGCTCGCCTTGTCTTGGACTTTCTGAGGCAATGCGCAATCGGCGAACGGACAGACATCCACTCCAACCGGGATGGGGCGCCCGCACCCCTTCAGCGCAGGATCGCCCGGCTTGCACAGAACGCGCTTCGCGGAAGCAAGAAAACTGCCGTCCTTGGGGTCTATCGGGTTCAGCACGGGCGGAGCCTTGGCAAAGCGCTGTGCATTGTTGAGAATGTCGAGGGCTATGGGGGCCACTTCGTCGTGTTCGGGCTTTGTGGAATCCAGCCATGCCTCGCGCTGATTCACGGCGGAATCTGGCGACTTGCTGAGCGCAGGAAGAAGCAAGACGATCGATGTGACAAGGACACCGACGCCGAAAACAGCGATAAGCCAATCGTAATGGGCCTTAAGGAAATTCTCCTTTGCTTTCATTTTTTGGCCTCCTTGGTTGCGGGATTTGACTGATTCGGAGGCGGCACGCTCCCTCCTGTGCCGAAGTCCCATTCAACGATAGTCATGTCAACCTGTATAGGCGAGCCAAATTCGGGGTCGGCTATGAGACCGCCCGTCTTGATCTCGACATTCTCGGCGGGAGCCGCCTCGCTGGCGGCGCGGCGCCTGCGGCGACTCGTGCCGCCGGCGTTTGCGGCGGCGGCGGCCTTTGCGGCGGCATCGGCGTCCATCCGCGTCACGATATCGTCCACGGTCGCCTTGAAGGCGAAGTTCTTCACCATAATGAAACGCTGGTCGGACGAAAATGCGTTAAGGATCTTGACGATCGCATCCGGGCGGGCAAGGAAGGACAGGCCGAACTCAAGAGAAGTCGGCTTTGGGCCTTCCTCAACCTTCTTTTCCTTCTTGGAAAGCTTTTTCTTGCCCTTCGCCTGAGTCTCTTCGGGCGGGGGCGGCTCAATGCGATTAAGCTCCTTTATCTCCAGAGCACCGGACTTGGCCAGCGTCGCTACGATGTGCTTGATGACGTCAAGCTGCGCGGCCAAACGCGGAACATCCTTGACATCGGGCAAGACACCGCCATCTCCAAGGTAGGCGTCGAAGCCGAACTGAAAGCCCGGAGCGGCGATCTTGCCGCCCACCATGCCCGGCAGTGAACGCATTTTCCTGACTGTCGCCGCAAGGCGCTGCTTGAAGATAGGCGGCGTCTCCTCGGCGATCTTCCTGTCGCCGCGCGATGCATAGGCGCGAGCGGCATCGAACCAGGCGACAAGCGACGCCTGATTCGTCTTCGACTCGGAAATCGTCTTCGATGACGGAAAGACGGGTGCGTCGTTGAAACGACGGAAAGCTGAAATCTGCTGTTCAAGCTCTTCTTCCTGCTCGATACGCCCGTTGTACGCATCGTAGAGGAACCATCCAAGCGCACCGGCGGCGAGGGCGACACCTGTGGCCGCCGACACGGCGACGATCTGCTTCTTCGAAAGACTCATTCCATAGCCCCTTTCTTCTCTGACATCTTCACTATGGACGGCGGCGAGGCGAACTCCATCTTGATCGCGAACTCCACAAGGCATCCCTTCACATCCTTCTGCGACACTATCTTCACGGTGTCGGCGACGGTGATGTAGCTCCTCTTGAGCTGGCTCTGGACGATTTCGGCGCTCGTGGATTTCTTGCCGTCGTTTGCCTCGGCCCAAGACGCCTCGGCCTTGGCCAGCTCATCGCTCCAGCCACGAACCGTGATTCGGACGCCCTCGCGCCCCTTGGCCGTGACGCGGCCCCTTGCATCCTTGACGTCAACAGGCGCAATCGGCGACCATTCGGATATCCACATGCCGGGAACCAGAGCTTCGCGGACGGCACGGAGACGCACAAGCGCCTCAGGACGTTTCCAGAGAAGCGTCGCGAATTCGTCGCATGTCTCCATCTTGGACCGCACGGCATCCTGTTCCGCCTTGAGCTTCGAGTCAAGTGTGCCCAACTTGGCGGTGCGCGCCGATACGACATCAGTCTCGGCCCTGGCGACTTCGGTCGCCTGCGTCTGGGCGAATATTCCGACGCCAAGCGCGGCGAGGAAGGAAACGGCACCGACCACAAAGAACGGTATGCGCTTCATGGCCTGCGCCTCGCGGATCAGCTCCGGAGGCATCAAGTCAATCTTCATCGCGGCGAGATCGGCGGCCCTCAAGGCCAAACCGGCAGACTCGGCGAGCGAAAAGACATCGCCCTCCAGAGCGGCCTTGTCGATCTTCGGGCCTATCGATATGCGCTGGAAGGGATCGAGATATCCGACTTCGATCTGCAGCGTATCGGAGAAGAACTCGTCGAGCTGCGGCAGAATGGCGCTGCCGCCCGTGAGGAAGAGCCGCGACGGAGCGCTTCCGCCCTGCTGCGAGCGATAGAAATTGATGGAACGCGATATCTCCGCATGAAGGCGCGTAAGGACGGTGCGAATCACCTTTGAAATGCGGTCGCCTATCTCGTCTTCATCCTCGATCACACCGCCCAGCGACACGTATCCGCGCTCCAGCTTCAGCTGCTCGGCCTCTTCGATCGTGCATCCGAAAGCCTGCGCAATATCCTTCGTTATGGTGTTCCCGGCGATGGAGATTGAACGGTTGTATATCTTTGTGCCCTCGATGAGGATGAGGTTCGTCGTTTTGGAACCGATGTCCAAGATGACGTTGCATCCGTCAAGCGCGGGATAAGATGCAAAAAGCGTGTTGTATATGGCCATCGGCGCCACATCCACGACAGTCGGCTTCAGGCCGGCGGCGCGAACGGCGTCCGTGACGGCGGTGACCTGGTCGAGCTTCGCGGCCACTATCATCGCGGCCTCTTCGCCTTCCGAAGTCTGGCCAAGGAACTGATGGTCCGAGACTATCTCGTCGATCGGGAAAGGAACGTTCTGCTCAATCTCGTAGCGGACGAGTTCCTCAAGCCTGTCGGGAGCAGAGGCAGGGAACTTGGCGAAGCGCGGAAACACCATCTGACCGCTCAGCGACAGCATGAGAGGAGCGCTCTTGATGCCCTTCTCGCGCATGATCGCGTGGATGGCGGGCGTGAGCGCCGCGCCCATCGACGTGGCGTCCGCATCGACGACGGGCATTTCGGCGCTGCCGTACGCAGTGAGCGTAAGCGAATGTTTTCCGCTCAGCGCATACTCGGCAAGCGTCGCCTTGGACGCGCCGATGTTCAACGTTAGAAACCTAGACATTTACTGCACCTGTTCGTAGTCGGCGTTGTTCACAAGCCAGAAAGGCGTCTTCGAGCGGTCAACGAGACCCTGGCGGCGCTCGACCATGGGCTTCGGCTCCGCGCCACCCTTTGCCTTCTGCTGCCAGTTCATGAACTTGTCGTTCTCCCACCACTTCTCTCCGGCCTTGGCCACGTCGCCGGACATGTTCTCCGTCTGTAACGCAAGCTCGTCGCCCTCCTTGTTCGTTATGAGCAGCGACACCGTGCAAGGCTCGCCGAAACGTTCGTAATGCGACGGCGGCAGGCAGACGCACGCCATGTGCGAACCCTTCTTAATGTCCACATAGCGCACCGTGGCGTTGTAGTAGGAGTACGGCGACGGCGGGTTCTTGCGGTCGATCTCCTTCGCCTTGGAGCCGTCGAGCAGGATATGCCAGGTGAACGTCAGCTCGTCCTGCCACTTCGCCATCGTTGTGTACTTCGCCTCTAGGACAATCCACTGGCGCGGCTTGCCGCCGAGAGGCGGCATGAGCTTGCCGTTTGCCTGGAGATTGGGCGCGCTGGCAAGGCACGTGCCGCCAGGGCGAGCAGGAGTGTCAATCGTGCAGTAGGCGTCGCGCCCCTTGGCAACGGCCTCGCCGCCGTCCGCGCCGCGTGCGCCCTTGCGACGCGAGCTCTGCGCGGACACCGTGGCCGCGCAAACGATCGCCAACGCGAAAATCATCATTCTTTTCATGGTTTTTCTCCTTGCTCTTTTAATTTGTTTCTTTCACAACACCTTCATCCTCGGCAAATCCTGGATATCGACGACGCCGAGTAATTTACCATTTTCTTCGCAAACGGGCAAGTCGTCAATTCTCCGTTTTTCAAAAACGCGCAAAACGTCAACGGCGTATGCATCGGCGCGGATGAAAAGCGGCGAACGGGTCATCAATTCGCCGACAGGCGAATTGAGAATCGACGCCTGGGAATCGCCCTTGCTGACGCAGCGGCGGAAATCGCCGTCGGTGAATATGCCGAGAAGGATCCCCGAGCCATCCAACACGACGGCGGAACCGCTCTGCGCCTTCGTCATTGCGAGAAGAGTGTCCAGGACCGTCGCGTCCGGCGAAACACGGGCCACGCGATCATCTGTGCGCATCACGTCCGTCACCTTCATGAGCAACGCGCGGCCGATGGCCCCCGCCGGATGGTTGAGCGCATAACTCGCCTTGTCGAAACTTCGCGCGTCGATGAGCGCCATCGCTATCGCGTCGCCCATGGCCATCGTGGCCGTGGTCGAGGTCGTGGGCGCCATGCCGAACGGGCAAGCCTCCGGGCCGCATGGGACCGGAAGAACGATGTCCGACAGCTTCGCGAGCGTCGAATCGACTCCGCCCGTGATGGCCACAACCTTCAAACCGTGGCGGCGAACGGCCGGGATGAGGCGCACGACCTCCTCGGACTCACCGCTGAACGAAAGCGCGAGCAGAACGTCCTTCGCCGCCGTCATGCCAAGATCCCCGTGCATTGCCTGCACCGGATTGAGGACTATCGAACACGATCCGGTGGAGGCGAGAATCGCGCTCATCTTCTCGGCCACATGAAGGCTCTTGCCCACGCCCGTCACAACGACCTTGCCGCCCGCATCAAGGCACTTGACTATCAAATCGACAGTTGCCGCAAACGCCTCGCCCAGCGAATCGCGAACGCGCCTGAGCCCTTCGATCTCGCAATCGAAGACCTCGCGCGCGCGCTGGATGGACTTTGTGACCGACATGGATTTTTTTATTCTAACGGTGCTAGAGATTCTAGAAATTCTAGATGGCCTAGAAATTCTAGATGGCCTAGATTGATTTATTTCTTACTCTCGCTTTGAAGCAGCGTAACGCAGATGGTGCCGACGATGTCCTCGGCGCTGCAGCCGCGGGAAAGGTCGTTCATCGCCTTCGCCAGACCTTGCAGACACGGGCCGATGGCCACCGCGCCGCCAAGGCGCTGCGCGATCTTGTAGCCGATGTTGCCGGCCTGGAGATCCGGGAACACAAAGACGTTGGCGTCGCCCTGGACTGCGCCGCCGGGATTCTTGAGCTGGCCGACGGACGGCACGATAGCGGCGTCGAACTGGAGTTCGCCGTCCATCTTGATGCCAGCCTCCGCAAAGCGAGGCTTCGCGAGCTCCACGGCCTGCTGCACCTTGGACACGAGATCGTGCGAGGCGGAGCCCTTGGTCGAGAACGAGAGGAACGCCACGCGCGGCTCGTTGCCCGTGAGCGAACGGTAGGTCTCGGCGGACGAAAGGCCGATGTCAACGAGCTGCTCGGCGGTGGGGCACGGTATCACTGCGCAGTCGCCGAAGGCGAGCACGGTGTCGCCAGACGGCGTAGGCTCGCGAAGATCGAGAATGAAGCACGACGAAGCCGTCTTTACGCCCTTCTGCGTGCCGAGCGTGTGGAACGCGGCGCGAAGCATGTCGCCCGTGGAGGCTATCGAACCTGCCACGAGGCCATTGACGCGCCCGAGCTTCACCATCATTCCGCCGAAGTATATGCGCTTCGTGCGGAGAGTCTTCTCGGCGGCGGCAAGGTCGATGATCTTCTGCTTCTCGGCGGGCTTCTTCGACTCCTTCGCGTTCCACGCCTCAAGATAGGCCGCTTCGAGTTCGGCGTCGCCCTGCGTATAGTCGATGGTCTTGATGCCGCGCTCGGCCAGGCTCAGATCGGCCTTCGCCTCTGCGGCGGCGATCTCCTCTGGCGTGCCGAGAACAATGGGCGTGCAGATTTTACGGTCAACGACGGCGCAGGCTGCGGTGATGACGCGCGGATCCATGCCTTCCGGAAGAACGATCGTTCCGTTCAACGCGGAGGCCCTCTTGATGATTTCCTGAATTGCTGACATTTGCTTTTTGGGGTTTCTTCTGGTTGTTCTAGATATTCTAGATGCTCTAGAAATTCTAGATATTCTAGATGTTCTAGGAATTCAAATTTTCTAGCCTTTCAGCACCGCGACGGTCTCGCGGGCGATCATGAGCTCCTCGTTCGTGGGGAGAACGACAACGGGAATCTTCGAGCCGGAAGCGGAGATGACGCCCGACTTGCCGCCGAAGGTCGAATTGTTCGCCTTCTTGTCGAGCTTCACGCCAAGGGCGCCAAGGCGCTTGACTATCTGCTCGCGCAGCTCGGCCGCGTTCTCGCCGATGCCGCCCGCCATCACAATGGCGTCGGCGCCGCCGATGAGCGTGTTGTATCCGCCCACGAAGAGCGCGGCGCGGTGGCCGAACATCTCAAGCGCCTCGACGGAGTCGAGATCGCCCTTCGCGGCCTTCGCGCACACGTCGCGCGTGTCGCCGCCAAAGGCGCCCGTGAGGCCCTGGAAGCCGCTTTCCTTGTTGAGCATCTTGTCGAGCTGGTCGATGGTGTATCCCTGCTTCGCAAGGTAGAAAAGCGCGCCGGCGTCGATGCAGCCGCTGCGCGTGCCCATCACGAGACCGTCAAGCGGAGTGAGGCCCATCGTGGTGTCGATGCACTCGCCGTTCTTCACGGCGGCGATGGAGGAACCGTTGCCGAGGTGGCATGTGACGAGGTTCACCTTCGAAACCGGCTTCTTGAGGAACTTCGCAGCCGCCTGCGTGAGGAACTTGTGGCTCGTGCCGTGGAATCCGTACTTGCGAACGCCGTACTTCCGCGCCACCTTGCGCGGGATGGCGTACTGGTACGCGCAGCCGGGCATGGTCTGGTGGAAGGCGGTGTCGAACACGCCGACATTCGGAATGCCCTTCGCGGCCTTCTCGCACGCCTCGATGCCCTGGAGGTTCGCCGGGTTGTGGAGCGGCGCGAGCGGGAAGCACTTGCGCACCATAGCCTTGGCGGCGGCGGTCATCTTGGTGGGGGCGGCGAACTTGTCGGCGCCGTGCACCACGCGATGGCCGATGGCATCAAGCTCGGAGAGGGACTTGACGACCCCGTGCCTGGAATCGCACAGGACGGCCATCACCTGGCGGATCGCCTCGACATGATCCTTCATCGGGATCTCGCGGACGATTTTCTCGGATGCGGCGGCCGCCGAGGACGGCGGCCCTCCCATGCGGGTATAGACGAGGCGGCTGCCGGCGATGCCGATGCGCTCGACGAGACCTTTGCAAAGCATCGTCTCGTCCGCCATGTTGAACAGCTGGAACTTGAGCGAACTGGAACCGCAGTTCACCACAAGCACTTTGTTGATTTTTGATTTACTTTTCATAGCTCCGTCATTGATTCTCAATCTTCGATTCATTCGATGGTCAACTTGAAGAATCCAGTCCTACCGTTCAGATGGGTCTTCAAAGACTCGTTGAGCTCGTCAAGCTGCGCCTTGTCCAGCTTGCCGTCGACGGTATCGACCGCAAATGTACCGGACACCGTGCCTATCTTCGTCCAGGCTCCGTTTAGATCGTCGGCCTGCCAAAGCCTAAGCTTGACTGTAACGCTGACCGTTCCGATATTGGCCGCCTTGAGGGAGGCCTTGCTTATGGTCGTAGGCATGTCGATCGCGACATCAACGCCGTCGTCAAGGGAGAAGGATAGGATCCGCACCTGAGGCTTTATGGCATCCTCGACGGTCGCATTGCCGGACATCGCGATCGCGTAGCCCAAGCGAAGCGCCGATATCTCCGCGTCGTCGCTGAAGTGCGTCAGCATCGAGACATACGGCAGCGATATCACATCGGGGTCGAGATTCGAATAGAGACTGAACGCGGAGGCCGAACTGTTCGCCACCGTGACGATGTACGGCGATATGTCGGCGTCCACCGTATTGTTGTAGGCATCCGGGAGACCGTTGAGGTCATCGTCGACATCTTCGATGTACACGACGGCTTCGGGCATCATGGCGGTGCCGGCCTCTATCGTATACTCGCGAGGCGTCCACACGTCCTTGCGGTCCGTGCCCATGTAGCAGCCGTATCCCCAGGACTCCGCAGTGCCAAGCATGCGATCGCCGTCGGAATCGATGAACGCACGCACATACCACTTGCCGGGGGCGAGTCCCTCGAGACGCGCGTTGAACGTGATCTGATTCGTAGCGGCCATCGTGCCACCGTGCCTCATGTAAACGGCCGCAGCGGGAGCACCGGAGAAGTCAGGCGAAGAGAACGCCTCCACACGGATAATGCCGGCGAGGGATGAGGTCTTGGACGACTTTGCGACGGGGCCAAAGTACTTGATCGCCACTTCGATGCTGCCCTTGTCCGCGAACGGACCGCTTACGACACCGGTACTGAAGGACGCCTCCGTCTCGGTCGTGTTCGGAGTCGTGAACTTCGCGTCGAGCATCGACACCGTCCAAGTGTAGGAAGCGTTGTTCTCGAACACCTGACCATTGCGCACGAGTTCACCAACGTGGAGATCGTCAGGAGTCCATGTGTAAACGCCATTGGCGTCACGCGGCGGCGCGCGGCGAATGCCGGAGTCGTAGATCAACGCATTGCCCTTCTTGACGCGCAGCTGGAACGCCGGATAAGCCTTGCCGATCGGGTTGTCGTGCGTCCATTTGAACGTCGGTCTCGGCTCGGAGAGCGTCGCGACCGGGGACACGGGGACGGCCCTGGTCTGCGCGCCGTACGACCCTTTCTCGAAGCAGTTCACGAACATCGTGGACAGTACGTTGTTCGTCTCGACAGGCTCTATCGTCCCGTCTCCCACAACGACGCGATAGGTGATGGACGTGACGTTGGCGAACGTGATGTTCAACGCCGTTGACGCTGCGGACACTCCATTCCAGTCCAGGTCAAGAAGTCCGTCGGAGACAAGCATCGCCTCGGACAGCTCCGGCAATTGCGACACGTTGATGAACTTGTCGAACACCACGGCATTTGCGAATCTGCGGGTAGTGGAGTTCACATCGTAGTACCCGATGCCATTCACCATCGACTGCACGATCCTGAGCCGCACACTGTCGGAATCCAATGCGGTTGCATCACCGGGCGTATTGTGTTCAACGTTCGGATTGAAGGCCATACCGATCTTGCCGCGATCGTTCAAGGACCGCTGAGCGCCGAATTCGTTATTGTTGCACATCTCGGCGATGTTGAAGCGCATCACGGAAGCGTGCGTATCGGAAAGCCCGATGGCGAACTCGGCCTTCTTCCAGCCGACGTCCACATCGGTGGCGACGCCGTAAGGCGCACCGGGCGTCCAAGTGGCACTCGAACCGGAATTTCCGGAATTGCCGGAATTTCCGGAATTACCGGAGGAAGCCGCGGAGCCGAACACCACGAACGTGTGCTTGCCCTCGGTGAGCGCTCCTGAATCGGGAGCTTCAAGGACGAGCTTTCCGTTGACGGCCGCGCGATCTGTCCATACGGCCTCAGGAGCACCTTCCGTCGAAGAACCGGCCCACGCCCTCACCGTGTAGTTGGACACGCTCTGGTAGCCGCTGTACGAGACGGTCGCCGTCACGGTCGGCATGGGCGTTCCGGAATAGATCGCAACGTCGCGGAATTCGTTGGTGACTTCGTTCCATGTCGCCGCGAAGTGATCCCCTACGCTCCAGATATTGTAATCCTTCTCTTTGACAAGCCCCTTGTTCTCGAGGTCCTGCATAAGGGCAAGTGCTTCGGCCTCAGTGAGATCCGTGCGCGACACAGCGTTCGTGACCACGCCCATGTCCACGAGCTTCGTCCCGCCATCCACAAAGGCGCGGAGTTCGGCGAAGTTCGACCATCCGTCGCCGTCGGAGTCGCGATGCGCGTCATATCTGACGGCATCGAGCTCGCCTACGACATTCTGAACTTCGTTCGCCCTTTCAAGATACGCCTCCATGAAGTCGTGGTCGGTGAACATCTCGCCGAGGTAGAGCGAACCCACGGGCAGGAAGTAGTCGGGCACCACCTGATTGCCGCCCCAAGCCTTGGAATACGAGATGCGACGATCCGCGAAAATGTCTGGGAACGCGATGCCGCTTGCATCGAATCCGCGCGACACGAGGAATTCGACAAAGTTGGAGAGCTGGTCGTTGTCGTCGTCACCGCGGAAGTTGCCTTCCTTGAGGTGGTAATCATAGGCATCGGCATCGGACACGCCGTCGCCATCGCTGTCGGCAGCCCACGGGTTGGTCGGCAGATAACGGGCGTCCTTGTTGCGCATATCATACTCCTGAAGCCACGTAAGGCCGCCAGAAGGAGATTCTTTCCGCGCCACGGACTTGTCCGTCCAAGGCGTCACGATCACGCCTCCCGCGTGGGCGAGGTCTGTTTCGGTCTGCCCGAACATCACGTACAGCTGCCAGCCGTCGGGGATGCCGTCGAGGTTGGAGTCATCCTCGTTCGCCCTGATGGTGTATTTCGCCCACGGCGAACCGTATGCCGTCTCGGACGTGTATGCGACGCCGTTCGTGTTCATGGCATACTCGTTGGCTCCGGCAAAGCCGATGGCCTCAAGGTAGCGGCACACGAGATACTTGTCGAGATTCGTGAACGGCTTGGAGTGGCCAGTTTCGTCGAACGCCGTCGCGACGCCCTTCTCGAATCCGTACTTGGCGTACACCTGCGCATGGACGCGCGCGGCGCGGACCGTCTCGACGTTCGTGATGTACACATTCGCCGAGACGGATACGTTCGTGCCGACGCCATAGACGGACGGATTGTTCGGATCGCGGCCGTATGCGTAGAAGTCCACGAGAGAATAATCGCCGGCGGCCGTGTTCACCTGCGGCGCATATATGACGTTTTCTTCGGGAAGGACAAGGCATTTGGACGTGTCGTCGAGCGTCACGAGCCACGCGCTGAATTCCTCATAGGCCATCATGTCGCCTTCGATGAAGTCCTCGCTGTCAGGCGAGCCGGGATCGGTGTCGGCGAACTTCACCTCCCAGCCGTCGGGCATGCCGTCGCCGTCGGTATCCCACTTGGTCGGAATCGTCTCGGCATCCTCCTCTTCGTCGTCCGTAAGACCATCGCCGTCGCGGTCGCCGCCCGCAGCCACGATCTCCGCGCCGCTGCCGTCGAATTCGATGCAGTCGGGAACTTCGTTCTGGTTAACGTCCGTGTCTTCGATGTAGATAGCAACCGTCGCGGAAGACGTAAGCGTGAGGCTGTCGGGGACTTTTGCGCCGCGCGGAGTGTAGAGGAACGGGGAGTTCAACCCCACATAGTTGGCGTAGCCCCACGATTCCCACGCATCCTTCTTTCCGTTGTTGTTCGTGTCGATGAATGCGCGGAGATATATGGTGCCCACAGGAAGACCGCAGAGCGTGGCATTGACGGTCGTGTTGTCCGAGATGGAGTCAAGCAGGCCGTCGGATGTGTCGGCGCGAACGCGGGCGACAGGTTCGCCGGAGAAGTCGGCGGACTCGAATGCCTCGACGATTACCCGGCCGTTCACACGCTCGGCCTTGGCCGGATCGCGGTCGGGCCCGTAGTAGCGGACCACCGCAGCAGCCACACCATAACCGGTGCGTGTGAGCGGATAGCGGTTCTGGTTGCGGACATCCATCTGGAAGCCCACCCAGCTTGACCAGACGCCTGCGTCTTCGCTGCGATACTTTGCGTTGAAGAGCGCCACGCGCCACTGGTAGTTGGAACCGTCTATGAGAACGTTGGAGGCACCGTTAGTAACGGGCATGTCTGCGTAAATCGCAGGAGAGTACTGGTAGCCCACGGAGCCGTCGGAAAGACCTGTGCGACCAGGCATGCGACGGAATCCGGTATCATAGAGGATGCCGTCGGAATCCTTCTCGCGTATCTGGATGCGGAAGGCTGTCGCGGTGTCGTCGGATGCCGTCCAGGAGAACGCAGGTCTCGCGGAATACACCGGCGCATACGCAATGGGCGCGGCCGGGGTGCCCACGGGACGAGTCGTTCCGTAGCTGTTGACGAATGTCGCGATTGCGATGTTCGTCACCACGCCGTCAGATCCCGTCCCGGTCTCTTCGATGGTGTAGGTCGCGTTGTTGATCGATTCTGGACCGATTCCTAGCTTGGCGGCATCGCGAACGAGCCACTTCCAGTCAAGGTCGAACCGGTCTTCGGAGAGGACATCGCCCTCGTGAATGTACGAGCGATCGTCAAGTATGAACTCCTTCGACATCAAAACGCGTTTCTGGGCCGGCACACCGTTTATCGTCTGGCGGACGATGCGAACCGTCTTGGATATCTGCGTCTTCTCATCCTCCGACTCGCCGCCTCCTGCGGCCGAAGACTGATTACCCTCCTCACCTTCGTCTTCCGGAACAGCCGACGTTACGCCGCCGTAGATGCCGTTGATGGCCATTCTGTCAGACGCTCCGGAGGAAATGTCATAGCGCGGCAGGATCGCCGATGTGTCCGTGACCTCGACTTCGACAAGCCCCGTCTTGTGCCAAGACACATCCACATTCTTCGCAACGCCCATCGGCTCGCCGGCGTCGTATGTACCGTTGCCGTTAAGGTCGATGAAGACCTCTATTGTGTTCTTCCCTTCCTTCACGAAGCCCTCGCTCGGCTTCGCGTCATTCGACTCGTCGCCGCCATCCATGGAGAGGAAGTAGTCGCTCAAGTAGATCGTCTGCGGCCAATTGAGGCCGATCTGGTATTCATACTGGGCGGCAAAGACCATCGAAGAAAGAACGGTGTTGTTCGTCTCACTCTGCGCGTAAACCGCCATGTCCAGCGAAAATTCGCCAGTCCTGTAGTTTATCTCGCCTATCTGTTTTGACGAGGCGGTGTGCAGGATCCTTCCAGAGACACCATCATCGTTCGCTATGGTTACCGCGAACTGCGAGAATCCAAGTTTGCCGGGATCAAGCAACGCGTCTGCGTGATTGAGGAGATCTACCTTGAATTCGGCCAGCGTCCCGCTTCTGTCTATGCGTTTCTTGCCGATAAAATAATGCCAATGCATGTTGGACTCGGAATCCAACGGAGCCTCCCAGAAGGTTCCGGAGCCGCTGATGAGCGAACCGGGGTTCAGGAATCCGTGGATCACGCCGTTTTCGATGTAACGACCGATGTATAGGAGTTCTGTTCCATGTTCGGAATCGCCGACGGACTGTACTCCGCCGTTTCCTCCGGACACGACGAATGTCGCGTCGATCCGCCCGGATTTGCCGGTCACAGTGCGCACGACGACTCCCTTGCCACGCACATCCTGACTTCCGTTGTAGGAAATGCGCACACCGATCGCCGGACGTGGATAGCACTTCATGTACATGTCCACCAACCTGTCGAGCCAGGAGTCCACTACATCGGCCTGATAGTAGCCGCTCCAGAGAGCATAGCGGCACTCGGACCAGTTGCTCCAGCCGTCTGCATCGTAGTCCTTCGTAGGATCGTACACGCGGTCGCTGGCGAAGGAATTGTTGAAGCCGCGTTCCCACCAGTCTTCCATGAAGTCGTGGTCGGTGAATATCTCGCCGAGGTAGGAATAATTGTCGAAGTAACGATCCTTGCCGTGAGCGTCAGGCCCTATCAACACCTTGTTTGTCGGGCCCGGCAGGAAGTAGTCGGGGACGACCTGCCCAACGGCGCCGAATGCCGATACGGAGCGAAGCGGGTCAATCATCCAGAAACCGTTCGCAACGCCATAGGGATTATCACCTTCGGCGGACAGGAACTCAGCAAGATTCGAGAGACCGTCGTAGTCGGGATCGGAAACGGCATCGTTAACACCGTACAAGCGCTCCCAGAAGTCGCGCATCCCGTTTTCATTCAAATCGGCGGTGGAGGCATAAGCCTCGTCGATGTACCCGCCCGGAAGCATGCCCTTGGCGAGGTCGCGCTGATACGCCTCCCACGCGGGAACGTCAGCCTTACCTGTGCCCCAGTAGTCGACGAGCGAATTCCAGGAGAGTTCGTCGGGATTCACGCCGACGCCCGCGTAGAGGACCTCCCACCAGTCAGGGAGACCATCCGCATCGCGATCGGCCACTGTAAGCTCCCAGGCGTCCATCGCGCCTGCGCCATCCCAGTGGTCGATGCCGCGCTTCGCAAAGGCTCCGCCAAGCGGAACGAGGTCGCTGGTGCCGATGAACTGCGAACGCAGATAGAAGAGATATGCCATGTACGCCGAGGACGTATCGAAAGTCTCAAGACGGTCTAGATGGTAGGAACGGTCGTTCCAGTAGATGTAATACGGATACGGGTTCGCCGTGTTGGGGAAGTCGAAGCTCTTGTAGAGCGACACGGAGTTCGTTTCTCCGCCGGTGGACGCGGTATCGACGTGTATGATGCCAGCGTACTCGTGGCTCCAGTACTGGGAGTCGATCGCGGAACCGTCAAGCGGAGGCAGGTGAGCGACGGTATTCGCAATCCAGGGCACGACATTGGCATTCTGGTAAACCGTGCTGCGCACAGGGGTGGAGGCCCACCAGCCGGCAACGATGCCGTACTTGACAGGCTTGCCCTCGACGCGCACCTGGTCAGTAACCTTCTGCGTGAAGCCGGCAGGCTCGATTGCAATGTCCGCCTCATCTACCGCACCAGGCAGATCCGAGAAGGCATAGTGCTGGAGAAGCTCGGCGGGAAGAACGCCCGTGCCGACCTTGTCGTTGCGGCGGCGGCCATTATACCACATCTGGTAGAAGTCGCTGCGAAGAGATTCGATTTCCGCCTTTGTGAACGCCTTCTTGTAGTTGGTCGAGACTTCGCTGGCCGTGCGGGCGCCGTCCCACACGCGGACCTCGTCGATCCAGCCCTTGAAGAATGAACCGTATGACGTCCATGTCGGCTTGTCGACAAGGTTGAGAGCCGCTCCGTCCAAGGCGTGCGCGCCCAAGACGGTTGCGCACGGAAGTTCATAGTAGCCTGCTTCCTTGACTGGGAACACTGACGCGCCCTCGGCAAAGTCCCCGGCAGGACCGGCCTCCTGCTCCATCACGAGTATGCCGTTGGCGGGGATGAGGCCAACACCCTTGGACTGCGCCGCAGGATTCGGATTGCCGTTGACGTAGAGCGAGAACGACGAACCGTCGAACACGAGAGCCAGATGCGTCCAGTTCGTGGTGGCGGCAGGGCCCAGAAGCGTGGCATTGTCCGAATCAGCCGTCGAACCCTGGAACTCGCCGTAGAAACGCCCTTCTTCGCTGATGCCGAGGCGGAAGTTCGCGCGAATCACGGCGGTGGCGTTCGACAGATTCGAACCGGAGTAGTTGGCCACGCGCTCGATGATCACCTGCTCTCTTCCGGCCTCAGGCTCCTCGGCCTTGACCCACGCTTCCACGGTGAACTGGCGGAGAAGGTCGTAGGCGATGCTGTTTGCGCGCTGCAGCGAACCGCGCGTGGACACGGCGGCGGACTTGTCGCCCGAGAACCAGAGCGCCTGGCGGCGTGCAGGGTCGGTCGCGTCAAGAGGATCGGACGCCGGAGAGACGTTCTTCGTCAATTCGTACGCATCCGGTATGAAGTCGTGGTCGGTGTCGTAACCTTCATTCTCCTCGAAGGTGAACATGTAGAGGCCGTTTCGGCCAGCGGAGCCCACGCCTCCGATAATCATGGTGTTGTTCCACGCAGTGTCGTAGAAAGGCGTCTGATAGTACTGCGACACGTAGGACGAGAAGTTCGTGGATGTGGAATCGGTCATCCACAGCGGAGTCGGGTCCGTGTGCGTGGGCTGCGGCGACGTGATGTTCACGAGTAGCGCCTCTTCGGCGTTTCTCAGGCCGTCGCCGTCGGCATCGCATTCGGGAGTGCCGATCATCCACGGGAAGCGCATTGCGTCCATGGCAGGCTGCTCTGCATTGTTCCAGCCCGTCCAGGCGTTGCGCCAGGCAGTGACGGCGCCGCCGTATATTCCCGCGATGCGGTCGTATTTGCGCGCCTTCGGGAAGATGGTGTCGCCGTCATCCTCATCGGGATTCGAGGCCGTGCCCAAGAGCGGGTTCAGACCGTGGAAGAGCTCGTAGTAGTCGTCCATGCCGTCATTGTCGGAGTCCCACTGGCGAGGATCGGTCGTGGCGTATGCACGCGTGTCGCTCCCCTCGTAGCCACTGAACAATCCGACCTTGCCGCGGTAGGTTTCCATGCGGAATTCAATTGCGGGCGTTGCCGCGGAAGCAAGACCCTGCGGACGGAACATGTAGAGCTTTCCGGCAAGAGCGCGCATGTCCCAGGCATGCGGAGGCGACACGAAGTAGCCTAGTACGCGGAACTTGAACGCCGAAGTGCCGAAGAAACCGGCATCAAGGCACTGCGAGTAGAATGTCTTGGAGTCCGCAACCAGCATCGGCAGGAACTTGCAGAACGGTCCTTCCACGAGCTTCCAATCGTCCCAGACGAGCTCACGGCCCATCAGGGGCGACTCGGCATCGTCGTAGCGGAGATGGCGCAGAGCCTGCACCTGATATTCCTGGTAGTTGAGCAGTCCGTCACGGTCGTAGTCGTAGTTGGCGTCCTTCACCGTGCCGTCCATGCCGCCACGTATCGTCGCCACGTCGTTTGAATACGCGCCCTGATGCTCGTCGGCAGAAGTTATGCGGATATAGTCAAGCTCGCTTATGCCGGGCTTCTTGTCCGGCTCTACTACTACGCCGATGAATTCATATTCCCAGCCGTCCGGGATGACGTCGCCATCCGTATCGACGGTGCATGGATTGAGGCCGGCTCCCTTTATGCACTTAGACTCGCCGTCGTCAGTCGGCTCGCCATAGATGAAGGAAAGCCCGTCGAGCTTGTACTCGTTCCTTCCAACGTAGAACCAGCCGTTCCGTTTGCCGCCCTCGGCGTTGTCGTACACACCATCGCCGTCAGTATCGGCATTGTGCGGGTTCGACGGGAAGAACTTGTTGTACCAGTTCTTCAGTACTCCAGAATCGGGCTGCGACGGATGCATGGCGAAGATCGTCTCGCATGCGGGGAACAGGACATTGCCGGCGGAATCCAGCACGTTGGAATACATCGCCGTGGAGTCGGTTCCGGCATACTCTTCGAGGTACGTAAGGTCGTCGTCAAGCGCGGCCATGCCCGGAGCGTCCATCGCCCAGTTGTCCTTGGATGTTGCATCGGAAGCGACGTTCGGATTGATGTTGACGTAGAGTTCCCAGCCGTCTGGGATGCCGTCGAAGTCGGTGTCGGCGCCGTGGATGCCGCCGTTGCCGGTCGCGGGATTGTTGTTGTTCGCGTATGACGTCTGGTTCGTGCCGCTGAGGCCTGCGCCGGCTTCAAACGGGAGACCGGCCCATGTCGTGGCCGAGCGGATGAACGTCCACATGTTGAACGAATTGCCCTCATACGCCGACGCGAAGGCGTCGTAACCTTCATACGAGTCGCCATGCGGCGTCACTATCTCGGCGGCACGGAACCCGGAATCTTTGACCTTGGCTCTGTACTGCGCCACGAGGAATTCGTCGAGAGAGGTGAACGGCGCGGTGTTTATGGAGTAGCCGCTGTAGTCTATGTCAGTCGACTCGCCCTCGGAGGTACCTTCTTTCTTCTCCCAGCGTGATGCAACGTAACCTGCCTCGTTCTTCGACCAGCCCGTGCGCGGATCGAATCCGCCTGCGGCGTTGAACACCTGATTGTGGATATACGTTATCTTCTGCTTGGGCTTGAACGAGACGACCGTTAGGTTCGTCTTGATTAGGCTGTATCCTTCGTACCCGAGCGGCACAGGGTTGACATTGAGCGACACAGGAACAATGGGACCGGTGTCGTTGCCGTAGCGGAAGCACTCGACGCCAATCCTGTTGTCCGGACTAAACGGTTGGACAGCTATACCAGCCTCCAGCGTCAATGCCTCGGTGGCAAGGACATAGGCTCGCGTTACGCTCACCGCAGTGCCGGGCACGGACTTGATGCCGGTACCGGCGGGAAGAATCACGTCCTCGCCAAGATATGTGGCGTCTTCAAACTCGACGACCGTGGAAGCCGGATAATCCTTCGCAAGGTACAGCGCGCCGGTATCGTCCTTCATCGTCACGATGTTCGTGGGAACGAAATACTCGACCGGCGTCGCCCATGTCGTCTTGATACGCAGACGTTCCTCGGGATCGCCCCATTTGTCCAACTGGATGCGGAACTGCTCGGGGTCTATGGCAAAGTAGATTGGCGCGGCTAGCCCATTGCTGATTACGCCCACCATGTCAAAGTTCTGCGACGAAACCATCCACGCCATGAAGTCGCGGTCGGGGTTGTTGCGGAAGTCGGCGACGCCGAGTTCGCGGTTACCGTCAACGGGATCAAGCGGATTGAGTCCGTTGATGAGTTCATAGTAGTCGGAAATGCCGTCGCCGTCGGAATCCCAGTTCACGGGGTTGAGGCCGAGAGCCAGTTCCTCGGCGTCCAAAAGGCCGTCCTCGTCGAAATCGCGCATGTTGATCGTGAATTCCTTGCCGTACGCGCTGACGACCCTGCTGCGCACGGAATCGATTTCAGTGTGCGATCCCTTGCCTGCCGAGATACCGTTGACGAGCGGATCGAAGCGGGCCTCTATCGCCCAGGACGGAATCTCTTCGCCCTTGCCGAGCAGAAGAGGATCGGTCGAGAACCGCGAACCTGTCATGCGCTTCCACGAGCCGTCCTGCATCAGGCCGGCGCGGGCGTAGTACCAGAAGAAGTATTCCGTGCCGTCGTCGAAGCCGTCGCCGTCGGTGTCCGGATCGGTTGGATCAAGGCGGCGCTCGCAGCTCCAGCCCGTGCGCGTCGCCCAGTTGGTCGCGGCTGCATAGTCGTTCGTGAAGATGCCGGTAGGATCGTTGCCGTCCTGCGCCCAATCGGACAGGAGTGCCATCGTCTCAGCCGTGGACAGCGAGAATTCCGATATGCCGAGCTCGTTGAGACCTCTGTCCAAGCCGCGGATCTCGTAGCGGAAATGGAAGGGGTCGCCGGGACCCCAGCCAAGAGTTCCGGGATTGAACGGATCGGACGCCCTGCTGGCCGCGGGCAGGAAGTCACCGTCTTCGTTGTAGTTGGCCACATTGAGAAGGTCGGAATTGTCGCTGCTGCCAGATTCGCCGCCCGTGCCGGTAACATCAGGATAGGCCACCGCGTAGAAGTCGGGGATGCCGTCCGAGTTGATATCGCCCATGTTGTCCGCGAGATAAAGCTCTTTGGAGAAGATGGCCTCGACAAAGATGTCGGCATAGCTCTTGGCCGGGTCGTCGTTCTCCTCCGCGAGTGTCACAGTTCCTTCCACAGCCTTGCCCTTGCCGTACTGCGGCGATGGAGTCTGGAGCGCAGATGTCCATTCGCCGCCGCTGTTACCCGCCGTGTTGAAAATCCAACGGTAGAAGAAGCTGTCATAGGGACTCAGGTACTTGTAGTGATCTGCGTCAGTCTCGGTAGATGTCTGGCGATTGCCCGCCGAATCAATGTCCACATCTTCCGGTTTGAGGCCACCCTCCACGTCCAAGGCATTATATCCTACGCCGTAGAATATGGACGAATTGGCGCCTGGCTTGTACACCCACTGGTGCTTGAAGTTGGCAACATCGAAGAGCGCGCCGGAATCAAGCCCCGTACCGGCCCAGACGCGACCTGAACCCACACCGCGGGCCTTGGCACCCAGATAAGGAGCTGCAAGCGTGGAGGACGACGTCTTGGCTCCGTCCTGAACGTGGGGCAGAATGAAGACGTTCTTGCCGGCAGACACGGTGAAATACCATTTCAAGATTGTGGGGTTGCCGTCCTTGTCCGTGGCCGTCATGGTGACCTGATAGTTGCCGGAATCCTTGAATGCGAAGCTCCAAGACCCCTTGACAGAGCAGTCAAGCGCATCAAAGGTGGAATCTGACGTGTACACAAAATTCGTTGTCGGGAATCCGCCGGATGTGAGAGCCACGACGAAGTTGTTCGTCAAGTCGGGAAGAACGTCGGACACCTGCCACTTGATCTCTATCTGTCCGTTCTTCTCGACGACGTAGCGGTTCGTCTCGGTGTTGGGCTCCCATCCTCCGACCGACGTGTTCGCCATGTTGAACTCCGGCGCGGAGTTCTTCACTACAAAATAGCTGTTCGTGCGGCTCACGTAGTATTCGCACCACGGTATGTTCGTGCCGTTCTTCTTCGAAGTAGTGGTAACCTCCGCCCAAATGCGGAAACGCGTGCTGCCCGACGACGTACGCGGCGTGCCGTCGATGTTCGTCACGTAGAACGTGCATCCGGGAGAGGCCACGCCCTTGCCCCTTGGAATGTGTCCTGTATATTCGTCAAGTTCGATAAGTCCCAGATTCGTGGTTCCGGCCGGCGGCTCTTCCATGCGCTCGAGGAAGATCTTGACGTCGATGCCGTTCTTTTCGGTGGTGCCCTCCGTGAGCCACACGTTGAAGCCGAGGTCCCCGTTGAGGAAGTCCTCTTCGGTGAAGTAGTCGAGCGTCGGCTCAACGTAGATTGTGGGCTTGTCGGTGGCCTCGACAAAGAATGTCCGCGTTGGAAGCGCGTCCACGTTGAACGACGCCTTCGTCTTCCAGTATCCACCCTCTTCGTAGGACGGATCGTCAACCCAGTAGATGTCTCCGCTCTTGCGCATGTCCTTGTCGATGAGCGTCACCTTCACCTGATTGTTCGTGTGAGCCTCATAGAACGTGTAGGCGCACTGGTTGGCCGCGCCCTCGTCTTCGAGGTTGAACTTCCAGATGTACGTCCAGGAGTTCTCGGAAGCCTCCTTGAAGCCCCAGCGGGCAATGAGGCATTTGTCCAGATCCGTGCTCCCAATGTCGAAATCGCGTCCGGGATCGTCGGGGACTACCTCAAATGTCGACTCGACGCCGACTATGACGGGAGACGGGAAGCGATCCCCGACCACCGAAACACCGTCGCAATACACGGATGAAACCGAGGGGTTCACGTTCGAGACTGCGATGGTGAACGGCGAGACGGAGTATGTCTCCACCTCCTTGGCCGGGTCGAACGTCTGCGATGTGCAGAACCTCACGCCGAAACGCGGAGTATTGTAGCCGACAGACTCGGAGTAGCCGTCCTTGAGCGAAATCACCGCCGAGCCCACGGAATCCTTATCGGTTATGAGTATGCCGCCGGTACTGTATACCGGGTCTCCGTGTTCATCAGCCTTGACGTAGAACTGCGCCGAATCGGTGGTGTTCGAAGCAGCCTCGTTCAAAGGCTCCAGAAATGCGTAAAGCGAATTGCCTTCCAAGTCCACATAAGCGTCGGACAGTTTGAAGGACACGCGAGCCTTCTCGCCTTCTGCATATTCCGTCTTTTCGGGCGTGGCATACGCCTTCAACGACGCGCCGACGTTCACGACGATCGGATCGTCGCCGACGACCGGTATCTCGGCGAAGCCGCCGTCGGGGTTCGTGACGCGGATCTTCGTGTTCGTGTAGCTGCCGGCGTAGGGATAGGTGATCGTGACGGGCAGCACCAGCTTGTCGTCCTTGACAACGGGCGAGATGCTCGTGAACGTCTGCGGATTGATGGACGTCGCGGCCTTGTCGCTCTCGCGGTCCCACTTGACCGTGTAGCCGGGATAGTCAGGAGCGGCCGTGTCCTTGCTGCAGCGATAGCTGTCCGCAAGCAGAAGGTTGAACGTATAAGACTTCTTCTCGGTAAGCGCGAACACTGGCGGGATGACGGCCTTCACGTCTTCGTCCAGAATCTGGAGCACTGGCGACGACGCATTGAGCTTGATCAAGCAGCCATCACCGGGCTTGGGATCGCGGTAGTACGTGGCCGCAGCGGCGGGCGAGGCTACAGACGGCGTGAAGGAGATCGACTCCTTCTCGGCGCCGAGGGCGTAGATGTACGCCTGGCCTGTGAGGGAGTTTTTCTTCACGACGACTTGCTTGTCCATATTGAGCCAGGAGCCTGTTCCGGTGGACAGGTCGGAGACCCTGATGGAATTCGTGGCAAAAAGTTCGTCTGCGGTGCGCGTATCCGTCTTCATGTTCAGGTTGATCGTCACATCTTCCGAGAAAGGATGCGAAAGGTGGACGGTCAGCGTGGCGACATGATCCTCCCAGTTGGTCGGGCACGTAACAGACGAATTGTCGATCGTGAACCACACGTAGGGTTCCGGCGGATCGGTCACCTTCACGACGCGGTACGTGAAGTTCGAGATCAAGGCGTTGCCGGTGGCGAAGGAGTTCTGCTTGTCGGCGGAAAGGTAGATGTACGCCTCGCCGGTGCCGGCTCTTGACAGGCCCTTGAGGGTGAACGTCTCCACATCGTCTCCCACGGCTATGGTCACGGGGTGCACCTTCTGCCCCCAGACGTTGAGCTGCGTCTCCATGCCATCGCCGAAATCGGCCGTCGTCGAGACATTGGTGCCGGTCTCGTCGGAAATCCACACATAGACGGTGCCGTTCGTGGCGGAGCCGCCGGGAATCAAGATTTTCGGCACGTCGGGGACGGCAGTCTCCGTCGTCTCGGGAATCTCGCGCCAGTAGCCGTCATCGGTCTTAAGGGTGTCGAAGTCCATGGTCTTGATGTACACGGGACCTTTGCCGATGGTGTCGGCAGGGGCGCGAAGGTTGAGGTTATCGTTCTTCGAAATGCCGTCCACCTTTTCCTGTCCGCCGAAGACGAGATCGATAGGCGTGCCGTTCACATCGCGGATATACCACAGATCGACCGTGCCGAAGTTCAGGAACTGGTACTGGCCGCCTTCATAGATCACTTCCATCGGCGCGGCCATGTCGCCTGGTCTGACGTTGTATGAGAACGTCACTTCCGTGAGCTGGGAGGACGTGTTGCCGTCCGTCGGCTTGACGTAGGGCCCGACTCGAACGAGCCTCGCGTAGCGCGTCGTGCCGCTGACCTTCACGGCGATCATCGGAGGGTTGTAGGCAAGATCGAACGCTTCGCTGCCGGCGCCCTGGTACTTGAGATTCCACGCCAGATCGTAAACGCTGTTCGACGAGTTGTTGTCGAGCACCATGCTGAACGTGACATCGTCGCCAATGCGCGCTGGAGCGGACTCAGGATACGCGGTGGTCGAGTCCATGCGCCGTATGTTGCCGGCCGCGAACGCATCGAGCGGCAACAACATCCCGCACAGGGCAATTGCTCCCGCGATGACTGCAAATCTGTTCTTGGTTTTCATATCGTACCTACTTTCTTCGAACTTAAAATCATTTGACCGCAGCGCCCTTCGGCGAATTGGCGGAAGCGCCGGCCGCTTCGAGCTCGCGCTGTTCGCGGGCAAGGCGCGCGACTATCTCCGTGCGCGCCTTTTCGCGCGCGTTCTTCAATTCGCCCTCGGCTGCGTTGCGCCTGCCTACAAGATATTTCCACTGCGGGTATTTCACCGGATTCGACTCAAGCTCCGCAAGCACCTGCTCGTCAGTGGCCTTCTCACCCAACGCCGCACGCGCGCGCTTGCGCTCCAGCTCCATCTTCTTCTCGATGTCGTTGCGTTCGCTCGCGGCCTTCTTCTGGCCGTTCCGCAAATCCTTGAGCCGATTGAGATAGGCGGCGTCGGAAGCTCTGCTCGGCAAATCCTTTGCGGCCTTTTGTTCGGGGGGCAATGCACCCTTCTCACGGTCGCAGCCGACCGCGATTACAAGCAACGCAAGCGCCGCCGCGCGCGACGCGAAGCATACTTTATCGCAGAATGACATTATGTTATTTGCCTTTCGAGAATACTATGTCCCCCAAAATTCAGTTGGCATTTTACCATTATCGGCGCGAACGGACAAGAGGGAAAAATAAATTATTGTTCACAAATCGCAAATGGCAAAATTGTTCACAAATCGCAAATGCCAAAGTTATGGTAGGGTCACGCGTCCCGCGTGACCGAATCGTCCATAGGAGGGCGGCCAGCCCCTGCCCGCCGCAGCGGACGCGCGGGAGCGCGTCCCTCCCGTTTGGCCCCTGCGATTGGGCGGCGGGCTTGACTATCGCAAGCAAATTTGATATCATATCCGGC
>Ga0310786_10002970_pt1 | contig 25142 bp, 13 predicted proteins | sample AusTroGonzalo_MG_FD_203881 | JGI IMG/M metagenome (GOLD analysis project Ga0310786, IMG submission 203881) | Bovine rumen microbial communities from tropical cattle in Woodstock, Queensland, Australia - Gonzalo_03 (v2) (version 2) | ecosystem: Host-associated > Mammals > Digestive system >...
CGCCGGAACTGATGCCGACAAGCAGGCCTTCCTGCGCGGCTGCCGCACGAGCGGTCTTACCGGCGTTCTCTGCTGAAACGCCGATCACCTCGGTGATGAGGTTTGTGTTCAATACTTTCGGCACGAAGCCCGCACCGATGCCCTGGATTTTGTGAGGTCCGGGCGCGCCGCCCGCGAGGACCGGGCTGGTGTCGGGTTCGACCGCGAAGATCTTCACATCGGGATTCTGTTCACGCAGATATTCGCCGACGCCGGTCAGCGTGCCGCCGGTGCCCACGCCAGCAACGAACGCGTCGACCTTGCCGTCGGCGTCCGCCCAGAGTTCCGGGCCGGTGTGCGCCTTGTGGTACGCCGGGTTCGCGGGGTTCTCGAACTGCTGCGGGATGAACGAGCCGGGATTCGCGTCGCGGAGCTCAAGCGCCTTCGCGATCGCGCCCTTCATGCCCTTCGCACCTTCGGTCAGGACGATCTCCGCACCATAAGCCTGCGCCAGCTTGCGGCGTTCGATGCTCATGGTCTCCGGCATGGTCAGGATCAGGTGATAGCCCTTCACGGCGGCGACGAACGCGAGTCCGATGCCCGTGTTGCCGCTGGTCGGCTCAATGATGAGCGCGCCGGGCTTCAGCTGTCCGGCCTGCTCGGCCGCTTCGATCATGGCGAACGCGATGCGGTCCTTCACGGATCCGCCCGGGTTGAAATACTCGACCTTCGCGACGACTTCCGCCGCGCCGGTGTTCAGTTTGTTGATGCGGACAAGCGGGGTGCCGCCGATCTTTTCGAGGATGTTGTTTGCGATGCTCATAGGAATGGTCTCCTTTCTGTTTTTTGTAGTCTATCAAATAGGTTGTGATTATACTATACCACATTTTTTCCTAATGTCAAGCCGATTTTTAAAAAAATCTCTATCTTTTTAGTAGTTTTTTTACGAAGACTACCCTGCCTGTTCGGGAGATCACTGCTCTGATTACGCGCAGGACCTGTGTCTGACCGCTGATCGAAAAAAAAGAAAGGGCATAAACAGTACACGATCCTCATCCGTGCCGCCCCCTCCCTGCATCAGGCGTTTCCGGCTCATGCATCCAGGACGCAGAAGCCGACCCTCCTGTCAGCCCGATGCCGACGGCGCGGATAGTTGTCATGTACAGCGGCATGTGACTGCCGCCGGCGAAGGAAGCCCCCTCGTTTACGAACTGCCTTCCGCCATGCTTATGCCCGGACAGGACCGGAATCCTGTCCCGGGAATCAAATATATCATACGATTCGGCTTCGTCAATGCGGAAAACCGCCTGTGGAAGCTCTTTTCCCGGCGTGAAAACGTTTTTTCCCGACATGTACAAGTTTGATGTACAAGTTTTGATCCGATCCGGAAAGGATTTCATGGAGCCGCAGGGCTATGTGCCTGCAGACCATGCGGCCCAATCCGCTGTCGGACCTTTCTCATGTTCCACGATGATGCCGCGCCGCCATGCAGCGAAAAACCACCTCGATAGACGTTATCAACGAAAACGCGCCTGAACCGCGCGAAAAAAAGACCCGGAGCCGAAAGCCGGCGCCGGGTCGGGGATTACGCAAAAGAGCGATCAGATCGCGGGGACGCCGCGTCCGCTCTGGTCTTCGCGGAACGGGGATCCATCGGGTTTGATCAGGCGGCTGGTCAGGAAGATCAGGAGGTTGGTCTTCTTGGAGCCTTTGCCCTTGCCCTGGAAGAAGCGTCCGATCAGCGGGAGGTCGCCGAGGATCGGGTACTGGTCTTCGATCATGGAAAGCTCGTCGCGGATCACGCCGCCGAGGACGACGGTTTCGCCGTCGTAGCTCATGACGTTGGTGTTCAGGTAGCGGGCTTCGATGATCGGCATCTTCAGGGTGTTGGGATACAGCTCGTTGTTTTCTCCCAGCGGGATGGAGTAGGAGTAGTCGGTCCAGCCGATGAATTCCTGGATGACCGGGGTCATTTCGAGGAAGATCGTGTAGTTGTCCTCTTCCACACGCGGACGGACCTGGAGCGCGATACCTTCTTCGGTGGCGCCGCCGAACTGCGGGATGGACGGCGTGAAGACCGGCACGTTGGAACCGTTGGTGGAGATGGTTTCGAGTTCGGCCTCATCCCAGTCGGTCGGGTAGTACTTTTCCGTGACCATGCGGATGACGGCGTTCTGGTTGTTCATGGTCGTCAGGCGCGGCGCGGAAAGGATTTCCGTGGAGTCGGCATTGTCCAGGGCGTGGATGCCGCCATTGAACTGATAGCCATCCGCGTTATAGGTCGACCAGTTGAAGACCGTGTCGTTATACGAACCGGTGGTAGCGCCGAAGATACCGGGGCTGGTCTGGGCGTTGCGGTTGAAGTGGCTGTTCGGACCCCAGGTCAGGTGGTGGCCGTAGTTCTTCGCAGCTTCGTTCTGGAGGATGCCGGAGTAGTAGGCCTCGCCTGGTTCCAGGTTGCCGGGGACATAATAGGTGTCGCCGGCCGAGACATTCATGGATTGCATCTCCTTCACGTTCAGGGATGTGATAGCGGGAGTCATCCATGCGTTGGCGAGGGTGCTGTTACGGCTTTCCGAGCTGTTCTGGTAGTACATGATGAAAGAATGGTCGGCGATCTGGCCCTCGTTGTCGGGGGACGGATCAAGCGGCTGGATACCGCTGGCCGTGACTTCATCCCAAGTCGGGGCGACGCGGGAGAACGTGTAGTCGAAGGAGAGTTCCTGCAAATCGTTCATTTCGATTTCCACGAACTTGACCTGGATCAGCACCTGCGGATCGGAGACGTCCATCTGATCGATGAGGTCTTCCACGCGATCGAGCGCTTCGGAGGTATTGTAGACGGTCAGACGGCTGCTCATTTCGTCATAACGGACGGAAGCGCCAGTCGGGAACGGAATGCCGCGGTCGATCAGGTACTGCTTGACATTATCGTTGGTGAGGTCGCCCATGATGCTGCTGGCAAGGATTTCCTTGTCGATCGGGAACGTCTTGCGGATAAATTCGTCCAGCGGGACGTCCTTGGCAGCAATCACGACCGCGTAGTTCTCAACGCGGAAGTGGAGATTGGCGGACTTGCAGATGAAGCGGATCGCATCGATCAGGGAGACGTTGTCGACGGCCAGGGTGACCGTGGTGTTCTCGGCAGTCTGTGCAGGAGCCGCATTTCCTCCGGGTTCACCAGGGATCCCCTCTTCATAGGAATAGAAATCGCCTTCGTTCGATTCTTCGGAGTAGTCCTCGGACTCTTCCTCCTCATCGTCGCCGAACTCGTCATCATCGCCGAATTCATCGTCGTCATCCCCGGAGATCGGGGAGGAGGACTTGGCGTCGTCCGTGTTGAAACGGAGGACGAAGTTGACGCCGACGCGGTCCGGGTCCTTGTCCTTGCTGGTGTGCTTGAGGAACTGGACGACCTGGGCGATGGAGACTTCTTCAAAGTCGATGTGATCGATGAGAATGTCGTTGAGTTTTTTCTGCGTGGTCCCGGCGTTGTCTTCCTTGACCTTGATCTCTTCGTTGACGACGTCGTCAGAGGTCTCGGATCCGGTCGGGATCGGGGCGATCATTTCCCACATGGCCTCGGCGGCACGCTCCAGGACCACGGCGCCGCGGCGGCGATCGCCGACTTCGGACTCGTGGAGATAGATGCGGCGGAGATAGTCGATGGCCGTAATGTTGTACGGATCCAGGATGATGACCTGGTTGAACTTCTCCTGGGCGCGGTTCCACTGCTTCGTGTTGTAGAGCGTCTGGCCCTGGCGGATCAGGATGGAGATGCGCTTTACACGGTTCTTCGCCTCGGGGATGAGCTCCTCTTCGGAAGTATCCTTTTTGTACTGCGCGGAGGACTTCATGATCGTGTATTCGTCGATCGTCCTGCGCATGATGGGCTCGGAAAGCGGATAGACCTTGATGGCCTCTTCGCATTTTTCGATGGCTTCGTCATAGAGGCCGATCTGAGCCGTCTTTTCCGCTTCGTTGAAGATCTTCTGCGCCCAGAAATAGTAGGACTGCGAGATCATGTTCTTGACCTCGGCGATCTTCCGTTTGCTGGTTTCGGGGACTTCGCCGTTCACGACGTCCTCTTCCAGAAGTTTGAGCACGTCGATGTAGGTGTCGACCGCGACGTCATACTCTTCATGCTGGAATGCGGAATTGGCCTTTTTCTGGAGTTCATCTGCATTACGCTCCATGGCCTGACGCGCGATCAGTTCCTCGATGGAAGCGACCGTCTGCTCGCGGAGAGCTTCTTTTTCTGCTTCCGTGAGTTCGGCTTCGGGCTTGGCTTCATCAGCCGCCTCGACTTCAGCCGTCTCAATGACGGGTGTTTCTTCCTCAATGGCGATGTCCTCGACTTCCTGGGCGAAAGCCGCGGGAAGCGAGAGAGCAAGCGCCAGAAGGATGGCGGAATAGCGGGGGAAAGCGTGCATGGGAGCCTCCATGAAATATGTCATATTATTAATCTTTTTCATTTCAGCTGCTCCTTACCGTCTGAAGTCCGGAAGACCGTTTTGCGTGTTGGTTCGGACAGGGATGCCATCACCGCTGATGAGACGCGTCGAAACGGAGATGATCAGGTTGTCCTTGTGCGCCTCGGCGGCGGACTCGGTGAACAGGCGGCCGATGAGCGGGATGTCGGCAAAGATCGGCCATCTGTCGCTGAGTTGACCATGCGTATCGCTGAGGATACCGCCGATGACTACGGTCTGGCCGTCGTAGACCTTGATCGTCGTCTGGACTTCACGGTTGGAGATCTCCGGCATCTTGAGCGTCATAGGATACTCTTCGCCGGATGCGAATTCGCCGATCACGTAGTTATAGCTGTAGTCGGACCAGCCGGTGAGGTCGGTGACCGAGGGATTCAGCTCAAGGCGAATCGTGTAGTTGTTGGGCTGCAGGGTCGGCGTGACGGTCAGGCTGGTACCGATGTCGCGCGGCGAACCGAATTCCGGATAGGACGGCTCGAACGTAACGCTCGAACCGCAGCTGGTGGAGATCTCAGGCTCGGTCCAGCTTTCCGGGAAGTACATCTGGCGGACCATCTGCACCTGCGCCTGGCGGCCGGACACGGTCACGACTTTCGGCGTGGAGAGGATTTCCGAACGGTCGGTGCGGTCGATGGCGTTGATCGTAAGGAAAACGCTCCAGCTGCCGCCCGGACCGAAGTTCGGGATCAGGTTCAGGTCTCTCACAAGCGTATTATCGGAGAAACCGGAGCTGATGTCCGGGGAGGTGAACGAGAAGGTGAAGTGATCGCCCTCGCCGCTGGTGTGGGACAGAGTCCAGTCGAAGCCGAGTTCTTCCAGGTCGTTCATCTTGATCTCGACCATCTTGGACTCGATCAGGATCAGCGGATCCTGCATATCCATGTCGCGGATGGCGAATTCAAGCTGGCGGATGTTTTCAGGAGTATTGACGACCGTGAGCTTGTTGGCGCGGGCGTCGTAGGCAATGGAGGAACCTTCCTCGAACGGGATGCCGCTTTCGGTGAAGTAGGTGCGAAGGGTTTCCGGCGCGATGGAGGTGACACGCATGCTGTCGGGATCGGACTCGGTGCCGCTCAGCGTAATGAGAGACCCGACGGTGTCGCCCTGGCCGAGCGTATCTTCCTGCGTGATGCCGTCGCCGATACCTTCGGCGCGCATGTTGCCGACGATGCGCAGGACGGTGGCCTGGCGGATCGGGATGTACCGCGTGATCATGTCGCTGACATCGGAACCGGAGCCGATCGTGATGATCTTGTCATTCTCGTCGATGCGGAAGGATAGGCCGGTGATCTTGCAGATGTAGCGGATGATCTCGTACAGCGGGATCTGGTCAAGGTTGAGGGTGACGACCTTGTCGGCATACTTTTCGGCCTGCGGGATGATGATATTGAAACCTTCGCCCAGCGGGTCCTTGTCCTTACTGACGGAACGGAGCTGCAGGATCACGGAAGAAAGGTCGGCATCGTTGAATTCGATGTGATCGATCATCAGTTCGTTCAGGCGGTTGTACAGTTCGTTGCCGGCCGCTTCGTAGGTCTCGGCGCCACCGGTGATCACGATGTTGCGGACGTCGGGAATGCTCTCCACCCAGCTCCAGTCGGACTGCGCCTGCTCGCGGAGGAATTCATTGTACGAACGGACGTCGGCGATGGCGTAAAGTCTGCGGTAGATCTTTTCCAGGAGCGTGACGGCATCCTCGTTGTAGGGGTCCTTCACGAGGATCTGTTCCATTTTATCGCGGGCTTCATCCCACGCATCGTTCTGATAAAGGTACTGGCCGGCGCGGAACAGGAGAGCGATTTCGCGCTGGCGTTCATTGTAGCGCGGATCGACGGCATCCAGGCTGGTCTCGTTCCAGTAGTTCTGGCTGTCGATGCGTTCCTGCGTCGACTTTCTCATGGATTCGACGTTGGCGGCGAACTGGACCTTCTTGTCCTTGATGGGATCGTTCGCGATGGCGATCTGGAGTTCACTGCTGTCGTAGGTGGGCACGACATAGTTGCCGTTGTCATCGATCTGGGGAGGAATGCCGAGGTAGTAAACGACGTTCGCGCAGATCAGGTCGTTAAGGAGCTTCTGACCGATCACGAGGGTCTCGTCGGTATGCTTGGAGTCGGAGAGGAGGAGCAGCTTGTTGAAATCCGCCTCGCACTTTTCAAGGATCTGGTTGCCATAGAGGATCTGGGCTTTTTTGCGCTCGTCGGCCAGGCGTTTCAGGAAGGCGGCTTTTGCGGGGGAGACCTCGCACTTTTCAATCACGTTTTTCGCTTCGTCGAAGAGCACGAATGCCTTGTTGAATTCCTTCTCGGCCGTACGGGTCTGAGCCTGTGAAAGGTATTCCTCAAAAAGCTTTTCATTTTCGATCAGGTCAGACTTCGCTTCGGTCGTGATTTCCAGTGCCTCGCCGGAAAGGACATCCTCTTCCGTGTCGTCCGCCTGGGCTTCGCCGTCGGCTTCCGTTTCAGACTTGCCGCCTTCATCCGTTTCACTGTCAGCGTCTTCATCCGTTTCACTGTCAGCGTCTTCGTCCGTTTCGGCCCCTTCATCGTCCGCCGCGGTGTCGTCATCGGATTCAGACTCATCATCCGCGTCGGACCCTTCGTCCGAGGCAGTGTCGTTATCGGATTCGGCCTCATCGTCCGCGTCGACGTCTTCATCGTCCGCGTCGACGTCTTCATCGTCCGCGTCGTCCTCGTCGATGTCTTCTTCGGATTCGTCATCCGGGTCATCGACATCCTCGGCATCTTCCTCGGATTCGTCGTCCGCGTCAACGTCTTCTTCGGATTCGTCGGCCGCGTCATCGGCATCCTCGGCGGATTCCTCGGATTCATCGTCCGCGTCAACGTCTTCTTCGGATTCGTCATCCGCTTCAACGTCTTCTTCGTCCTCGACGGCTTCGACGTCTTCTTCGTCCTCGACGGCTTCGACGTCTTCTTCGTCCTCGACGGCTTCGACGTCTTCTTCGGATTCGTCATCCGCTTCAACGTCTTCTTCGTCCTCGACGGCTTCGACATCTTCGGCGGATTCGTCATCCGCTTCAATGTCTTCATCGTCCGCGTCGTCCTCAGGGATATCGGCGTCCACGTCGAGGTCTTCATCATCCACGTCGAGGTCTTCATCATCCGCGTCATCATCGTCCGCGTCGATGTCCTCATCTTCCGCGTCGTCGTCCACATCGGCGAACAGATCATCGGAAGCATCCTCATCCGCCTCCGCCGCAGTTTCCGTTACGACCTCATCCGCATCCAGCTCCGCATCTTCGTCCTGAGCGGAAAGCATCATGGACGTCACGCCGAACGCAAGCGCGAAGACGGCGACGGGCCGGAGGACCGGGCGAAGAAAACAATGGGGTCTCATCTTCATTGTCTCATCCTTGGTTGTTTATTTTGAATCAAAAATTGTTAGCGTATAAAAGGTTATTTGATGGGAGGTTATTGTCTCTTGAGGAACGGAGAATCGTTCTTTGACTTCGTCGTCTTTGTTGTCGGCGGAGATCCGGGCGGGATGCTGCCGGGGTTCGTGGGCTCGGCGGATTCCTTCGGGAGAGGCAGGATCTTGATGGTTTCGGGCGTTTCGCCGACGGATTCAACGACGACTTCCTTCGTGGTGGGATCGGCGGAAATAACCTTGTAAGCCTCTTCCCCGGTCTTCTCCGTACCGAGTTTGAACGTGGCGCCGACCGAAGAAGTGATCGTCCGGTTGAAAAGCTGGTAGAGGAACCTCACGCGCGGTTCGGGATCGTAGACAGTCTGCTTCTGACGGCAGGCGATGCGTTCGTCAAGTCTGCCGACGCGCTGGATATAGGCGATGGGTTCCTGGGTCTTCTCGTCGATATCAATGTCGACAAGAGTGAAATCGACGTTGTTGTTCTTGAACGTCCCGACGCCGATGCGAACGAATTCGGATCTCTTCTTGTTGTTGCGGACGACATTGAACGTAGCCTGCCAGTCCTTTTTTTCGCTCTTGCTCCGGTCGACGGAGACAAGCTCAAGGCCGGTGAAGCGCGTACGGCTGACAGCGGAAACGAACACCTGCGTGATGTATTTCGGATGGCTGAGCGGATCGACAGGATTGGTCTTGGCCTTGTATTCCTGCGCCAGGGTGAAGCCGTCGGAATCCTCATCCGATTCAGGACTCGTATATTCAAGCCCGACGTTCATTTCCTTTTCCCAATCGTCCGGGATACTGTTGGCGTTCAGGTCGGCTTTTCCGAGCAGCTCGTCGGTTTCGACCTTGACGCGGGGAGCCAGAGCCTTGCCGCAAGCGGGGCACTTGCCGTTCTTCGTCTCACCGACAGCCGGATAGGCACTGGCGGGAATGAGGGTATGACAGTAGACGCATTCGGCCATGGGATACGGCGTCATCATCTGCGTCCTCGTCGCGGACGCCACATCAAGTTCGACCGTATTCCAGTCGGAGAAGATGGTTTCCATCTTGTATTTCGGACCGGTGGAAAAATCGATGGATTCGTAATCGGACGGCTTCTGGACCGGGTTCACCTTGGCATCGACGTATTTGTTCTGCGCCTGCTGGATAAACACCAGCTGGTAGTAAAGCAGAGCCGTAAAGACGATAAGCAGAACCGCTAAAATGATTTTTTCGTAATGTGCAAGAAGAAACTTTTTCATGTCAGGGCTGCTCCATCATTGCTGGGTGATGTTCTCTGCACGGTAGAACAGATAGTTCACCACGATCGTGCATTTGATCTCGTCCTGCATTTCGCCGATCAACGGTCTGCCGTAATCGGGGTGGTGCGGATCGGTAAGTTCATAATCGACGCGGGTCGCAACGACGGTCGCCGGCTGCTGCTGGGCAGTGGGCTGGATCATGTTGGGATCTGCAGGCGGCGCGCCGGGGATGGTCGACTGATTTGCCGCGACGCCGGCGGCGGCGCCGGTACGGCGGGCATTGGGCCTTTCCATGTGTTCCGCGACGACGGCGTTGGCATTGATCAGGTCCTCGTACGAAGAGGAGAACTTAATGTCTTTGATAACGTACACGCGGTCGGTCTTGTACGCGGAGTGCAGGGAGTTGATGAAATTGTCGATCGCGCCCATGGAGGCCGTCATTTCCAGCGTATAGGTGAAGGAGAGGATGGGGCCTTCGGCATCGTTGTCCAGGGTGGAGCCGTAAAACACGCCGGCGGTCATGGACAGCAGGCGGCCGATCCCGGCGTCCTTCATTCTGCGGAAGAGGTCTTCCTTGATCTGGAAGTTGCGGATGATCGGGATCACCATTTCAGGCACGGGGAGCGCCTGACGGTTGAGGTTCTTGCCGTAGATGAAATCCTGAACGAGACGTTCCTTTTCGATCGGGTCTTCCTCGGGCAGGCCGGGGATGATATCGGAGGCAAGATATTTCTCATAAAGGAAGTCGATATAGTTTTTGCAGTCGCGCTGACGCATCAGACGCGGGAGCCCGAGGGCATCGAGGAAGAGCTCGCGGGCAACACGGTTCGTGACGTTTTCCAGCGTAAGCTCCTGGACGTCGTCACGGAAGATGGCGAACGCGCGGGCAAACTTCGCAGCGGCGGCAGTGCGGAAAGCCTCGGACCGGGCGGGATCGACCACATCCGGCGCTTCGATGATCTTATCGAAGAGCTTTTCGAAAAGCTGAGCGCGCTCAGACTGGATCGTGTCGGGGATGACGAAGGTATCGTCGGAAGACTCCTGGTGGACTTCGCCGTAGATCTCGGCGAGCATGGCGCGGAGAGTGTCTTCGTCAAAAGCGAGGACGACACGTTTCGCGGGGACGGGCTGTTTCGTTTCGGGATCAAGCTTGACCAGGTTGGTGGCAGGATCAAGATCGCATTCAAACACCGCCTTTTCCTCATCGGTCGGAGGTTCGGCCGTCGAGGGCTTGCTTTCCGCGACCTCCGCGGCCTCTTCCTCATCCTCGTCCTCTTCTTCGGCCTCTTCCGGTTCGACTTTCGGTTTGGGTTTGGCGACAAGAGTCGGATCAACGGGCAGTTCGGAATCCAGTTCAGCCGCGGACGCGATGTTCTTGAGGAGCTTGAGCAGGGCGGGACGGTAGGGCTGGCCGAAGTGGCGATAGATCTGAACGTTCTTCTTGTTCAGCGTCTCGGTGTCGGCTTTGATTCTCGTCTCGCTTTCCGTCACGCTGTTGGGTTTGCGCGCGGAGTCGATGGCTTCGATCTTCTGGACGTTCTCGTCGATTTCCGCCATGGACTGGGCAATCGTCCGTCTCTTGCCCTCACAGAAGAACAGAAGAACAATGCTGCCAATGAGCGTAAGGACCAGGATGGCGACAAGGACAATATTCTTTAAGATAAACTGTTTCATTCTTCTTCCTCCTCCTCTTCTTCGTCGGATGCGACGGGGGAGAGCTTCTTCGCGAGCGCCTGTTCGAATTCGGGCGAGTCAATGGGTTCTTTCAGCTCGACGGCGAGCAGGAACTTGCAAATGGTGAGGTGATCGCAGATGTCGCGTCCCTCGTCGTACACGATCTTGATGTCGGCGTCGCCGGCCTTGAAAATGCTCTTGTAATCGGTGTTCATTTTCGAGGTGATGTTGTTGATGGCGGCGCTTCTGTCGTTGAGGCGGGTGTCGCTCTTCTCGCAGATGACATACGCGACCATGTTGATCCAGCGGAGAGATCCGTCGCCAGCTTCCGTCGGGTTCGTGCCCTGCTGCTGGCTGCCGCCGTCCTCCGGCATGTCCATGGTCAGCTGTCCGCCATTGTTCTGGGCCGTTTCGGGGTTATCCGCGGCCGTGGCGGCGGAAGTGGCAGTCTTGATCTGGCTGCTGGGAGCGTTCGAGATGGAGAAATCGGTAAGCCAGACGTTCTCCGGGATGCAGTTCTTGATCACGGTATAGAACGCGATAAGGTTGTTGCGCTTCTTCAGAAGATCGACCGCGTCGCCGAACGCGCTGTTGGCAACGGAGAGCTTGCTGTTGGCGTCCTTCACGCGCTTCTGGATCGCCTCGCGCTGGGCGACGTCGGTGCTGAACTTGTCGCTCTTGCCCGCGATGTTGTCCGCCTGCTGCGACATCGTCCAGAGCGTGATGCCGAAAAAGAGCAGCACGACGACCGCCGACGCCAGAAAGAACGGGCGTTTCGAGCGGAATTCGTTCTGTTTGCGGACATAGTCCGGAATCAGGGAGATGTCAATGGGGGACGTGCCGATGCGGCGGAGCGCCAGACCGATCGTCTCGGCATACAGATGGGCGACCTCGGAAAGGACCTGCTGGTCAACCGCGGGGCCGATGCCGACGACCTGGAACGGGTTCAGGTATTCCACCGGAATGCGGAGTTTTTCGGAGAAGAACCGCGGGGTGTACGGAAGGATGGAGGTACCGCCGGCGAGGAAGAGTTTTTCCGGCTTGCGGCCCTTCTGGGTGGCGCGGTAGACGTTGATGGAGCGGTTGATCTCGCCGTGGAGACGCGTCATGACGTTGCGGACGATCTTGGAGACGGCGGAAGCGACTTCCGATTCGGCTTCCTCGTATGCGCCGCCGAGGGAAACATAGCCGTGCTTGCGCTTCATTTCCTCCGCATCGGCGTAGGAGATGTTGAACTCTTTGGCGATCTGCTGGGTGATGGTGTCGCCCGCGATCGGAATGGTGCGGACGAAGAACCGGGAACCGTCGATGAAAATGAGCGTGGAGCAGCGGCCGCCGATGTCGAGGATCATCTGGCATTCGTTGGCGCCGACGTTGTTCGCGCGGGCACTGTTGTAGCAGGAGGTGCCTGCGACTTCGATCAGGGCGATGCGCTTTCCGAGCTTTTCGACGAGCTCGGAGATGCGGGAGACTTCCTGCTTCTTCACGATGACGATCATGGCGTCGATCTCGCTGCCGTCGGAATCGGCGGTCGGCTGGAGGAGCTGGGAATCCCAGACGACCTCGTCCGCGGAGAACGGGATGGCCTGCTGCGCTTCGTAGGAGATGATCTCCTGGATCTTGTCCTTGTCCGTGGTCATCGCCGGGATCTTGACGAACCGGACGAAAGCATTCTTGCCGGAAAGGGAGACATAGACGTCGCGAGCGGTGAAACCGTTCGTCTTGATCACGTCGGTGAGCGTCTTGAGAATCACATCCTCGGGCGGTTCGTCGGAAGAGAATTCATATTCCGTATAGGCGAAACGCTCCAGGTTCAGACTCTGCCCGGGAACATACGAGAACTCGGCAGCCTTGATGCTGTCGCCGCCAATGTCGATGCAGAGGATTAAGTTTTGCTGTGCCATCGGTTATTTCCCCGCGGATTCTTTGATAGGTTCAAACCGGTCGAAGAGAACCCATGCGAACGGGGTTTTCGAAACGGGAAGCAATTCATCCGGCATATATTTGAAAGTCTGAGGGTTGAACTTGTTCTGGTTGATGTAATTGAAAAGCTTTGCAGTAGAGGTGAGCGAGGGACCGCTGTCGCCATCCTTCAGCAGCGTATAGAAAAGCTTCGCGCGCTGGTTGCCGCTCTGAGCTTTGTCCAGACGGGAGAAGACATCCTTGCCGCAGACCTGGTACCCGTAAACGGTGCGTCCACCGTAGGAGATGGCAGCCATCACCGGCAAGTCATTGGCGTATTTTTTCAGGTCGCCGGTGATCTTGTTGTAGTCCTTCGAAAGGTCGCCCGAAGCGCCGTCGAACATAAAATAGCGGTAAATGACCTCGGGCGGGATCATCATACGGACGAAATGACGGCCATCGTTGGCCTGAAGCGAGGCAAGCGTCTGCTTGCCGCCGATCACGGCCCAGCTCAAATTGCCACGGTCATCGGAAACGGGCAGAAACACATTGATCTCGACCTCGACATTGTCAAGCCATTTCGGCCACTGCGCGGCGGATTTCGGCTTGTTCGTGGAGAACGCGACGTCCACGCTGAGCCAGTGCTTGGCGTTGCTCATGTCGCGCTCGTTGAGGCGCATATCGATCACCCGCTCTTCGTTTTCGATCTTGAAAAACGGGGTAAAGGTCTGGGATACATTGATCGCCTTCCCGTCTTTGGGGAATTCGATCGCCCAGCTGCCGGAACGGGCGGACTGAGCCGAAACGGCAACGGATGCGGCCGCGAAAAGTGCAATGAGAAGTTTTTTCATGGTTCCAGACCTCTTCGTGGTTTGTTTCTTGAGGAGCGCACACACGTCCTTGAATAGAAAATACTCTTGTTTTTCCGTTCTTTCAAGTGTGTTTCTCCAAAAAATCTGAATTTATTTTTTAGTTTCGGAACTTTCTTCGATCCGCCTTGCGGTCAATTCTGCGTCTCCGCTGCTGATTTCTCTTCCGCAGCAGCGGCGTTCTCCACAGCGGCTTCGGCTGTTTTCACGGCTTCCGCGGCAGCTTCCGCAGCAGGGCCCTCCGCCTCGGAAGCACCCAGCGCGATGGAAGATTCTCCCTCGACCACGCTGGTGTCGGCCGTCTGCATGTGCCCGGCGACAATAGCGGATGCGAGCGTGAGGACGAAGAAGATGGAAATGCACCAGACCGTGAGCTTGGAAAGGTGGCTCATGGCCTGCGCGCCGAACACGCTTTCCCCGAGACCGCCGAATGCGGACCCGAATCCGCCGCCGCTTTTGGACGGCTGAACCAGAATCAGGGCGATGAGAAGGACCGCCAGGATCACGACCAGTGTGTTGAGGATCGTCGCAAGTGTCGACATGTTTTCTATACCTTTATCATTTTTTAGTTAAAAGTCAATGATGGACGCCCCGTCTGTATGCAAGGCTACATCGGTAATTCTAAAACATAGCACTCATTTTCCCGTTTTCAAGCGCGAAACGTTATTTTTTGAGAAAAATAGTCACGTTTTTCATTGTTTATTTTCGTCTTTAAAGCACTTTTCCAAAAAAAAGTTATAAAACCGGTTTTTATTCATAAAACAGCCCGTTTTTCGCAGATGGCGGTTTCGGCAAGAATATTCAGTCATAATCATACTAGAACATCCCGTTTTTCCCGGATGCGGACCAATCGCGGAGGAACCAATCGGCAGGAATGCCTTCATGCGGGTCGCAGAAAACGGAAAACGCCGACGGGATAAACGGGATACGGGAGAGAAAAAGATCAGACGGCATCTCCGGGATAAAGCGCCCGGTGGAAGATGCCGAGATCGGCGCAGCAGTAGTCCGCACGGGTTTCCGCCGTGCCGCCGCCGACGCCTGAGGAAATGCGCAGGGTGCGAGCTCCTGCGCGGATGCCCGACTCGATGTCCGTGTGCTCACGGTCACCGGCCATGAGGAGCTCGGAGGGACGCAGGCCGAGGCGTTTCATCATCACCTGGAGCATGTCTGGATTCGGCTTGCCGAAGACACGCCGGCAGCGGACGCCGGTGGCGGTCTCCAGACATGCGGTGATCGCGCCGCAGTCCACGAGCCACGTGCGGTCTGTGGTGGGACAGAAGACGTCGGGATGCGTGGCGAACCAGGGGACGCCATTTTTGATCCACCAGGCGGCGCGGCAGAGGCGGTCGTAGTTCAGCGACTTGTCGAAGGCCGTAATAATGGCGTCGGGGCGGTCGTCCGGCGAATCGGCGGTCTCTTCAAACCCCAGAGACCGCATTTCCCTGCGGAAATCCTCCGTGCCGAGCAGAAAGAGACGGCGGAATGAGGGAAACTCCGTGCGGAGGGCGTCCGCGACACTCAGGACCGGAGTCACGATCCGGTCGCGTCCGGAGAGAGGGATCCCCATGCCGCGAAGGCGTTCGACGTAAGAATCGATGCTGCGCGAAGTGTTGTTGGTGACGAAGCCCCAGGCGACGCCGTGCCGGGTGAGTGCGTCGAAGAACGGCAGGGACGTCGGGTACAGCGTATCTCCCTCGTAGATCGTGCCGTCGAGGTCCATCATCACGCAGCGGATTCCCGCCAGCGAAGGCGGCGGCGAACCCGGTTTGATGCGCAAAGTGGAATCCCCGGCGGCGTCCATGGGCGTCACTCGACCGTAACGCTCTTCGCGAGGTTGCGGGGCTGGTCGATCTCGCAGCCGCGTTCGCGCGCGAAATAGTAGGCGAAGATCTGGAGTGCGACGACCGTGGTGATCGGGGCGACGAACCGGGAGCTGTCCGGGACGCGAATGATGCTGTCGGTGAACTTGTCGCAGCAGTCGTCGTCGCCGGAGACGACCGCAATGATCGGGGCCTTGCGTGCGCAGCATTCCTGGATGTTGCCGAGCATCTTGTCCTTGCCGGGGATGTTGTTGCAGAGTGCTACGACGGGGACGGAGGGCTCGAGCAGGGCGATAGGGCCGTGCTTGAGCTCGGCGGCGTGGTAGCCCTCGGCATGGACGTAGCTGATCTCCTTGAGCTTGAGCGCGCCTTCGAGGGCGGCGGGATAGAGGCAGCCGCGCCCGATGTAGAAGAGGTCGTTGGCATGCGCCGTGGCCTTGGCGATCTGCTCGATGCGCGGCGCCTGCTTCAGGACTTCGCGGAGGAGGTCCGGGATGGCCTCGATCTCTTTGACGAGGACCTCGCCCCATTCATGGTTGAGGCGGCGGTTGCGTCCGAGGAGAAGCGCGAGCATGAGCAGGACCGTCACCTGGCAGGTGAACGCCTTGGTGGACGCCACGCTGATCTCGGGGCCCGCGTGCAGGTAGATGCCGCGTCCGCTTTCGCGGGCGATGGTGGACCCGACGACATTGCAGAGGGAGGCGACGATCGCGCCCTTGTTCACGGCCTCGCGGACGGCGGCCAGCGTGTCGGCGGTCTCGCCGGACTGGCTGATCGGCAGCACGAGCGTGTTCGGCTCGATGATCGGGTTGCGGTAACGGAACTCGGCGGCCTGTTCGACGGATGCCGGGATGCCGGCGATATCCTCGAAATAATAGGATCCGACGAGTCCGGCGTGGAAGCTGCTTCCGCAGGCGGCGACGACGATGCGGTTGATCTGCGCCATTTCGCGCGGAGTGAGGTTGAGGCCGGAAAGCACGGCGTTGGCTGTCTTGAAATTCAGGCGGCCGCGAATGGAGTTCTCGACGGATTCCGGCTGTTCGTAGATCTCCTTGAGCATGTAGTGGTCGTAGGAGCCCTTGCCGTCCGCGGAGATCTCCCAGGAGACCTGAGACGCCTGGCGCTGGACCGGGACATTCGCGAGCGTGCGGAGCTCGACCTTGGACGGCGTAAGGATGGCCATTTCGCCGTCATTCAGGTAGATGACGTCTCGGGTATAGGTCACGAGCGCGGTGACGTCGCTGGCGACCATGTTGGCGTCCTTGCCGAGGCCGACCACGATGGGGCTGCCGAGGCGGGCGGTGATGATGGTGTCCGGATGCATGGAGGAAATGACCGCGATGCCGTAGGTGCCGGAGATCTGATGGAGGGCGGCAGCAACGGCTTCGGCCAGGTCGCCGTGATAGAACTCCTCGATCAGGTGCGGGATGACCTCGCTGTCCGTGTCGGATGCGAACTTATGTCCGGCGGCTTCCAGGCGTTTCCGCAGGTCGGCATGGTTTTCGATGATGCCGTTGTGGACGACGGCGAACTGCCCCTTCTCGTCGGTGTGCGGGTGGGCGTTGCGTTCGCTGGGGACGCCGTGCGTGGCCCAGCGGGTGTGGGCGATGCCGGTATGCATGTCCTTCTGGCCGGCGGGACGTTTTGCCTCCAGGTTGACGACTTTTCCAATGGATTTGACGGTCAGGACGGAATCGCCGTTCAGGAGGCTGATCCCCGCGGAATCGTATCCGCGGTATTCCAGGCGTTTGAGGCCGTCGATGAGAAAGGCGAATGCGGGCTTCGGCCCGGTGTATCCTACAATTCCGCACATAATATGGTTTCTCCGTGGTTCATGCAGATTTGCGGTGGAGAATGCGGCCCGGGGAGAAAGGAGATCCGGAGAAGACAGGCCGGGAAAGCGGCACAAGATATCCCACGGATATGCGGCAGAAGGGTGGTCCCTCGTTCATTCGCCTGTCCCGCACACCCCTTGCCGGCTGGGGAAAGGGGACGGGAAGCGGCGGGGACCCGGAGCCCCGGGAGCCGCATTCGGTGCGGGGAATGATCAGCAGAGCGCCTTTTTCAGGAACTCGCTGAACTTGTCGTACCACTTCTGGGCGAGTGCTTCGTCCTTGGCCTCAACGAGGATGCGGACTTTGTTCTCGGTGCCGGAGTAGCGGATGACGGTGCGGCCGGATCCGGCGAACTCCTTGTCGGCCTGGGCAACGAGGTCGGTATAGCCGGGGATCTCGGCCAGCGGGGGTTTCTGCTGGACGTTGAGCCCGCCGAGTTTCTGCGGATACTCCTCCATGAACCCGGTGAGTTCGTGGAGCTGTTTATCCTTCTGCTTCATGAGCTTGAGGACATGGAGCGCGGAGACGATTCCGTCGCCGGTGGTGGCGTAGTCGAGGAAAATCAGGTGGCCGGACTGTTCGCCGCCCAGGGAGATGCCTTTTTCGCGCATCCGTTCGATGACGTAGCGGTCGCCGACGGGGGTGATCTCGGTGGTGATGCCGTGCTGCTTCATGGCGTCCACGAGGCCGAGATTGCTCATGATGGTGACGGCGATGGTGTTGTTCGGAAGGCGTTTGCGCTCCATCATGTCGAGGGCGCAGAGACCGATGATGCGGTCGCCGTTCACTTCATTGCCGTGGCAGTCGCTGAAGATCACGCGGTCGGCGTCGCCGTCGAGCGTGATGCCGATGTCGGCGCGGTATTCCTTCACGAGGCGGCAGATGCGTTCGGGATGGGTGGCGCCGCAGTTGTAGTTGATGTTGAGTCCATCGGGAGAGACGGAGTCGGCGATGACTTCCGCGCCGAGTTCGCGCAGGATGGTCGGGGCGATCACATAGGAGGCGCCGTTCGCGCAGTCGAGGACCACGCGGAGGCCGCGGAGACTCACGTTGCCGATCGTCTGCTTGGCGAATTCGATGTAGCGGCCGCGGGCATCGTCGAGGCGGAACGCCTTGCCGATCTTGTCGCCGGCGACGCCATTGATATTGCCGGCCATGATCTCTTCGATATGGGCTTCCTCTTCATCGGGAAGCTTGAAGCCGTCGCCGCCGAAGACCTTGATGCCGTTGTCTTTAGCAGGGTTGTGGGAGGCCGTGATCATGATGCCGCAGGAAGCGTTCATGGAACGGGCGAGGTGGGCGATGGCGGGGGTGGGCATGGGACCCGCCTGGAAAACATCCATCCCGCAGCTGACCATGCCGGCTGTAAGCGCGGTTTCGAGCATATACCCGGAGAGACGCGTATCCTTGCCGATGACGGCGGTGCCGCCATGCTTGCTGTTCACGTAGATCTTACCGAGGGCCTTGCCGAGGGTAAGGGCGATTTCCGGGGTCACGGGGTGGGAGTTAGCCTGTCCACGAATTCCGTCGGTTCCAAAGAGCTTTCTTTCCATAAGAGTTTTCGGCCTTTCCAGAATTGGCTTGTTGAGGCGGCTTGAAGCCGCTGAAAAAAACGAATAGTAAAATATACATCCTTACAAAAGGATTTTCAAGAAAAGACTACGGGTTTGTTTCAGATTTCCAACAAAAACGGAAACGGGATTCGGCGTGACTCAGGATTTCTTCCCCGGGATGGCGGAGAGAGGCACGGCGGACAATGCGGCCTGAAGCGTCGCAGGCGTCGCTTTTTGCACAGTGGGAAGCTCCGGCGACCAGGCGGCAATGCGCGCCTCCTGCACCAGCAGGAAGAGGTCGAAGAACGGGTGGCAGTCCTCCATGCTGACGCCGGCGTCGTACAGCAGATGGAACTTGTCGATGAACGGTGTGACCGCCTCGCCCTTCGTGCGGTCGCGCCCGTACGACTGGTCGGCGCGTTCCAGGCGTACCCGCAAGGCGCGCAGATACCGCGGATAGCGCGCCACGGCGTCGGGCGTCCGCAGGAACCCCTTGCGGAACAGCACGGCGAGCTGCCGGTTCACGTCGGTGTCGGTAAAGGAATCCACCGGGAGGTCGCCGAGACGACGTTCGATGGGCTCGTAGGCGGACAGCAGCTGAAGCAGCCCGGAAACGTCCTCGCGCACGGCGTCCGCCAGATGGTTCCGCAGGCACAGGCATGCGTCCTCGAACGTCTTCGCGTCGCGGATGGATTCCGGCGGGCAGCCGATGGCGCGTGCTACGGCGTTGTCGGTCAGGTCGGCGCGCCAGTCCGGATCATCCGAAAAGAATTCGTGTTCGAGCGAACGCCCGAGTTTGGCGTAGCTCCGCATATGCGTGAACATCTCCGGGTAGCGGATGCGGAAGAGGGTCAGAACCGCACGGCGGTGTGCGGCGCGCGCCTCGGCTTCGTCCAGGAAAAGCGCGCAGCCGATGCTCTGCCCGCCCTGCTCCCGGAAGAATCCCGGATAGACTTCGCGGCCCTTGCCGTGGTTCAGGCGGATAGAGACGGGCAGTTCGGGGATGCCGTCCGGCCAGGAGGTCTCGCCGTGCAGTTCCCATTTGCGGGCGGCGGCGTGACGACTGGACACGGTCTCGGCGGAATCGTCCACCTCGGGCAGGTCGCGGGTCACGCGGAGAAGCTTGCCGTGTTCGTTCAGGATCGCATATTTGAGGATAAGATATTCCGGCAGTTCGATGTCGTCGAACGCGGATTCGTCGAAGTCGCAGCCGCGGAAGGTCCGCAGGAACGATGCGAGCACGCGCGGGAGATTGCGCGCCGGGTAGATCTCGCCGTGTTTCAGTCCGGCCAGAAACGCCTCGACGCATTCGTCCAGCGGCAGCAGTTTCTTGCGCTCGGTCTTGGTGAGCGAGCGGAACATGTAGTCGAGCTTCATGCGGAGAAATCCGGGCACGAGGTATTCCGCGGCGGCGCGCGGGAAAAGGTTCAGGTGCGCCTCCGGCAGGCGGACCGTGATGCCGTCGTCTTCCTCGCCCGGGTCGTAGACGTATTCCAGGCGGTAGCTCTCGCCCTCGGCCTCCAGGCGGTCCGGGTAATCCGCGTCCGGCAGGGAATCGGGCGGCACGAGCGCGATGTCCTCCAGCTTCGGGTCGTAGGAACGATGCCGCCGGGTCCAGTCCTTTCGAATGTCGGACACGCTGCACATCCAGGGCGGCAGGACGAGCAGGAAATGCTTTTCCAATGCGTGAAGATCGACGATGGAACCGGACCGCCGGAGTTTCGCCTCGAACGTGTGCAGCTTCTGGACCAGCTCGTTGCAGCGTACCAGCCACGGCGCGGCCGGATCCTTGATCCGGCAGGGCACCAGCGCCTCCTTAATAAACACAGCCCGCGCGGCATCCCGGTCGACGCGTCCGTAGTGGCAGCGGCGTCCCGGATGGATCGGAAGCGCCCCGGCGAAGACGCGTTCGCGTGCGAACACGAATCCGCTGACCTCGTCCCAGGAGATGCGGTCGTAGGTGCGGGAGCACAATTCCGGCGCGATCTCCTCCAGCCACGCGCCCTCGACCACGGCGCAGCAGCGGCCGAAGACACGACTGGTCTCCATGATCGTGAAGCACAGAAGCCATTCCGGCGCTTTTTTAAGCTTGGCAAGCGCGGAGCCGGGGAAGATGGAAAACATGCGGCCCGTGCGGTCGAAATACTGTTTCTTTTCCGGGTCCCAGCACGCCAGACGGCGCGGAAGTCCCCCCATGAGGGACTTGTGGATCGGGTCGGACCGGTCCGCGCGGAGTTCGATCTTCAGCGATTCCAGCTCGGTTTCCGGTTCGAGGTATTCCAGCAGGTCGGCGCACAGGTTGCGCCACTCCTGCATGCGGCGGAAATTCAGGTAGTTCGCGCGGCAGAACTTGCGGAACTGCGACTTGGAAACGCGGAACGCGTCGTCCGCCGCCAGCCACAGCTTCACGATGCTCAGGAAATCCGATTCCGGCACGTCGAACTGCCGCTGCGCCGTATCCGCCTCCTTCGCTTTTTCGAAGGGACGTTCGCGCGGATCCTGCATCGACAGGAACGCCGCAATCAGCAGGATCTCCGGCAGGACGCCGCGGTCGACGCCGTCAAGCAGGATGCGTCCGAGGCGCGGCCCGACGGGGAGTTCCGCCAGGCGCCGCCCCTCGTCCGTGAGCTCGCCTGCCGCGTCGATGGCGTGCAGGTCGGTCAGCGTGGTCAGGCCCTCGCGGATCAGCTGGGGCGACGGCGGATCGACGAACGGGAACTGGACGATCGGGGGGAGTTTCAGCGCGGCCATCTGCAGGATGACGCCCGCCAGGGACGCGCGCTGGATCTCCGGCGGCGTGAACTCGGCGGCGTCGGCAAGCGTCTGCTCGGAGCAGAGATGCACGCACACGCCGTCCTGTTCGCGTCCGCAGCGTCCGCGCCGCTGCATGGCGCTCGCGCGGGAAATGCCTTCGATGCGGAGTTCCTGGATGCCGCTCTTCGGGTTGTAGCGGGAGAGGCGGACCAGCCCGGAGTCGACCACATAGCGGATGCCGGGGATCGTGATGGATGTCTCCGCCACGTTCGTCGCCAGCACGATCCGGCGGTTCGAGGACTGCGGCGCGAAGATGCGTTCCTGTTCGGCAGAACTCATCCGCCCGAAAAGGGGCAGGACCTCGGTATGCGGATAGTCGCGCCCGGTCAGCATGTCGGCGCAGTCGCGGATTTCGCGTTCGCCGGGCAGAAAGACGAGGATGCCGCCGCGTTCGCCCCCATCCAGCAGATACTCCACGCCGCGCGCCACGGATTCCGCCAGCTCCTCGTCCTGAAGCGGCTCCAGATAGACGTCCTCGACCGGGTACACGCGCCCGCCGACCTCGATGACCGGGGCATCTCCGAAGAACGACGCGATGCGGGCGGCATCGAGCGTGGCGGAAGAGATGATCACGCGAAGCTCGGGCCGCCGTGCGAGCAGGAGTTTCATATATCCGAGCAGGAAGTCGATATTGAGGGAACGTTCGTGCACCTCGTCCAGGATGATGCAGTCATATTGGTAGAGTTTCGGATCGTTCTGCGTCTCCGCCAGCAGGATGCCGTCAGTCATGAACTTGACGACCGTGGAGTCGTCCGTGCGGTCGTCGAACCGCACCTGATAGCCGATCTCGTGTCCGCAGATACACCCCGTCTCGTTCGAGAGACGGCGGGCGAGCGCGGAGGCGGCGATCCTGCGCGGCTGGGTGCAGCCGATCCGCCCGGCGCGCCCGAATCCTTCGAGCAGGGCGGCTTTAGGGAGCTGCGTGGTCTTGCCGGAGCCCGTGGTGCCGCAGACCACGATGACCTGATGCGACTTCAGCGCGGCACGGATTTCCGGGATCTTCGTGGTGATCGGGAGGTTGTCCGGGAATTCGCAGCGGATCCGTGCCGCAGCGGGGACGAGCGAACGCTTCTTTGCCGTTTCGAGCAGACGGAAAAACTCTTCGCGCTTCGGTTCCGCCCCAATGGGATCGGTGTCCAGCAGGTCCAGAAACGCGCGGCGGCGTTTGCTCAGGCGGGCACGGTCGGTCAGACGCAGGGCGGACCAGATGCGTGCGACTTCCCGCTTGATCTGCCGCGGGTCGGCGTTCATTTCCGGTCTCCGGCGCAGTGCGATTGGATGAAGTTTACAAGCACGTCGGCGCGCCGGTAGAAGTCCGCCGGGCCGTGTGCATACGTCAGGACCTGCTGACGCCAGTAATACAGGCCGTCGTCGGAGATCCCCGCGAGGTAATCCAGCTCGGCGGCCAGCGCGCCAGTGTCGAACGGTTCGTTCAGGACGTGCCCGCCGGACGCCAGAACGATGTCCTGGAATCCGCAGACCTCGGTGCAGACCACGGGCAGGCCGGACGCGATCGCCTCGATCAGGATGGAACCGGCAGCCTCGCGCCGGGCGGGATGCACCAGGTAGTCGGCGGCGCAGAGGAGTTCCGGCAGGTCGGGCCGTCCGCCGACGAAGATCACGCGGTCGGCGATGCCGAGCTCGGCAGCCTGCCGTTCGCACTGTTCGCGGCCGAGGAACCCGGTGACGAACAGGCGCAGGCGGGCGCGTCGTTCCGGCGGAAGGACGGCATAGGCGGTCAGGATGCGGTCGACGCCCTTCAGGAGCAGGTCATGCGCCGCCGAAATGGCGAGGCGTTCATTTTCCCTCAGTCCGAGTTCGGCGCGCTTACGGATACGGACGCCGTCTGGATCCGGCACACGGCCGCAGGCAGGATTCATGCCGGGCGGCAGACGCAGGAAACGCGCGGGCTGCGTGCCGTAGACGCCGAAAAAGGCGTTGATCTGCGGCGTAACGAGGTAGAAGATGTATGTGGAGGATTCGGGCGAAAAGACGGCTTTTTCCCGTTCGAGGAGACGAGGATCGGCTTTTTCGGGGTTGCTGCCGAGGCAGTCGAAGCCTGCGAAGTAGAAATCCACGCCGGGGATCAGCTCGAACGCCGCCGTCCGGTCGAACGTCTCATGGTCGATCAGATCGTGGTACGCCGTTTCCAGCGCGTCCAGGTCGTCTGGCTCGCTCGTGCCGGGCAGTTCCGTCGTCAGGATTCTGAATTCGTCCGGGCGATCTCCTTCCCACGAGCCGACCAGGCACGTCACATCGTGCCCGCGGTCCGCGGCGGCCTCGGCGGCGCGCAGGAAATCCGTCTGGAGGCCGCTGTAGGGGAAATACCGGGCGATGAGAAAGAGGATCTTCATGATTCCGGCTCGTCGTCAAGCGGGAAGTCGATCTGCGACAGGGAATCCGCCCCGGCGAGCAGCATCACGAGGCGGTCGAACCCGAGCGCGGACCCTGCGGCGGGCGGCATCCCGCGGTCGATCGCGTCCAGAAACGCCGTCGGTTCGGGGTATTCCGTCAGACCGAGGCGCTTTCGGGTGGCGCGGGCGGCGGCGAAACGTTCCCGTTGGACCACCGGGTCGATCAGCTCGCCGTAGGTATTCGCCAGCTCAACACCCGCCACATAGACCTCCCAGCGTTCGACGAGGGTCGGATCGGAGGGTTTCGCGCGGGCGAAAGCGCCGAAGCGGACCGGATAGTCGATGAGCACGCACGGACGGTCCTTCGGCAGGTTCGGCTCGACCTTTTCGACCAGGATCTCCTCGAACAGCGATTCCTGTTCCGCGACCTCGTCGGCCGAGACGCCGGCGAATGTCCGAAACGCCTCGCGGACGGGGAGCAGGGTCCATTCGGCTCCGAGCTCGACCTCATAGCCGCGGGACTTGATCTTCGTGCCGCCTGTGCAAGAAATGGCGGCTTCGATGATGATGGCGCGGATGGTGTCCAGCAGCTCCAGATAATCGGCGCGCGCCATGTAGAATTCGAGCATATCGAACTCGGTACGGTGCAAACGTCCGCGTTCGCCCGCCCGGAAGCACGGCCCGATCTGGTAGATGCGGTCCATGCCCGCGCAGAGCAGGCGCTTCATCTCAAGTTCGGGGGACGTACGCAAAAAGAACGCGCCCGACGGGGGAGCGTCGATATACTCCTCCGCCGCGGGCGCTGCAATGCGGACCGGGGTCGTGACCTCGGTGAAACCGCGTTTGTCGAACCCCGCCCGGACTGCGGCCAGGACGCGGGCGCGGAATTTCAGAGCCGCGACGGTCTGCTGGAGCCGGGTGAAGGGGTCCACGATTCGGGCCTTCAGCCTTTTGTCAGCCTTTGCTGACGCGTTCGGCGTATTCTCCGGTACGGGTGTCGATGCGGATCGTGTCGCCGACGTTGATGAAGAGCGGGACCATGACGTCGTAACCGTTGTCGGTCTTGGCGGGCTTCATCACGTTGGAGCTGGCGGTGTCGCCGCGGACGCCGGGTTCGGTCTCGGCGACCACCTTCTCGATGAAGGTCGGGAGGGTGATGTCGATGAGCTTGCCGTTGAAGAAGAGACCCTGGCAGAGGGCTTCTTCGATGAGGAAGTACGTGCG
>Ga0310786_10002971_pt1 | contig 25134 bp, 49 predicted proteins | sample AusTroGonzalo_MG_FD_203881 | JGI IMG/M metagenome (GOLD analysis project Ga0310786, IMG submission 203881) | Bovine rumen microbial communities from tropical cattle in Woodstock, Queensland, Australia - Gonzalo_03 (v2) (version 2) | ecosystem: Host-associated > Mammals > Digestive system >...
ATGCGTTTTCATCGGAACGCATAGTAAGTGCGGAACTGGTTTAACTCTAAATGCCGCGATGTATTGTCTGATGATAGACACTCCTTACACTTATGCGGCTTTCAGTCAGTCGGCAGATAGAATCTGGCGTGTTACTAATACCAGACCGGCTCGCATCAAGGTGCTAAACTGTTCGGATACAATAGATGAAAGAGTTAGTGAGATCATCGAAGCCAAGAAAGAACTTAGTGATTTCATTATAGGATACGGCGAAAATGGAGAAGTTCTGTTTGATGAGCAGGCGTTAAATGATTATAACAGTGCGATGGATACTACCGAGATTTTGAAGAAGATCTTGCGGGAGAGTTTAAGATGCTAGCTGAGTTAGTGAAGCAAAAAGCCAAGATTCCAGAAGATTGAATTCCAATGTCGGAGATGGATTACCGGGGTCAGCACATAAGATTCTTTTCTGATGCTGATCAGGTGTTCACTGAGTTCGCTGGAAAGCTCTATGAGCTGGGAAAGATGAATACAGCTTTTCAAGAGGATATGAAACTCATCATAGATGATAAGCTGGACACTATTTCTAGGTTCGAATTCGATTCCAGAGTCTACGGGGCGAAATTGGCATGATTTCGAAATGCCGGATATGACGATGTTAAGCTAACTTACCGTGGTAGACTAATTAGGATTTACTTAGAACCGGCAGCAGACGAAAACGCCATGATTTCAGATGCCTATAATTGTATTTGTTATAGTGTTCTAAGGATTACCCCAAAACAAGATGTTTTCAAAATTGTATAATATTACAAGGAGATAAGATATGACGTTTAAATTTGATTTTGCTGTAGATGCGTGGTTGAATGAGGTCGAGATTGATGCAGAAGATTTGGATACTGCTATCGAGGAGCTTCACAAGATGTCTTTGGCAGAGCTGGTTCAAGAAGGCAATGTTAAAGCTTTTACCCTTAAAACTATAGACCACGAAGTTACTCGCCGTTGCGTAGAGGTTTCAGTTAATGGTATTGAGTATGACATTGATCCTGATGAAGTAGATGATATTACTGAAGGAGAAATGCCTACTAATGTAGATGAGCTTGAGGTTTGCTATTGGCCCCTCGGCGGAACTACCTATGAGGATGCTATTAATGATGAGGATGAGCTTAAGTCTGAAATTAAGGATGAGCTCACTAGTACTTTGAATCTGCCATATGGCGTAAGCATTCAAGATTTTGAATATAGTATTACTAGGGAGATCGAATAATGGACCCAATTATTAAATGGGCAGGCGGAAAGGGTAAGCTGATTCCTCATCTTTCCAAGTTCATTACAAAAGAGTCTTTACAAGGACATCGCTACTATGAGCCTTTTGCTGGTAGCGGTGCTTTTGCATTATATTTGGAACATCCTGATACTGTCCTAAATGACAAGAACTGGGAACTGTACAATTTGTATATCGAAGTTCGAGACGAGCCGGAGAAACTTCTGAAGATTATGGAGGAACATCAAGTTAACATGGAGAAGAGTCCTGAATGGGCAAAGATGTGGTTTGGTGTTATTAGAAATCTAGACAGAGGAACTGATTGGCCTTATCTTGCTAAAGATGCGATCGCTGGCAGAACTATTTTCTTAAATAAAACTGGTTTCAATGGATTGTATCGAGTTAATAAGAAAGGTTACTTTAATGTTCCATTGGGCAGAACTATTACTGGAAAGGTTCCGGACTTAGTACAGAGAGAGAAGATCATGAAACTTCATGAATTCCTCAGATCTGTGGATCTTCGCAACACTGATTTTAGTGAAGCAGTGTCCGATGCGAAAGCCGGTGATGTCGTTTACTTCGACCCTCCCTATGATAAACCAGAGGAAGACCCGACGGAATTCACGATGTATCACAAAGATGGTTTCACTAGAGACGATTTAGTAAGGCTGAAGCAGACATGTGATGATCTTGTTGCCAGAGGTTGTACTGTTGTAGTAAGTAACAACGATACTGAGTTTGTTCGTGAACTGTTTAAGGATTATAACTTTTATGGGGTAGAAACTCTAAGATCTATTAATCCAAAATCCAAAACGAGATGTTTTGGAAAAGAACTAATTATTTATATGCTAAATTAGTTGTTAATACACAGATGTTTAAGGAGATTGGTTTTAATGGCTAATTTTAGTAAAGATTGGTTTGATGATCTTGTAATTACGGACGAAAGTCTGTTAGATTGTGTTTCTAATGACGACTATGACGATTATTATGAGGCATTCAATCTTCCAGAGGATGAAACTAAAGTAGTTTCAGAATCGACTCTTACTGCAGCTCGTCATATACTTGAAGAGTTTGAAGATGAAGTAGAGTGTTGCAAATGCGGAGAATTATTCCCAAAGGATTCTAGCGTTAAGCTAGAGACTGGCGATTATATTTGTGGTCGTTGCTATAACGACGAAACTAAAAAGGTTGAAGCAGAAGATGCCGCTGAGGTTACTGCACCCTGTAGTTGGTGTGGCCAAGAATATCCTATTGATGAAATGCGTCAGGAGATTGACCTCGGTTGGTTGTGTGACAGATGTGAACAAGCAATTAAATCTCGCGGAGAAGAATTAATCTTCAAAGAGGGTTGTAATTGCGAAGATGGTCATTGCGACGGTAACTGCAAAGATCATAAGGAGTAATTAATTCAGTTTTGACAACATGTCTATTTAGTCAGTGGACAACCCCAGGCTGATTAGATACGGCATTTATAATATACACGGTAAGATAGAACTGATAGGACTGTTTCTATTTTTCCGAAAACTAATAGGATAGGAGTAAAAAAGAAATGAAGTATTATTCAGAAGAATTGAAACAAGCCTTTGATACTGAGAAAGAGTGTCTAGAGGCAGAAGCCGCAGCTAAGGAAGCTGCAGAAGCAAAAGCAAAGCAAGTCCAAGCAAAGAAAGACGAGGCGAAAAAGATTGAGGACCTTTACGCCGCAAAGAATGCTGCAGTCAGAAAGTTTAATGAGACTGTCGTGGGAATCAGAAATGATTACAACAAAGCCGTTAGAGAAGCGCGTAAAGAGTATGAAACAAAGTTAGCCGATGCGGTTGCTGTGAAGAACAAAGCGGAGCTAGAGTATAGTACTGCTGTTAAAGACTTTTCCAAGAAGCATCCGGAAGGATACCATATGACTTTGCATGATGGTGACAATGTAATGACTTTGTCAGGGTATGGTAATTCCCTGCTCAATGATGCCAACGACAAGATGGACAAGATTTTCGATGAATTAACTAAAATCTTTTACATCTAATTAACTAATTAAAATTTCTGGGGTTATATATATGACAATAACATGGCAGTGGTTGTATGAATGGCCACTGCCATAATTTTAGAAGATGGAAAAACAATTAGTATCAACACAACAGCTATTAAAGACGGCGCTTGAAAATAATAACAGTGAGTTTCGTTTCTTGGCTCATTATACAGAGTGGCAGGCACTAGCTCAATTCCGATTAGATCTACGGAAGTTACTTCGCGGGTTAGGTAGACTGAGTCGTAAACTTAGTAAGGAATATCGTAAGCAAATCTCCACTATGCAAATGGATGCAGCTTTACTTGTTGCACTAAAACAAATCCTGCACTGTTACGAATTCTATAAGAAAGAATACGAAACTGCATTAGATATGTCTGATGAATATATTAACTATGTTTTATCAGGTCATATTCTGGATACTTTAATGGGGTATTCACGACCAGAACGCGATATGTACGATTCGCGTAAGAGAGAGGAGTAAATGGATACTGATTTAGTTACCTTATTCCATGCATATTCGGAATTGGCAGAACCGCCAATAATAGAATTACTGGACATTAATAATAAACCAGTCGGTGCTCTGTACTTAAACAAGTTTAGAGATAAGTCACAGATGATTGTAAGTGAAACTAACAATCAAGAACGCTTCATGTTCTACTGTGATGGAGTTGCCATATTTTTTAGTTTTTGGCGGAAATTTTCTAGCTAAATTAGGGTGTTTTCAATTTGGCCCAAATCGTATAATATATTAGTATTATATACTAATATATTTTTTTTTATATTTTTCAGTTATAAGAGTTTAGGGGTTTTAAGATTAGCTAAACTAATTACCTAAATTCTTATATTATTATTTTGGAGGCAATATGGACAATTACGAAAATGACACATGTGAAAGCTGCAACATTACTACAGCAGAAGGCGATCCCGCCCGAGAGACGAAACTTGATTACAAAGCAGTTATAGATGACTACTTAGGTGTTAATGACTGGCGTGTCAAAGAGAACTCAACAGTTACTTATTCTGTAGGTGGATTGATACTGGGTAACTCCGGTGCGATGACCGCTAATTACTGACTGAGTGAAATCTACGACAAAGAAATCGCTGATGCCCATAGAAACGCAGACATTCACATTCATGACCTTTCGATGCTTACTGGTTACTGTGCCGGTTGGAGTTTGAAGCAGTTGATTAAGGAAGGACTAGGAGGAGTTCCAGGGAAAATCGCCTCAGCACCTGCGAGCCACCTTTCTACACTCTGCAACCAAATGGTTAACTTTTTAGGCATCCTACAAAACGAATGGGCTGGTGCTCAAGCATTTAGTAGCTTTGATACTTACCTTGCTCCATTTGTTAAGATTGACAACTTAGATTATGACGAAGTTAAACAGTGTATCCAAAGTTTTGTCTTTGGCGTCAACACTCCTAGTCGTTGGGGAACTCAAGCACCATTCAGTAACATTACATTAGATTGGACAGTTCCTGATGACCTTGCGGAACTTAACTGTATCGTTGGTGGCAAGGAAGTTGACTTCAGATACAAAGACTGCAAGAAAGAAATGGATATGATTAACAAAGCTTTCATAGAAATCATGATTGAAGGCGATGCTAATGGCAGAGGATTCCAGTATCCCATTCCAACATATTCCATTACTAGAGATTTTGATTGGTCAGAAACTGAGAACAATAAACTGTTGTTTGAAATGACTGCCAAATATGGAATTCCATACTTCTCAAATTATGTCAATTCCGATATGGAACCTTCTGATGTTAGAAGTATGTGCTGCAGACTTAGATTGGATCTTAGAGAACTTCGGAAGAAATCCGGCGGTTTCTTTGGCTCTGGCGAATCTACTGGATCTGTTGGTGTGGTCACTATTAACATGCCAAGAATCGCCTACCTTAGTAAGGATGAAAATGAATTCTTCGCGAGATTAGATCATATGATGGACATCTCTGCTAGAAGCCTTTCTATTAAACGTGGATTCATTACTAAACTGATGGATCAGGGATTGTATCCTTACACAAAACGTTACTTAGGTAGTTTCGCAAATCACTTCTCAACTATTGGTTTGGTTGGTATGAACGAAGCGTGCTTAAACGCTCGTTGGCTCGGAAAGAATCTGGTAGATCCAGAATCCCAGGAATTCACTAAGAAAGTTCTCAATCATATGAGAAACAGATTAAGTGATTACCAAGAGCAGTATGGCGACTTGTATAACCTGGAGGCAACTCCTGCTGAATCTACTTCTTACAGACTAGCGAAACATGATAAGGCAAAGTATCCTGATATGATTTTCGCCAACATGAACGGCACTTGTTACTACACTAATAGTTCACATCTACCTGTGGGTTATACTGCAGACATCTTTGAAGCACTAGACATTCAGGATGACTTACAAACCTTATATACATCGGGAACTGTATTCCATGCTTTCTTAGGTCAGAAACTTCCTGATTGGCGTGCAGCAGCAACCCTGATTAGAAAGATTGCTGAAAACTATAAATTACCCTACTATACGTTATCTCCGACTTATTCAGTTTGTACGGAACACGGATACATTACTGGCGAACACTTTACATGTCCAAGATGCGGAAAGAAGACTGAAGTGTATTCTAGAATTACTGGTTACTATAGACCAGTGCAAAACTGGAATGATGGCAAATCACAGGAATTCAAAGATCGTAGAACTTACGACATAGATCATTCAGTGATGCACCACGATGCTGGTTGCTGCGGAGCGGATGCCTTTGTTCCTGACTTCTCGCCGGTAGAAGATAAAGAAATCCTGTTGTTCGCTACTAAGACTTGTCCGAACTGTGCGATGGCAAAGTCGATGTTAAACAGAGCTGGTGTGGAATACAAAGTTATCGATGCGGAAGAAAATAGAGATCTAACAATCGCTTATGGGATCAAGAAAGCTCCGACATTATTAGTATCTAACGGTAACGGTTACGATAGATATGAGAACGCATCGGAAGTTAGAAGATATATCGAAAACAGATAAGTTTCAAAATGAAAGGATTAGGAAAGGATATTTATAATTTTATTAGCAGATCTGCTCTGGCCGGGTTTTTAATTGCTCTGGCCGGAGCTATTTTCTTACTTACTGGAAACAAGTGGGTTGGTTCTGCCATGTTTTCATGTGGATTAATCGGAGTTATTCTGTTCGGTGCACATCTTTATACTGGAAAGATTGGTTATACCGATTCCTGGAATTCATTCCTGCGAAACCTGATCATTCTAGTGATTAACCTAGTTGTTGCATTCCTAGTAGGATTAATCTTCAGATATGTCGTAGGAACATCCGTAGCAATGGATACTAGATTAGCGAAGACCTGGTATCGAATTCTTCTGGATGGGGTTGGATGCGGCGCTCTGATTTACTTTGCGGTAGAAGCTTACAAGCAAACTAAGAGTTTAATCCCAGTAATCCTCGGCGTCATGGCATTTATTCTGGCAGGGTTTGAACACTGTATCGCAGATGCTTTCTACTTTGGTGCATGTGAACTAACATGGAAAGGATTTGGATACTTACTATTGGTAGTTCTGGGTAACTCTATCGGAAGTTTATTGGTTAGATTCTTACAGATTGGATTTAAGAAGAAAGATGAGAAGAACTAGAAATGTATTTTGTTATAATATTGACTGAGATAAGAAAGACGCTATTATGTATGTAACAGGTTCTGCAATGTTACAGAACTTTGCTGAAAAGGGTTATCTTGGTTACTTTAGTGGCAATGAGGCGCCAAAACAGATCGGTTTGGAAGTGTCACTGGATGATAACTGGCTAGATGATTTAAGTTCTGCTGAGTATCAGATTAAAATGGCGCTTGAAGATGTGGTTGGCCTAAAGGTAAAGCATTTTAACTTCACTATTTTCTAAAAGAATTGCTAAATTAGTTGATGTTAATTTAGGAGATATAACATGGATAATGAATTAGATAGATTAAAGAAAGTAGCAGAGTTAGTTGATGATATGACTGAAGAGCTAGAAGAAAGCATCGATACATCAACATCTGCAAATGCTATCTTAAATGCGGTCTTTAGAGCTGCAATGAAAGATAACTCATTTAATTTTAAGAAACATACGGATGTTGCGCATGAGTTTTATTTAGTACCAGAGAATAAGGCTGCTATTCTTAAGTATTTTTACATGGAGTTTACAGATGCCTTTGGTGGAAGTACTTATTTTGTAAGACTAGCAAGTGGAAGACAACCTCTTGGAACTATTCCGAAGTTTGCAAAGTTTATGGATAAAGCAAAAGTTAATCCTCGTGCTGCAGAATCTAGTATTGATATGCCTCTAGAAGACGGTGACGGCCGTGCGACTCGTACAGTTAATCTCACAGCTGCATCCTTTGCAGACTTAAATACCAGAGCACTGGGTAATGCTTATTCATTAGACCAAATTAGTAAAGCTTATAATGATTTCTTTAAAGCATTGGATGTTTTAGGCGCCTGGGATCAAGAACATAGTGCAGAGGTTGAAGCAGAGAGAGCTGCTACAGCTGAACTTAAATCACAGAGCGTGGTAAAGAGAGTTGCTGCTGCTGTTAAACACGTTTATCGTGATATGTCTATTGGCGAAGAAACAATCAACCCTGCTTATGCTATTGGTTGGTTAGCCGGTATTCTCGGAAACATTAAAGCCGGCAAAGGATATGTATCTGCTCTGATTCCGAATCGTTTAGAAACCGGTAGAAACTATTTGGAAACATTTGATTTCCTCTTTAGAGATGCTGAAGGTGATGTAGTAGTAAATGATGAATATGTTACTCGTGGCAGTTCTGAGTTTAATCCTGGCGGTTCTGCAAAAGACCAAGGATTCGTTTTCACTTTGCACATCCCAAGTGAGTTTGTTTCTGGTGCACCAGAGTATTTAACCAGAACAATCAGTAATCTAGCAAATCCTATTGCAATTAATCCAGATGCACAAGTGCAACCTGGTGTACTGCAATCAAATGGAAGTATTAGCAATGTCGAATTCGTTGGTTCCTTAGTTAGACTTTTCGGTTTCAGATTTGGTCCAAGTCCATTGTGCGCGCCAACTGTAGATTATTTAGTGTCTGCTAGTGGTATTAACAAAGACATGGTTAAACATGGTTATGAGGTTGGTAAGGCTATGGCCCTCGGTGATCTTGATGAGGAAGATCCTTATGCACAAGAGTGAGCAGAGCCGGATAAACGCCCGTTGATTACTAATCTAGCTGACTCTAGAGCTGATGACGATGCGGATTACGATGGGGATTTAGAATAGTTCCAAAACAACATGATTTCAATTAGACGCTCTTACCGGGGCGTCTTTTTTTTCGCTAAATTAAATAGGATTGCGATGGTTTCGCGAAGATGGAGGAAAGGTTATGAAGAAAACAATGTTCATTACGGCAATCATCATGGTAATCGTATTAGCGATTGCCCTAACTACTAGCTCTCTGGCATGGTTCTCCGCTGCTGGCGCATCGAAAGTTAGTTTAACTTCCTTTACTATCAATGCTCAAAGCAAGACTAGCGAAGGATTACTCATAGCGAAGAGTGTTGGCGCATGATCTACATCAGATCTATTACTAGCTAGTGAGTCTCCAGTATGTAAACCGGTGGTTCCAAACATTGGCGCTGATGAGGAATTCACGGCGGCAAATGCTCTGAAGGCTTTAGCAACAGAAACCTTTATTGGTAATGAAACTAAAGTTGAAGGTGGCGAACTGTATTGGGCTGATAGTTTGTATTCTGCTGGTAGTTGGTATAGCGATGATTTCTACATCGCAAACGCTGGCGACAAAGCTGTGCATATTCAAGCAGACATTAAATTTTCTGATAGGCATGGTGCAACACTATTCGCTGCAGTTATGGCTCAGAAAGAAGATGAGTCTTGGGAACTGATTAGATTAGAGAAGAGCACTTCTAATGACGGTGTTGTAGTTACTAGTTTAGAAGTTGGTAAAGGTCCTGATTTCTTTGCTGAAGATGAACTTGTTTCAGCAGCATATGCCGGAATTAATCCAGGCGCATTAGAGCAGACTAGTGAAACACTGGCAGCTAAAGCAGTAGATGCTGCGTGGGGTGGTTATAAACATTTCAAGTTAATTGCCTGGTATGCTGCAGATTTGTATAATGGAAACTCTGGAGCTTACAATGCTACTACCAATGCAAATGGTTCATCTTGTAATATTTCTGTAGAGTTCACCATTCCTACAGCAGATCAACTTGGAGCATAATCGCGCGCGCATATCATTATAAATACGCGCGTATAAGGAACGGTCCTTCGGGGCCGTTTTTTTTTATTAACGAATCTTAATAAAACTTTTTTCAAAAAAGGGTTTACAAATCAAAAGAAAAATGTTATAATGTATATAGAAAACCCGGAGGTACTAAAATGAAGACACTGTTTAAGATTCATCAAATCAAAGATATTCAATCCGTAAAGTATGCCTTTCGCGATTATGATTTCGCGACTAATCACGGGCTGAGCTTTGCGGACTACGCAGAGGTTGAGCACGGTGAGTTAGAGTCCGAGGACTTCGAAGGCGCTACTTACGAAGAGACCGTCATCAATATGTTGGAGTACCTGTACGAAAAGTACAACATCGGAATTGATAGTTATCCTCGTGGAATGCATTCGCTTTCTGTGAGTGACATCGTGCAACTTAACGACACCTGCTACTACTGTGATTTCAGTGGTTGGAAAAAAATGTAAGGAGGCAAGAACTATGCAAATATTTTTTGAAGTAAATGATTTCAGAACCGGCAATTCTTGTTTCTTCGATACCGAAGAGCAAGCCAGACAATATATCGAAGACAACGGTATCGTTAGCTGGGGTATCAGCAGAGTGACGATGGATGATGACTTCGACAATCAACAGCCCACCGAGATAGAGACCCGAAAGTACTCAGACTTCGACGTCAAACGGTTTAATCTTCTTGACCGTTTGCTTGACGACTTCTGCGAGATGTACGGCGCCTATCAAGCAATCTATATGTTGCTCACTGACGAAGGCTTCACGAAAGAAGAACTGATTTCGGATACTATGCGGTTTCCCGAAGATGACGTCGACTACGTTATCAAGAACTACGTTGAGGGTGACGGTGACCCCAGTAACATCGAGCCCCGTTTCGATGATGGTGACGACGGTATCATAGAAGCTGGCGACGTAGATGATGAAGAACTTCGCAGTGACATCTATGATATGATATAATAACACTGGAGGTTTTGCATGGCATCTAATAAGTTGGCAAGGGCACAAGCGATTTGGAATAGAAAACATCAACAAAAAAAGAAAAAATAATTTCAAAAAACTTGTGCAAAACAGTTTACTTTTCGAAAGAAACATGATATAATATAAGTATCAAGAGCGGAGGTAAATAAAATGACATTGCAAGAATTGAAAGATTTCGTATTCGACGTTTTGGGTGACTTTGTGGATCCCAAGAACATTGACTATATGCGCTTAGCTGGTGGCAAAACCGCTGTGGTTGTGTTGCGTACCGGGGGCGTATCGAAAGAGCTCATTCGCGATGAGTGGAAGCGTCACACTGATGGCAATCCTGATTTTGCCCAAATCGACTTGTATATGTAAGAGGGCAAGATTATGGATAATGAAAAGATGAAAGAGGTAGAGGCACTTGCCAACGACTATCTTGACGGCAAAATTACGTTTCAAGAGTTTGTAGAAAAAGTGTTGACTTATCCTGCAGACATAAAAGACAGAGGCCTTGCATTGGCCATTTTACGGAGGTAAAAGATATGGGACTTGACATGTATTTGTATTTGAAAAAAGATGAGTATACGAGCAGCTGGTCTGAGTCGAAGCTCTTTCCACTTGCCTATCCTCCCGAGCTCCAACCTTTGGTAGAGCTTCATGAACAGAAACGGTCTTTGGCAATAGAGCGTAGGACTATGTATAAGGTTGGCTACTGGCGTAAGGCCAATGCAATCCACGCTTGGTTTGTTCGTGAGTGTGCCAACGGCATCGACACGTGCCAAGACATTTATGTGTCCAAAGAAAAGGCCCGAGAGCTGCTTGATTTGTGCAAGCAAGTTTTGGCAGACCATACACTGGCAGAGACCCTGTTGCCCACCCAGAGTGGTTTCTTCTTTGGCTCCTTGAGCTATGATAACTGGTATTTCGAAGACTTGAAATACACAGTAGATGTATTGGAAGCCGTACTGAAAGTACTAGACCAGACCGAGGTTATGAGGGATAACATGAAAAATGCCGGCTTCTCGTGGGCTGACGCTGAGGGCTCCTATGGCTATAGTATTATCTACAATGCGAGCTGGTAATTTATTAACAAATCTTAATAAAAACTTTGCTCAAAAGGGTTTACAAATCCATCAAAACATGATATAATATAAGTATCAAGGACCTAAGGAGGTAATATTATGGGTCAACGTTTGAATATGGAAATCCAAGTCAATGGTGAGGCTATCGCTAATGTATACTATCACTGGTCGGCTTATACTGGCTGTACGGCAAACATTCTCCAAGCTATCTTGACGAGCGAGGAGATGAATAAGGACTACCCTAACCTTTTGGCAAAGGCTGTTGCTTTGCTGACTTTGGACGAAGAGGGTATCCCTGTTGATGAGCGTAGTATGGCCAAAGAGCTTGTGGACAGTGGTAAGCTTCCCGCTATCGACGTTGATGTCATTCGTCCTTCCATCGACCGCAATTGTGGCTTGTTGGCCATCACCCCGAAGGGTATCGAAGAGACGCGAGATTGGGCAGAGGGCACTGTGGTTATCGACTTGGCCAAACGCACGGTCAACTTCGGTGTGGTCTGGTATCAAGATGAACTTGAGTATGACGAAGACTGGAACCCCTTCGATACCGAAGACATCACTATGTTGCCCTATGACGTTTCGGACATGACGTTCGAAGATGCCATTAACTTCTGTGAGACCATCAACGCCACCGACACGTTCCAAGTCTACGAAGACATCAGCGGAAGTAAGTTCATTCGTATCGAGTAAGGAGGTATCAGTATGTATTTCTATCGTATAAGCTTTTTTGACGATGAAGCAAATCGTATTCGCTATTCTGTAGACTATGTGTCCCAAGAAGAGAAGGGCAACGATGAGCTGGAGCAAATCTTGCTCACTTGCGTAAAGAATACCGACCGCATGAATTGGGACGAGAAGTATCCCATCCTTGCCCAAGATATTACTGAACAAGAGGCAGACAAGTATCCCATTCGTGAGGACTATCGCGACTACTACAATTTTCTTGAGCGCTTGCGTGACTCTGGCGCCACGAACATGTTCGGTGCCGGTCCGTATCTCGAGAGCGCTTTCCGTCTCAGTATCAATGCAGCAAATAGTATCCTTGCTAATTGGATGCATAACTATGACGAGCTGAACAACCTGCTTGGTTGGGGGAGGTAAATATGAACGATAATAGTAGCGGACGTACTGTTGCCGTCGGTAGTGGTGGTGTATCCCTCGGAAGTTTGAGCGGCCTGTTGTTTATCATCTTCTTGGTGCTTAAACTCTGCGGAGTTATCGACTGGCCTTGGCTCTATGTGTGCTTGCCTCTAATCATTAGTGCAGCGTGTGCTGCCTTCGTGATTGTTGTAATAGCACTAATAGTGCTTATCTCTTGGATAGTCACTATGCGGGATAGGTATTAACTATGGAGCCTGAGTTGGCGTTAGCTTTAGCAATCGCACTACCCATTGCATTAACGGTTGGAGCTGTGTTGCTTGTTTGGGTGAAAGATAAATATTAACATTTCTTAGTAAACTTTTTGTGTAAAAAGGGTTTACAAATCCGAGATTTCATGCTATAATATAAGTATGAAAAACAAATCAGGAGGAAACAATATGAATATCATCATCGTAACTTTTTCGTATCGCAGCTGCGACCAAGACGACTACACCAATGAGTTCTTTTTCCAAGAGAGCCATTTCGAACAGGCTAAGGCCAAGTTCATGGAGATTGTTGAGAATGCCAAGCAAGACTTCTTTGACGAAGATCAAGAGTTTGACGGTATAGTGCCGGTTGGTCTGAACGCGGGTGTGGATTTTTCGTACACTGAGCCCGAGGGTGGTTATGGCCATTACTACTATATAGACAATGCTAACTTGGATTGCCCCGGCTTCTCGATCGAAATGTTCTTGCAGGAGGTAGCCTAATGAACGAGTATTCCTTTGATTTCGTTTTGGCCTTGGATAAGTATTCTGACACCAGCGAACTACAAAAGCTTGAGCATCACTTCGAGTATTTGGTTGACTTCTCCCAGTATGACATTGAAGTCTGGCGTGTGCACGTCGACATCAATGCTAATAACACTGAGGCCCTGATAGTTGGTCATTGCTCCGGTACTGATGCCTTGTCGCTTGTTAAGGCAGTCGACGAGGGGTTGGCAGAGTGGCCTGAGGTCAGTATGCTTAAGGCGTTCCATATTCGCAGAGCCGTGTAAGGAGGTAGTGCAATGAAAACTAAAGTTGTTGAACGTGTGGTTTACGACATTATCGATGAAGACACCGGCAAAGTACTTGCCAGTATGAACGACTGTAAGCAAGCAGATGCGGTGCAAAAGCAGTGCACTGATGTACAGCTCATTATGCTTGATGAGGAGTTCAACGTCCTTGAATCTTTCGAAGATGGCTTGCCCTGTTACGTCAAAGCAAATAGTATGTTTGCTATTTCGTTGTTCAATAACATGGTGCGCGAGTACAACGAGAAGTATCCCAGTGATGAAGAGTTCGATGTTCCCATGATAGAGGCGTGCACTACCGACAATTTGGATAGCGGTTTCTATTTCCTCACTCTTGATACCTTTGGTGCTTCCAGGCTCTGGGAGTTTGTCGAGAACGCGGTTATCACTGCTTTCTTGGATGCGGTAGAGGAGTTGCCTGATAGCTTGCGCGCTGTCTTGTGTGGTAGTCTGGCAGATAGCCTCTGGATGGACAGCGAGATCCGAAAACACTTGGATCTCAATCAATAGAAAAACTAATAAAAGTTAATAAACTTTTTTGTGAAAACCGGTTTACAAAACCGGTTTTTTGTGTTATAATATAAGTATGAAACAAATGGAGGTAACTAGCATGAAAAAAATAGTCACACGTGCATTTGGCAAAGACGTCTTCTTGATTGGCCGTGGTAAGGATGGCTGCCACTATTGGTTAGAGGCTCCTTCTTGGGATTGCGGCTGGTATTGGGGATTTGGCTACATAGAAACCTATACTCTTGATATGTGCCCTTCTCGTTCGCGTGACATTAGCTCACATAGTCATTTTGATGTTATGTTCCTAAGAGGTCCGAAAAACGGTTATGATATGTTCAAAGACTTCTTTGAAGAAACTGTCTTGGATGACAAAGAGATTTGGACGCTCATAGAGTTGATGCAGACATTCTATACTCTGCGAGAGATGGCTGAGCTGTGTCACCGCGGTGGTTCACACTATACTACTAATCCGATACAAACCCTTTTGCAAGATACTGCAGAAGAGAAGAAACTAAATGCAATCATCATGCCCCCGGTAATGTGGAAGGTTTGTGAGTTGCTTGGTAAGGAAGTCAAAGGAGGTACTAGCAATGAATAAAAGAAAGTTCTTAAACAAAACAAACATCGATGAGGTTGCTAATTTCTTGAAAGATTCTATTCATTGGTTGGTGAAAGAACAATGTGGCTGCTGCTGTTATTCTTTTGCTCTCAGTGAAGATTTGGCAATCTATGTTGGTTGGTCTGGTGGTTATGATGCGACCGATGAAAGCATTATCAGGTCTGAAGAGGTTGGCTTGCCGCATGGTGGTTGGTGTGAGTGTTATGCTGTCACTGCTGCAGTAAAGATCCGTAATGACTATGATTGTGCTGACTATGATTTTCTAGACTTTCCGTGGGATAAGGAAACAGGTGAGTGCATGGACAATGCATTTAGTATTGGTCCTAATGCAGACTGGAAAGCCTATCGTACATATGCCCGTTGGTTGCTTGACACTTTCGTTGAGTTGACTAACAGCATCACCCGCGGTAAGACTGTACTAAACTATGAGGAGGTAGACTAGATTGGCAAAGACATCTAAGTATCAACGAGCAACAACTTGTTGGAATAGACATCATCCGAAGTCGGCAAAAACTAAAAAAAGTTAATAAAGAAAGTTGCTCAAAACAGTTTACAAACGGACGAAATCATGTTATAATATATGTATAAGATAGTAGGAGGTAAACGTTATGGCAAAGTTCTATGGACAAGTAACTGGTCATAGAAGTACGGCAACCCGTACCGGTACTTGTAACAGTGGTATGAAGGTAAGTGCCCAAGCGTGGGACGGCAGTGTTATCACTCGCTTGTGGTACAACGACAAGGATGAGCTGATGGTCAGCATTGAGACTTCTCCTTATTCAGAAGGTTGGTCTGGTGACAGGACGTTATTCAGCGGCAAGTTCGACGACTTGTACAAAATCGAGCTCAGCAAAAAGGAGGAAGAATAATATGGCATACGAATCTACCTACGTGGGCAAACGTGTATTTGTTGAAGAACAACTTAAGCCTATGCTTATGGCTATGAACGACGCCGTGTTGGATGTGATTTACTATCATGCCCCCGGTATCGAAAGCGTAATTATTCAGCACAAAAACCCCGACAAGAATATCGAAATCAACGTGGCTGGTGATTCTATCTCGGCTTTGGTAAACGACGTCATACGGGCTTATTTTGAGCGAATTGGGTACTAATTGGAGGTGCTTATGAAATATACTGCGGAAGAACTCAGAACATTGTGCATAGAGGCTTTGGGCGGGGCTGAAGCATCCTCCTACAATGTGACCAGTATCTATTATAAGGTACTGAAACCGGTGCTCTTGTCTTTGGGCTATACCGAAGACTATTTGATGCACAACATCTATGTTCACACTGAACGATATACTCTCATGTTGCAGTATAGATCCAAGAAGATGATTAGTGGGCGGTGGGATACCGGCTTCTATACCATTATGACCATCAATGGTAAGCGTAAGAAGGGAGCAACTCACTATTCTATTTTCAGTGGTACCTATGCTGACTATACTTGGAAAGACTTCGAAGTCAATCTGTACGGGTATTCTACGCTAGAGGAAGCGGTACAGGGCGTCATCACTAGTTGTGCTAAGTCGGCTGAGACGGCTAACGACTTGCTCTACAGAATCTACAGTGCAATGCGTGAGGCTTTCCCCGAGCTGAAAGAGTACGAGATTCGAGAAGTCATCAAGACCATCAGCAACAACACTTATACTCTTGAAGATATGTACAACAAGCTCCACGAAAAAAAAGTTTAAGAAAGTTGCAAAAAACAGTTTACAAATCCCAAAAAACATGTTATAATATAAGTATCAAGGACAACGGAGGATATAAGTATGAAATATGTTGAAATCACAGAAAAAGAGGCTTTGGATATGTTCAGGACGCAGCACGTGTGCTACATTCAAAATAAATGTATCGGGCATTTGCGTAAGGTGACATTGGTTGACGACGACTATCCTGAGTCTCCTCGTGAGTGGGATAATCTCGGTACTATTATTAGTATCTGTGGTGATTGGGATATTGCCGATAAGGGTTGGTCCTTCGATAGAGCCGAGGCTGTCGAGCGTGTTGAAGCGCTGCAGGAGAGAAGCAACGTTTATATCCAGCCTATCTATATGTACGACCATTCTGGACAGACCATCTCGTTGTCTCCCTTCGGCGACCGTTGGGACTCTGGTATCTGTGGATACATCTTTGTCGAGAAAAAGAAAGTGTTTGATTGCTTTGGCAGTCAAGCCACCGAAGAGAACTGGAAAGAGTTGGCCCAAGGTGCCTTTGAAGGTGAGATTGAAGTCTACGACTACTACATTCGTGGCGAAGTGTATGGCTACTGCATGTACAAAGGTGAGACTGTCGAACATCACAACCTTGACACCGATGAGCGCTGGACCACCACCGAGTGGAAGCCCCTTGACTCTTGCAGCGGCTTCTACGGATACGACGTAGCCGACAACGGTATGTGGGACTGTCTTGATATGCTGAGCGACGACATCTTCGTCAAGCCGATAAAGGAGGAATAAACAATGGACCTTGGAATATCTTATAGCAAGTTCAGAAAGCTTTTCAACAGCACTACTAGTACGTCTAAGATTAGAGTGTTTATTCATAAGCCCGACGAAGAAGGGCCCTTGATCACCTTTCTCAACAGGTCAGATGAGTTCGACGACTTCGAGATTAGTCGGATAGAGTGGTCAGTGTTGAAGAACGACAACTACGAGCCCATGATTCAGGCAGATGTTTGGGTTAGTTAAGGAGGCAGACAATGCCGAGCGTAAGAGCGGACTATCAGTATGGCCCACATCATGCAACGAAGCAACTCTGTTATGAAGCTTACTTTTGCAGCATAGCACCAGAGGAAGAAGACAGACTAAAAGAAATAGTCGAGAAGTACTACTTCGAAGCGGAAGCTAAAATCGAGCTTGCACTATTCAGAGCTGGAAAGTTGCTAGTCAATGGCGATGTAGAGGACCTAGAAGAGGCAAGAACGTGGGAGAACGATGCTATTCAAAAGTATATCAAAGAACTTGAAGAGCGTGATAAAGCGGAAAGAGCAAAAAAGTTTGAAAAACTTTGCTAAAAACAGTTTACAAATCGGAAAAAACATGTTATAATATATGTGTAAGGAGGTAAGAGAAAATGAAAACATACAAAGAGTTGGTTAAATCGAGAGGCCTTGTCATTATGGACACCGTGCTTATTGCCTTGCACATAGCCTCTGCGGTACTGTGGTTCTATAGAGCCGCTACGGTTGATGGTTCTAATGCCGGGCATATCATTGTCGGTATATTGATGACTCTCTGCGCAATTTGTTGGAGCTTCAACGTGTTCATCGTTGAGTTGCCCTACTACAAAGCCTTGGTAGAGGAAATCAAAAAAATCGACGACGAGCTAGAGCGGAGGCAATAAGATGAAACAAGAAACTATTTTCTACAAAACTGGTGTCGACATCTCCAGTATCAAACAAATGTACAACTTCATCAAGGGCCACTTCACGTATTATACGCTGAACTCTTGGAATGGTGTGTACTCTATCGCGAACAATGTCAAAGTGTACAATCTTCGTCTGGACGGCAACTGGTCGACGGCTTTGGCTTTGTTGTTTGATGAGGGTGATGACTACGGCATCCAAGACACTCTCGCTACCATGATATACAATTGGGAAAACAAGCATCCCGGCTATTGTGTATATTTCAATGGCAGATCCGATGGGTATTTGGTGCTAGGCAATGAGAAGAACATACATGGTGTGCTTCCCGAAAGCATCAGGGATACCCGTAACTACGAAGAGTTCAAGCAATATGTCCACACTTATTACAAAACCCCAGTAGAAGATATGTTTTGGGATTTGCGCAACTTGGTTGTGCTAATTAGAGACTTTGACCGTTTGTGTGACAATATGCGCGAAGCCCTAAACTTTGCAGTTATGCAGAAGGAGGATTACGATGAACGCAGAACCCTTGACGAGTAGAAGCCTTACTAAAGATTCTACTATCGAAGACGCCAAAGAACAAGCCCTATCTTTCTGTGCTGACCAAGATGTGCAGTTGGCAGATGAAGACCCTACGTATCAAGTGTGGGTATTTGACTATGACGCTAATCATCGTTTCTTGGGCGAGTTTCTTGACGGCGAGTTTCGCACTAAGGCGGATGCAGAGTGTGCAGCTTATGAGCGTGCCCAAATCAGCATGACTTCGTTAGAGCCCGAAGTTGGCTATCGTGAAATCGAGGTTGAGACTGTGTTCTTCTTTGAGGATTTTAACAATCCTGACTTCGCTGAGTCTATGAACTGTGGTTCTACCTTGGTGATTGAAATCAGTAGGGAGGCCGAAGATGAGGAGTAAGTATATAGGGATGAAGTTCCCCGGCGGACATGGTTTCGCTGGAATTGCTACTACCAAAAAACGTGACTGGACAGTCGTAGCGATGCAGAACATTTGGCTGACACGACATAAAGTATTCATTCTCACTAATGGGTACCAGTTCGTTGTGTTGTGGGACAATGTGATGCCTCATATCGCTAAAGGCGAGCTCACTGTGGACGACATCGTTTTTAAGCGCATAATGCGCTATGATGAACCCTGCGTTTTGCTTGGGCGTAAGAAAGTTTATGTCACGTCTATCGTATAATATATAGTACTGGAGGAAACAAATCAAAATGAAGGTGATTAACATGCTATTTCGTGACTTGCGTGCTAATGCTATTCAACTGAAGAACGAACTTGGTATTGCTTATGATACCGAAAAGGTCGAAACCATGTTGGATGGATTGTGCGAAGCACTAGACAATGAGAATAAGTATCTTGTAAACTTGTATGTGTCGGCTTTGATGCTTCGTTTCTGGTATCTGGTTGCTAAGCTGAAGGCAAAGTCTCCAGGTCACGGCGATGATACTTCCGAGTTTGCCTACTGGTTGTACGAGGGCATCATGTATGCTTGCAAGTATCGTGCTTGGCAGACTAAGAAGGTCAATGGCACCCAAGCGATTCATCAGTGCGTAAACACTATTCGTTTGCAGCACCATTATGACTCTAACTTGGATAAGCATCGTGCCAACTACAACACCATGTCTTTGGATGACCCCATCGGCGATGCGGATAAGGATTCTTTCGCGGACACTCTGGAAGACGAGCGCTACACTGACTCCGCTTATATGGGTGATGGCGATGCGGCGGCTCGCGACATCATTCAAATCTACATCAACAAGAAGCAAATCGTCGAGGCAATCATACTAGACACTATCGCTTTCAATGACGTCGAGCATGAAGTGAAGGAAACTGTGGAAGTTACTAGACCCGATGGCACCATAGTTAAGAAGACTACTAAGCATCGTGAGTTCTGGCCTTTCCGTTGCGTTCAGATTCTCGCATCGTTGCCCGATGACTATGGTAAGTACTTCGAGACTAACTACCGAGTATCTTCGGTTGAGTTAGATGCGGCTTTGACTGCAGTTCGCACTGCTAACAATCAGAAGCTCTACCGCTTCTTGCGTAAGACCTTGGCAACCGCTAAGGATTCGCTTCGAAATTGAAATTAAGGAGATTTCAAAAATGTCATATTCTAGCAAACTTAGAGATTGGAATAACTACGGATTCGATGCCGGCGAGTTCAGTTCGTGGCTTGGCACATCGAGTCTCTACCGTCAGGAAAATAAGCCTAACTGGAGCACTGCTCTCGGCACAGCCCTTCAGGTGGTTCCTGCCAACAAAGCCATTAGTGCTATCGACACGACACGAGGTCATGCCACTATCACTAACATAACTGTAAACAACTTCGGCGATCGTTCGGATTTCGATACGACTATTCAAGTTCGCACCGATAACTACAACGCCATCAACAAGTTCGTTGACCTGGTCAACAAAACAATCGATTTCGAAAAGGAGAATACCACTATGCCTACTAAATCTAACAAAGTTACCAAAGCTGCCACGCAGACTGTCATCAGCAAGACCCTGACCGAGAAAACCCTCGCCAAAAAGTCTTTTACCATTCCTGCCATCAAACATGTTACCTACAACAAAAAGAAAGGTAAAGAGTGTGTCGTTGTCATCTTCGAAGATGGTACTTCGGTAGTCCAGAAGATGTTCCCCGGTGACCAGTTCGATCTCAGTGTCGGCGTAGCCCTTGCCCTCGCATCGAAAGTGTTCGGCTCTAAGACGCAGTTCCACAAAGTTATCGAAGCGAAAGACAGTATCGCCAAAAAAGAGCGCAAAGCCGCAAAGAAAGCCGCCAAAAAGGAGTAAGTATGGACTTTGAAGAGATCCTTCGACAGGTAGAAGAGGAGATGGCGTTCGGCGCGGTGCAGACACTGCCGCGCAGGAACACTGCCAAAGAGCGTTTTCTCATGATCATGGATTACGCAGCAGAGATCGGCAAGCTCACTAAGAAGTTAGATGCTATCGAGACGCATCAGGAGCTCTGTCAGGGTATCATCGACAGAAATGAAGATAACGCAGAGTTGGCAGACAAGGCTTCTGTGGAATGGCTGAAATTGGAGCGACTTCGTTTGGGGACTCTTATCAAAAAGTGTGAGTATGAGATTAGAGCGTCTCGTATTCAACTTGAACAAATGGACGAAGACGAGCAAAATTAAGTCATAGCATACCGTATAATATAACGTAGGGGTTATGATTTGTTTCCCCTGCGTTGTTTACCTCCTTGTCCCGTGCTTATCGGCAAAGTAGAGATAGAAAAGAATATATTCATAAGACAAAGAAAGTTTGCCCGTCGCCGCGTTTTTTACATCACCTCCTTTTGTCGCGACGACGAGCGTTGGGATTGGAAAGAAAATATCCGATAAGCAAAAAACATTGGGTACCGAGTGGTTTCGGTACCTTTCTTTTTAAGCAATCTAAATAATTTGCTAAATTATACATACGAACAATTTGTTTGGAGGAAATGATATGTCAACTACGAGTTTGATTGGAATTGAAAACCGTGATGGTACAATCTCATATATTTCATGCCAGTATGATGGATATTTAAGTCATAATGGAGAAAGACTAGCTACTTATTTTCATAGTGAGAATGTCATCAGATCATTGATTGACCTAGGAGACTTATTTAGTCTGGGCTTTTATGCTATTCCTGGTGATTACGTAGCTTATAAGCAAGAGAACTTCTGTCATTCACTTCGTTACTGTGGTTATACCGGAGTTTCCCATACTAGTAAAGATATAGATAGTTACTTAGCTGAAGCGCTCAGCAAGAACTTCTCTTTCATTTATTTGTTTAAGAATTATCGTTGGCAGTATGCTACAGATGAAAACACTTATTGGAGACCTTTGGTAGAAACAAGTGAGCCTATTCCAGAAGTGGAGGTTACTCCAGTAGTAGAAGAACCTGTGGTAGAAGAACCAGCTGCTGTTGAAGTTACTGAAGAAGTACCAGTTGTAGAAGAAACGCCAGTTACTGAAGAACAACCCGTTACCCCGAAGAAGAGAACTAGAAAGCCAAAAGTTGTTGTTGAAGAACAACCTGCCGAAGAAACACATGATGCGGTCGATGCAGCAGTAGTTAGTGAGGTTAGTGAACCAGTTACTGTCGACGGTTCTACGGATGTCGCCGAACCGTCAGAAGAATTAGCAGCAGATACTGAGATCGTTCAAGAAGATCATGAAGACGCGCATGAAGATCATGTAGATCTAGTTAGTGAGGACGACACTGAAAATACCGAAAGCGTCGATGCGAATTCCGACGATGCGGAAAACGAAACAGTTACTGAGTAAGTAAGGAAAAGGAAAGGATATGTCAGTAAGTAAAGGATTAAACTACGAACAGGATTTAATTAGTTCTATTCAGCTACAAGCAAAGATGATTAAGGAGCAGGTACTGTTCGAGGTGATTAGCGCAGTTTGTCAGTGTGAAACCTATGAAGAGTTCAGAAAGCTCATGTACGCTCAAGCTCTTGCTTTTATCAAAGACTATGAGGCTGAGAAATCAGGAGCTAAACCTTCTGAGGAGAAAAAGTAATTATTAAGAAAAGTTAATAAAGAAAATGATTAAAAAGGGTTTACAAACCCTTTTTTTCATGCTATAATATAAATGTATCAAGGAGGTAAGATGAATGAAATACTGTGACTATGTTTTGAATGCAGGTCCTGACTTCGAGAGTCTTCAACCTGAGTTGGCATATCTCACGCAGGAAGCTGCGATAGAAGGAGCAGTGCAGTGGGTACAAGAGCATGGCGGTGTGTCTGAAATAGTCTACAGTCCGGCAGAAGACCCGAACTACGATGACTATATCGTTTTCCGTTACGACGGCAAGACCAAACGCCTTTTCATCCATTAAGAAAAATAAGGAGATTAACTATGAAACTGATCAATGTTGAAACCAAAAACCAACTGCAAGAGCTATACGATTGTTCCGCTATGACTTGGGAAGGTCTGTGTGAGGAAAGCTTTGAAGAAGCTTTGGAGCACTGCTGCCAAGACGGTAAGGAGGGAACCGGCTATGTGACGACCGGCGCGGTGATGAACGAGATTTGCCACTTGACCGGTGACAATGCGTATCCTGCTGACCTGCTCATTTTCAGTATCAAAAACTTCAAAGGTCTGGCAATCATGTACGGTGCTCGTTGGATGGACGACATCATCGCTAACAACGCCGACAGGGAAAACTACTTCCCTTTCAGGTGGAAGTAAAAAACTAAGAAAAGTTAATAAAAAACTTCTTCAAAACAGTTTACTTTTTCGGAAAAACATGCTATAATATAGGTATGAAACAACGGAGGTAGTAAGTATGAAAATCCAAACCTGTATTAAGATGACCAGCCAATTCTCCGATATTCTCAGTTCCGTAATCGGGCAGATGAGCGATGGTATCTGGGAGAACACCCGCACGATGGAAAAGTACTGGCAGAGCCTTGACTACCAGACTGACGCGTCCGGCTGCTTGGTCATCATCGACAAGTATGGTGTGTGCAGTGACCCTGTGGCATTCTTTGCTAACAAAATCAAGCAAATCGTCAAAATCGAAATCGAAGATGGCGCCGGCCTGACGTGGGACCGTTGCTGCAGCGGCATTCCGAAGTATCTGGACAGAGCATGGGGAAGTGGCACTCACGTGACCGTCGGTGACTGCTATCACCTCTATGACTTGCTCAAAGGCCGTAGCGATGCCGGAAAACGATATGTTTCGTATTTGCCCTTCTTGGTTGAAGTACCGGTCGGTACCAATACCATCAGCCTCAACGTCATGGCACTGAGCGCCGGTGACGCCAAAAAGCGTGCACTTGAAATCATCGCAGACAAGATGAAAGTCGTGTGCTAATCAAAACAAAACTAATCATAGGAGGAAAAAACAATGTTAGTAATCAAGCCTGTCGTCCCTGTTCGTAAGCCCCAAGTCAACGGTACCATCGAAGCTTTCAAAGCCAAGTACCCCAAAGAAGCCCGTAAGTATATCAAAATGCTCAAGGCTTGTACTGGGCGCCTGCTGACCGTCAAAGAGATCTACGCCTGGTCCCGTGTCCAGCATCCCAATACCACTATGCTCACCGACCTTATCCGGCTAGGATATATGGAGCGCTATCAGCAAGTCGGTATTAAACGCCAAGGGCGCGGCAAACTTCCCTTTCTGTACCACACCACGGAAAAGGGTGAAGCCTTGGCGGCTCAGGCCACCTGCTAAGGAAAGATTAACAAAACTTAATAAAGAAAGTTGCTTAAAAGGGTTTACAAAAACCCTTTTTTGCGTTATAATATATATGTAATCAATTGAGGAGGTACTGGTCAATGAAACAATATGCGAAACCTATCGTAATCCATATAACACCATCCAGAAAGGAAACGCCGGAAGACCGGAAAGAACGTATTCGTGCCGACCGGAACCTTCACTTAATAGTGAAACCGAAGAAAGGTAAAGGTTCATACAACCGTAGAAAGTTCAAGAGAGGTGAGGACTAATGAAAAGGCATAAGTCCGACTGGTTGGATACAGGAACAAAGATCTGGATCATGTTCGTACTGGCGCTAGTGCTTCTGCTTGGCTGTCTAGTAATCACCGGCATGATGTCGCTGCAATAAGGAGGAACAGTTATGTTGACTTATCAAGAGTTCAGAGAAATCTTCAATGCGAACAATAATACCGCTCACAGCGTTCGTGTGATACTGCACGTACCAGAAGAGACTACTGCCATGATCGCTTTCACTTGCACATCGCCCACTCGCTACGACCGTAGACTAGTAAGGCAATATGAGTGGTCAGTGCCGAAGAATCCTCATAACTACGAAGCGTTCAACGTAATCCAAGCAGAGTTGTGGTTGTGTTAAATTATTAAGAAAAGTTAATAAAAAACTTTGTCAAAATAGTTTACAAATCGCAAAAAATACGTTATAATATATGTATGAAAACAAAGGAGATGCAAATAT